>Ga0070713_100001192_pt1 | contig 16609 bp, 12 predicted proteins | sample LARL82metaG_FD_65465 | JGI IMG/M metagenome (GOLD analysis project Ga0070713, IMG submission 65465) | Corn, switchgrass and miscanthus rhizosphere microbial communities from Kellogg Biological Station, Michigan, USA - LAR L8-2 metaG | ecosystem: Host-associated > Plants > Roots > Rhizosphere ...
ATAAGCTCACCCACCCCCTCGCGATCGAGCGAGATGAATGGATCATTTGGGAGAATTCCGCTCTCGATGTAGACGCCCAGGAAACTCGCCGCATCGTCGCGGCTGATGCCAAACGTGGTCTGCGTCAGATCGTTGGTGCCGAATGAAAAGAACTCCGCGCTTTGCGCAATCTCGCCGGCCATCAAACAGGCGCGCGGCAACTCAATCATCGTGCCGACCTGGTAATCGAGCTTGACGCCCTTCTCCTTAGCAACCGCCTGCGCCATCGCATCGATGCGCGCCTTGACCAGATCGAGTTCGGCTTTGGTCGCAATCAACGGAACCATGACTTCCGGCACCACCGGCTTCCCGGTGCGCTTGCCGGCTTCAACGGCCGCCTCGAAAATGGCGCGCGCCTGCATCTCGGCCACTTCTGGATAGGCGATCGCGATGCGGCAACCGCGGAAGCCGAGCATCGGATTGAATTCCGAGAGCTCGTTTGCGCGGCCGGCAAGTTTCTTCGCGTCCGCGCCCATCGCAGCCGCGACCTCCGCGATTTCCTTCTCGCCATGCGGAAGGAACTCGTGCAGGGGCGGGTCGAGTAGACGGATGGTCACCGGGCGGCCCGCCATGATCTCGAACAGTTCGACGAAATCTGCCCGCTGCATCGGCAGGAGCTTTGCAATCGCTGTCCGGCGCGATTTCTCATCGTCGGCAAGAATCATTTCGCGCACCGCCTGGATGCGCCCCTCCTCGAAGAACATGTGCTCGGTACGGCAGAGGCCGATTCCTTCCGCGCCAAACCGCACAGCTGCTTTCGCGTCGGTCGGCGTGTCGGCATTGGCGCGCACCCCGAGGCGGCGCACCTTGTCGGCCCAGCCAATCAAGGTGGCGAAATCATCGGAGAGCTGCGGCTCAATCATTTCAACCTTGCCGGCCAACACCTGGCCGGTAGAACCGTCGACCGTGATGGAATCGCCTTTATTGAAAGTTTGGCCGCCAGCGACCATCGTCCCACTGGCATAGTCGACACGCAGCGAGCCGGCGCCGGAGACGCATGGCTTGCCCATGCCGCGCGCAACCACCGCGGCGTGAGATGTCATGCCGCCGCGGGTGGTGAGGATGCCCTCGGCGGCGTGCATGCCGTGGATGTCTTCCGGCGATGTTTCTACGCGTACCAGAATGACCTTTTTGCCGTCGGCTTTGAGCTGTGCTGCCTCGTCGGATGAAAACACGATTTCACCCGAGGCAGCACCCGGAGACGCAGGAAGTCCGGTCGCTATGACGCGCCGGTGCGCGCGCGGGTCAATGGTCGGATGCAGCAATTGATCGAGCGTGAGCGGATCGACGCGCAGCACGGCGTCGTTCTTTGATATCAGTCCCTCATTGGCAAGTTCGACCGCGATGCGCAGCGCGGCCTTGGCGGTCCGTTTGCCGGACCGCGTTTGCAGCATCCACAATTTGCCCTGCTCGACCGTGAATTCGAGGTCCTGCATATCGCGATAGTGACGTTCGAGCACATTGTAGATGCGCTTGAGTTCGGCATAGGCCTTCGGCAGCGTGTATTCCATCGACGGCTTGTCGGAGCCGGCTTCCTTGCGCGCAGCCTCGCTGATTTCCTGCGGGGTGCGGATGCCGGCGACCACGTCCTCGCCCTGCGCATTGATGAGAAATTCGCCGTAGAGTTTCTTCTCGCCGGTCGACGGATTGCGCGTGAACGCGACTCCCGTCGCGGATGTGTCGCCCATATTGCCGAACACCATCGCCTGCACATTGACGGCGGTACCCCAACCTTCGGGAATATTGTGCAGCCGGCGATAAGTGATGGCACGCTGGTTCATCCACGAACCGAACACCGCACCAATCGCACCCCAGAGCTGCTGGTGCGGGTCTTGCGGGAAGTCCTGGCCCAGCTCATCCTTGACGCGCTTCTTGTAGCGCACGACCAGGTCGGCCCAATCGTCGGCGGACAAATCAGTGTCGAGGCTATAACCCTGCCGCTCCTTGTGGTGATCGAGCAATTCCTCGAAATGCTCGTGGCCGACGCCCAGCACGACATCCGAATACATTGTGATGAAGCGGCGGTAGCTATCGTAGGCGAAGCGGCGGTCACCGGATTTCTTCGCAACCGCCTCCACGGTCTCATCGTTGAGGCCGAGATTGAGCACCGTATCCATCATACCCGGCATCGATGCACGGGCCCCCGACCGAACGGACACGAGCAACGGATTGGACCTGTCGCCGAACGTCTTGCCGGTGATACGGCCCACCTGGGCCAGCGCCTTCTCGACCTGGGCGCGCAGATCCTTCGGATACTGCCGATCATGCCCGTAGTAGTACGTGCATACGTCGGTCGTGATGGTGAAGCCTGGTGGTACGGGCAGGCCAAGTTCGGCCATTTCGGCGAGGCCGGCGCCCTTGCCGCCCAGCAGGTTGCGCATAGAGGCCTTGCCCTCGGCGCGCCCGTCGCCAAAACCGTAGACCCATTTGCCCTTCGAGGGAGTAGACGCCTTCGTTTTGGGGCGGGAAGCCATCCTCACCACGCGTTTTTTGAGGCGTTTCTTCACACGTTTCTTGGTTTTTACGCTTGCGCGCGACTGTTTTCGTTTGGCCATGGGTCAGCAATTCGGGTCAAGCAGCACGGGTGGGGTGACGGCCCTTAAAAGCACCGCCGAATAGGCCGGCGCAAGCCCGGAATTCGGATTAACGGATAATCCCAAGACCCAACAGGCCGGCGGCAATGAGGTAAACGGCGACGATGATGTTGAGCAGACGTGGGATGATAAGAATTAGAATGCCGGCGATGATCGCAATGATGGGCTGCAGATGAGCAATACCAATGACCATGATGGATTCCCCTGATGGCGGACAATGGAAATAAACGGCGAGGCGCCCGCGCGGTTCCACACTAGGTCATCATTGGGCTACCGCGAAACTGGCTGGCAGAATTCCCGCCGGTTATCCCTCGATTTTTGAAAAATCCGCCACCGCGCGGGTCGCCTCGCGAATTTCGTTCAGTAGTCTCAGCCGGTTCTCACGCAATGCTTTGTCATCAACGTTGACGGTGACTTTGTCGAAGAACGCGTCGACGCGTGGACGCAGCTTGGCGATTGCGGTCATGGCGGCGCCGAAATCTTCCTTGCCGACGGCGGCGGCCGCTTCTTTTTTGACCGCGGTGATAGCTTCGGCCAGCGCCTTCTCCTCAGCGAGCTGGTAAAGCTTCGCGTCCGGCGCGCCGTTGTATTCCCGCTTGTCCTTCTTCTCCTCTATCCGAAGGATATTTGACGCGCGCTTGACGCCAGCCAGCAGGTTCTTGCCGTCATCGCTTTCGAGAAATTTTCCAAGCGCCTCGACGCGGCGCACGACCATCAGCAGATCGTCCTGGCCTTCAACCGCGAATACGGCGTCGACCAGATCATGGCGCGCGCCCTGCTCCCGCAACTGGACCTTCAGGCGGTCGGCAAAGAATGCGATCAGATCGTAAGTTTGGCGCAAGTAGGTATGAGCCTGCACGAGGTGCGGCTTTGTTACCTCCTTGGCCTTTTCCGATACCAACACTTCAAGCTTGACGGCCAATTCGATGTCGCTCGCACTGATCGTGGCGATTTGCTCGTTCAACGGATGCAACAAGGTGATGGCACGAGCGAGCGCCTCATCGCGGGCAACCGAGCCAAAGTGCTGCCAGAACAGCGCGCGCAACGGTACGCGCAATTCGTTTTCAATGACGATCCGGATAACACCCAGGGCGGCCCTTCGCAGCGCATAAGGGTCCTTGGAGCCGGTGGGCTTTTCGTCGATCGCCCAGAAGCCGACCAGCGTATCGATCTTGTCGGCAAGAGCGACGGCAATTGACACCGGGTCGCCGGGCACAAGGTCATCAGGCCCCTTGGGCTTGTAGTGATCCTCAGCCGCGTGTGCGACGGCCTCATCCTCGCCCTGCGCCTCGGCGTAGTAACGGCCCATCAGCCCCTGCAATTCGGGGAATTCTCCGACGACGTCGGTCAACAAATCGGTCTTGCACAGCTGCGCAGCGCGCTCCGCTTGCGCCGGATCAGCACCAACGATGGGCGCAAGTTGACCTGCAAGAGCGGTGATGCGCGCAATGCGCTCAGCCTGCGTGCCAAGCTTTTCGTGGAAGACAATCTGTTCGAATTTCGGCAGTCGGTCTTCCAGACGCGTCTTCAGGTCGGTGTCGTAGAAAAATTTGGCATCGGAAAGCCGCGCGCGGATCACCCGCTCATTGCCGGCGACAATTGCCTTGCCGCCGTCACTGGCTTCCTCGTTTGCAACCAGAATGAATTTATTGACCAACTTGGCGGACTGCGGATCGCGCAGCACAAAGCATTTCTGGTTGGTGCGGATGGTGGCGCGGATCACCTCGCCGGGGATCGACAGGAACGCTTGATCGAAGCTGCCCATCATTGTCACTGGCCACTCCACGAGGCCCGCAACTTCCGACAGCAGACCTTCGTCTTCCACCAGCTCGAAGCCTTGCGCGAAGGCGAGATTCTTGGCGTCGGCGCGAATGATGTCGGCGCGGCGCGCCGGATCGAGCACGACTTTGGCCGCCTCGAGCTTGGCAATGTAGTCGTCGAAGCGGCGCACCTTGATCGCACCCGGCGCCATGAAGCGGTGCCCGCGCGTCTCATCACCGGCTTTGATGCCATCGATGTCGAGCGGCACAATAACTGGCTCTTCGGTTTCGGGGCCAAAGGTCGCCAAAATAGAGTGTAGTGGACGCACCCACTTTAGTTTGCCAGCGCCCCAGCGCATCGATTTTGGCCAGGGAAATGTCGCGATTGTTGCATGCAAGACGTCCTTGATGACCTCCACAGCCTCCCGGCCCGGCTTGTCGATCACCGCGACATAGAAGTCGCCTTTCTTGTCGGCTTGTACTTTGGCTTCGTCGATTGACTTCAGGCCGGCGGCTTTGAGAAAGCCAGCGATGGCCTGCTCGGGCGCGCCGACCTTGGGTCCCTTGCGCTCGTCTTTGATATCGGGCTGTCGTGCTGGAATGCCATGCACCGACAGCGCCAGGCGACGCGGCGTCGCGAAGGCCTTTGCGCCTTCGTAGACGAGACCAGCCTCGACCAGCCGGTCGGTGACCAGCTTGCGCAGGTCGTCGGCCGCGCGCGCCTGCATGCGCGCAGGGATTTCCTCGGACAGGAATTCGATCAGAAGGTCGGGCATTTCGGCCAGCGGTTGGAAAATTCGTTCGCGGCGTCTGCGTAGCAAGCAGGCCCGCCGCTGTCACGCATGCCGCTCGGGCTTTACCAGCCTCCGCCTCCGCCGCCGCCGCCTCCGCCGCCGGAGCCGCCCCCTCCACCGGAAAAGCCGGATGATCCGGAGGACACCGGCATCGCGCTGGCGAGGGCGCCGCTGACGCCCGCGACGGACGAGGACACTGAACTTGCAAGATTGCTGCCGGACCAGCCGCCGCCGGAGCTCCAGCCTGGCTGATAATGGTTCATCGGGTCCGGGTCATCCGGATGGGCGCGACGCAACGCCGCCGCGAACGCGTCCGACCATGGCTTTTCCACGTCGAGTGCGACCGCATAGGGCAGCAGCGATTCGAAACGATCAGTGGTGATCTCGGGCGCGCTCATGTTCAGGCGGCCGGACTCTGCCGTCTCGAGGTAGAGCCGAAATCCCGCGAGCTGGTCCATGATCGGGCGGCCCAGCATTGTCGGAGCGCGCAGCAAGTGAAAGAACAGGCCATTGACGGTCGTGAAGGCCGTGACGAGCACGAACGGGAACGGATAGTTCTCAATAAACGACCACAGGGCCGGTACCGCGCCGCTGAAGCCGTTGGGAAATACGACCGGAATAAGCGATGTCGAAATCGAAAAGAACACGACGAAAAACGCCAGGGAAAACAGGCTCCGAAACACAGCGGTCAATGTAAATCCGCCGGCGAAGAGCGGCAGTGTCTGCATCGCGATGATTCCGAGGACAAATCCACCAAAGCCGAAGGCTGCAAGAATGCCAATGTCCCGGTCTTGCAGGCCGCCGAAGGTGAGGACACCGACGACGGCGGCGGCCGTCAAGGCCAGCCCGGCAGCGACATAGCCGAAGTTGTGGCGGAAGAAACGGTTTCGGTTTCCCAGTTCGACGGCGCTCGTGAATTTCTTGCCGAGATCCGCCACCGTGGTTCCATGCGAGCTGTCGATAACAAGGCTGCCTCCACTGGCGGCCAACTTGGTGACGATCGCACGCTCCTCGGACGAGAGCGGCACGCGGCCTTGCTGATCGTTTCCAGTCGTCTTCAGGGTCAGCGTGCTGCCAGCGTAGTTGAGCTTGATCAATCCTTTCACCGCGAGCGACAGCGCCGCCGCCGTAAACGCACGCCATTTCTCGCGGCCGAGGCCCCAGTTATGGATGTAATTGGCGAGCGCCGGTGAGATTCCTTTCGGCGGATAAAAAAGCGGAATGATCGTGCCGCCTCTCGGATCGCGGCCGACTGCCATCCAGGCGGCCAGGTAATAAATCAACACCAGCGAAAGCCCGATGCCGCCGAAAATCCACTGCCGGTTATCGAAAATCTCGTACCACAGCAGCTTGTTCGCGTTCGGCGGATCGACGGCGCTCGCGGGAATTTCCGCCACCACGGTCAGGCCTTCGCCGGGCGCCAAGCGCCGAGTGGTTTCGACGGTGAGCGTTCCAAGAGCACCCAGACCGCCGCGCCAGTCAGTACCGCGCGCGCCCACGCGACCGGTAAAGGCGGTCCAGCGCACCGGCGCACCGCCCGCGACGAACTGCAAACGGTAAGTCGCCGCCAAAATCGGAAAATTCCAGAAATTGCCGGTGACATTCCAGTTCAATTCCGGCTTGCCTTCGAACCAGCGGACCTGGCGGCCGGTACGGTAGCGAAAGACATACGTATGCTCGCCGTACGAAACGTTGGTGTCCTTATTGCCGGCATAAATGCGAAGGATGCCGTGCTGGCGCGTGGTGGAATAACTCTCATCCTTTCCGTCGCGCTCGACGCCAAGCAGTTTGAAGTCGACCTCGCGCAAAACGCCGCCGGCATCTTTGAAGGTCAACGGAAAGTCGCGATAGATGCCGTGCCTGATGTCACGGCCTTCTGCCTGCACGCGAAGGGTTTCGGTGACGGTCATATCCCCGTCTTTGGCAAGGCGGACTTCGGAATCGAAGGTCTGGATGACCTCGGCCGCGAATGCCCAGCCGCCGCCAAAAACCCAAAGGCCGAGCGCAACGCCCGCCAGTCGCAATCGCGCCGATGACCGGCGCAGCAGATTAAGCCGTGTCTCAAATTCGATCATTGAGCGGGCGTGGCCGGCTGCAACTTGACCTGCGGCGCGTTGCGGTCGGCAGCATCCGAAATCTCGAAATACTCGCGTTGCCCAAAGCCAAACAGGCCGGCGATCAGATTGCTCGGGAAGGATTGCGCCAGAACATTCTGATTGCGCACCGCACCATTGTAGTAACGGCGCGCCATTTGAATCTCAGTCTCGAGCTGACTCAGTTGCTGCTGCAAATCGAGGAAGTTCGCGCTCGCCTTGAGGTCCGGATAATTTTCCGCCAGGGCCACGAGCTTGCCGAGCGCCAGCGACAATGCGCCTTCGGCTTGCGCCCGGCCAGCGATGTCGTTTGCCGGCAGTACGCTCGCGGCGCCGCGCAGCCGCGTGACGTCTTCCAGCACAGAACGCTCGTGTCCGGCGTACCCTTTAACGGTTTCCACCAGATTTGGGACGAGCTCGGAGCGGCGCTTGAGCTGGACGTCGATCCCGCTCCAGGCCTCATTTGCCATCTGGCGCGTGCGCACCAGACGATTGAAAACAATGATGACGTACAGGACGATCGCTACAGCGACGAGTGAAATGACCCAGAGCAGCATGATCTTCCGCCCCCGCGCCGGATGATTCGATTATAGCTTTTTATGGCGGCCGTCGCACGATCGTCGTGAAACCGGTCATTCCGCGCCCCCGCCCTTCGTCGCCAGCCAGGCTTCGCCGCAGCCTTTTGCCAGCTCGCGGACGCGCAAGATGTAACTTTGCCGTTCGGTGACCGAGATCACGCCACGCGCGTCAAGCAAGTTGAACACGTGGCTCGCCTTGATGCACTGGTCATAGGCCGGAAGCGCAAGCAGATGGTGCTCCTTCTTGCCGTTGGCCCAGCCGGCAGCAAGATATTTCTGGCAGGCAGCTTCCGCCATCTTGAATTGCTCGAACAGCATTGCGGTGTCGGCAAATTCGAAATTGTGCCGCGAATATTCCTGCTCCGCCTGCAGGAAGACGTCGCCATAAGTGACCTTTTTGTCGTCATCGCGGCCGTTGAAATTGAGCGCAAAGACGTTGTCGACGCCCTGCACGTACATCGCGAGCCGTTCAAGCCCATAAGTGAGCTCGCCGGCGACCGGCGCACATTCGAAACCAGCGACTTGCTGGAAATAAGTGAACTGGGAAACTTCCATGCCATCGCACCAGCATTCCCACCCGAGACCCCACGCGCCAAGCGTCGGGCTTTCCCAGTCGTCTTCGACAAAGCGGATGTCATGGATCTTCGGATCGACGCCGATCGCTTTCAACGAATTGAGATATAGATCCTGGATGTCCGGAGGCGACGGCTTCAGGATGACCTGGAACTGGTAATAGTGCTGTAGCCGGTTTGGATTTTCGCCATAGCGGCCATCTTTGGGACGACGCGACGGCTGCACGTAAGCGGCATTCCATGGCTTCGGGCCAAGTGCACGCAACGTGGTGGCCGGATGGAACGTGCCCGCCCCGACCTCCATGTCATACGGCTGCAGGATGACGCAGCCCCAGTTCGCCCAGTACTGTTGCAGCGCAAGAATGAGCCCCTGGAATGACCGCGAAGGGTCCAGGTTGGCTTGATGCGAGCGCTCGCTGGCACGAAGGTTGGCTTCAGCCATCGGATGGATACTGATTCTTAAGCACAGGAATAGATTCGACCCTAGAGGCGGCCCTCCGGAGGGTCAAGTCGAGGCGAATTTACAGGTTATTGAACCGCCGACTGTTACCCACCAACCAAAGGGATTTTCGACGGAGGGTATCGTCGTGCTCGAGTTTCAACTCATTGGCTGGGTACTGATCGTGCTGTTCTTCGGCGCGATGGTCGGCAGCCACAAGCGTACCGCACGCCACTAAATCCGACAGGCAGTTTGCCGGATTCGCAATTTATGAAAGCCGATATTCGCCGCTCCGCGGATCGCGGCGAAGCGTCGGACGATTTTCCGCATCCGTGATCCTGGCCTTCACACGACGCGCCTGCTCGAGTTCTTCATTGATCCGGCGCGCTTCCTTGACCGCCCAGTGCACGATCATGGCTCCGCCCATTGCGGCGAGCGACCACTTCACCAGCGGTGACAGCAATAAGGACGGCATAGGCGGCTCCAATCTGTATGGACAATCCAAACTCAAGGGCGAACGCGGCATTTTCGGGGCGGACCGCAGCCGCGGGGTGCGGCCAAGCGCGGCAGTGGGCAGTGGGCGTGCATGCGCTGGTGAAAACCCTGACAAATAAGCTAGCCTCGGTGGGGTTATAGCATCGAAGGAGCCGAAACGGCCGTCGTTTATTGAGCGGCCGGCTGGCCTGTGGAGGAATTATGAGCAGCACCGTCAGGCCCTGTTGGGCTCTATCAAGCTTGATCGCGGCCTTCCTTGCACTGTCGCCGATCGTTTCCGGGCCATCTGCCGCCGCCGATGCGTGGCCCAGCCGGCCGGTGCGGCTTATCATTACGCTCGGCCCGGGTAGCGGTGTCGATATCGGCGCACGGCTGTTCGCGGACAAATTGTCCGCGCGTTGGGGCCAGCCCGTTATCGTGGAGAATCGTCCGGGCGGCGACGGCATACTTGCCATCACCAGTTTCCTGAGCGCGCATGACGATCACGTCCTGCTGGTTTCGCCGGTGAGCTCATTCACCGCACACCCCTACTTCCATGACAAACTGCCTTACGACCCAAAAGATCTCATCCCGATCGCTCGCATTTCCAAAACGGTGGTGGCCGTCAGCGTCCCGACGGCACTGAATGTCAACTCCCTGAAAGAACTGGAAGCGCTTGCGCGCGCGAAGCCTGGCCAACTGAACTGGACCACGGCTACCGGCTTTACCGATTTCGTGTTTGCCGGATACCTAAACGCCGTCGGACTGAAGATGGCGAAAGTGCCGTACAAGAATCCGGCCGGCGCGGTCACGGACCTGGCGTCCGGGGTCATTCAAGTTTACATGCCGGCCTACGCGATCGTGCGCCCGCAGGTCGAGGCCGGCACCGTGAAGGTATTGGCGGTGACCAATCACGAGCGCGCGCCTGCAATTCCCGATGTCCCGACGGCGACCGAAGCAGGCTACCCATCGCTCGAATTTGACGGGCTCGTCGGGCTGTTTGGGCCGCCGGGCATCGCGGAGGATGTCCGCAAGAAGATCGCCGACGATATCCGCACGGCGGCGTCCGATCCTGAACTTGTGAAGAGGCTATCCGCGACCGGGCAAATCGTCAGCCCCGGCAACAGCAGCGAATTTGCCGCCTCGATCGCGCAACAGCGCGCGCAGGTGGAGGCCGTTGCGAAATTGTTCGGCAACAAACCGATCCAGTAGGCGCCCATACGCCATCCTTCGGACGGATATGCGCTGGGATGAACGGAGTCGGTTAGAGCCCGTAGCGGCCCCAGATCGCGCGTGTTTCAAGCGCCGAGATCAAGTCATCGGCAAGGCCGGGCTGGCGCGCGAGCGTGTCCATGAGATTAACGCCCGGCAGGCGCCGGCCGAAAAGTGAGCGCTCGGCCGAAATGAGCGGCGTGTGAACCTTGTCGCCATAGCGTTCGCGCAAAGTCGAGCGCATGTCGCCAATGCGATCCGCTAGTCCCAGCTCGACGGCTTTCTGCGCCGTCCAGAATTCTCCGGAAAACAACATCTTGTCTGAGCCGTTCAGCCGAGAGCCGCGGCGCTCCTTCACCAGCGCGATGAAGTGCGTATGGATGTCCTGTTGAATTGCCTTGATGCGCTTTACGTCGTCCGGCTTCTCCGGCAGGAACGGATCCAGCATCGCCTTGCGATCGCCTGAAGTATAAAGCCGGCGTTCGATCCCGACTTTTTCCATGAGTTCATGAAAGCCGAAAGAGGCGCCCACCACACCGATCGAACCGACGATCGAGAAATCATTGCAGACGATCTCGTCGGCCGCGCAAGCCAGCATGTACCCGCCGGAGGCTCCGACGTCTTCCACGAATGCCAGCACAGGAATTTTCTTTTCTTCGGCCAGCTGCCGGATGCGCCGGAAAATCAAATGCGACTGCGACGGTGAGCCACCTGGCGAATTAATGATCAGCGCGACTGCGCGCGCGCGGGGGGTCTCAAATGCCCGCTCGAGCGACCGCGCAATGGTGGACAGCAAGAGCCCAGGCCTCAGCGGGGTTACCACCCCGATGACTCCCGCAATGCGCACGACGGGAACCACCGGTATATCGCTGCGGAAGCGGCGTGGAACCAGGCGCGCGCACAGGTCGATCACACGTCTGAAGGGATTGGAGGGGGCCGCGATTTCGGAATTGGACATATTGCTCAGATAGGCAGTCGCGCCCCCCTAAGTCAAAGGCCCCACGCGGTGCCACGCCATCAACCACGCATTTGTCAGGGCAGCATCGCGTTGCATCAATTATTAGCGATGTGCATTGAAAGTGCCCATTGTTGCCTAATTTTTAACTTTGGAATGCTTTTTGCAATGCACATGGCACCACCGCTGAGTGGGGCATTGGAAGAGGCGGACTGATGGATCCCAAGATCGGACTTCTGTTCCTGTTAATCGGCACAGTGATTGTTCTTTCGCATCTGAGCGAGGAAAATCTGGGCCGCGTACGGCGTCAGTTGGCCGACCGACGGTGGCGCGAAATTGTGCCCGGACGGCGCAGAGGTTAGGCATCCGGCGCAGTTTTTACTTTTCCGTAAGATCCAGCGTATTACCCGCGCGCAACACGGCTTCAGCCGCATCGGTCGGCTGGCCCTTCTCGTCATTGAGCAGCAAGGCGTGATTGATTGTTCGGCTGCCTAGGCTGCCTTTCACCGCGCGCACCAAGACGCGGATCGGCGCAGCGCCTGGTCGCGGCTGAACCGGCATGACTGCGATATTTCCAAACCGCGGCTGCAGAGTGCCGAGCACGTCGTCCAATCCATCCGCCCGCCAAATCAGAGTCAGCGTCCCCTGCGGCTTCAAGAGGAGTTCCGCGCTGCCGATCCAGCGAGCCAGCAGGCCTTCAGCACCTGCATGCGCCAGACGGCGGCGCGGATCGGGCGAAACATTGTGACGCTGCACATCGTGGAACGGCGGGTTCATCAACACGCGATCCACACTACCCGCCGGAAGCCCGGCGGCGATCAGCGCATCGACCTGCTCAACATCGCAAGCCAGCACTGCCACCCGGTCGTCCAGTTGGTTAAGCCGCGCATTCTCCGACGCGAGTGCACACAGCCCCGAGTCAATCTCGACGAGGGCTAATCTTAGTCCTGGCACCCGCGCGGCAACTGCGAGTCCCGCAGCCCCGACACCAGCGCCCAGGTCCACCGCCAATTCACCGGAGTGCGCGGCGGTCGCTGCCGCCAGCAGAATTGCATCGTGGCCGACGCGATGACCGCGCCGCGGCTGACGAATTCGAAGTCTGCCGCCCAGGACGGCGTCTTCGCTGATTTCAGTGTCAGCTTCCATCGGGACGCAGCTCATGGCCGAGCCCGGCGTCCACGAGCAGCTGCCGCGCCCGCAGCTCGTGGCCTTCGGCCACCAGCACGCGCCGAGGAAGAACGCCGAGTGAACCTTCCAGAACGCTCATATTCTGATCGAATACAAGCGGACGAAAGCCGGCGCTTTCGAGAAGCGCGACCACCGCCGAAACCAGGACCGCATCGTTCGTACGAATAAGTTCGCGCATGGCTTTATGTCTGAAGCTTGCCGCTGGAATTTCGGGCGACGACCTCTGTTATACGACTAACCACGTGCAATCCCCTGCCTTATGTCGGCCGTGTCACTATGGGGTGATACGACGATCCTACGCACTTGCCCCGATAGCATAGCGTTCCTATGCTCTCGGTCCGTCAGCGTCCGGAGATGAAATTTGGCCGTCGTCCTTCCTTTTGAGTACCCGAACCACGCCTCGCTCAATCGTCTTGCCGAACTGGTGGCACCGGACATGGAGCGCGTCAACTCGACTATCCTGGCGCGGACCGGCTCCGAGGTCGCCATGATTCCCGAAGTCGCCAACCACCTGATTTCTTCGGGCGGAAAACGGCTGCGGCCCATGCTGACTTTGGCGATGGCCAGGCTCGCCGGCTATACCGGCGACGGCCATATCAAACTCGCTGCCGCGGTCGAGTTCATGCATACCGCAACGCTGTTGCATGACGACGTGGTCGATGAAAGCGACATGCGCCGGGGCAAGGTTGCGGCACGCATGTTGTGGGGCAATGAGGCAAGCGTGTTGGTCGGCGACTTCTTGCTTGGCCAGGCATTCAAAATGATGGTCGAGGTCGGCAATTTGCACGCTCTCGACATCCTGTCGTCGGCAGCGGCCGTGATTGCCGAAGGCGAAGTCATGCAACTTGGCACCGCCAAGAATACGGCCACCAATGAAGACGAATACCTTGCCGTCATTCGCGCCAAGACTGCTGAATTATTCGCTGCCGCTTGCGAAGTCGGCCCGGCACTCGCAGCCAAGGAGAAGGCCGAACTGGCAGCGTGCCGGTCGTTCGGCATGAACCTAGGAATTGCCTTTCAGCTCATCGACGACGCGCTCGATTACGGCGGAAAATCCGCCAAGCTTGGCAAGAATGTCGGAGATGATTTCCGTGAGGGAAAAATCACACTGCCGGTGGTGCTGTCATTCCGGCGCGGCACCGAAAGCGAGCGGGCGTTCTGGAACCGGACGCTGGGCGATGGCACCGTCGGCGACGACGACCTCGACGCCGCCATCGCATTGATGGCCAAACATCACGCGATCGAGGACACGGTTGGCCGTGCTAGACACTATGGCGACATCGCCGTTGATGCGCTGGCCTTGGTGCCGCCATCGGAAATCAAATCGGCCCTGGAAGAGGCAGTCGCGTTCTGCATCGCGCGCGCGCACTAGATATCGTTTTCTCCGCTTTCGCCCTTTGCTCAGAGACAATGGAAGAGTCGCGGGAAAAAGGGGGCGAATTCAAGGTGCACCCAATGCCGCGCCCAAGGATGTCGAGCGCGCCCACCATTCTTTATGATCGGCCGCGAGCCGTTGCGCCGCAGCCGCGGCCTCGCGCTGCGTAGCAAACAGCGCAAAGCAAGATGAGCCAGAACCTGACATGCGAACGAGCCTTGCGCCGGCCAGTTTTTTCAAGGCCGCCAGAACTTCGGCAACGACCGGTGCGCACGCACTCGCCGCAGCCGTAAGGTCATTGCCGTGGTGCGTGAGAAATTCGATCAGCGCGTCAAACTCGCGCGGTACGTCGGCGAGTTCGCCCTCGTCATGTCCACCGGTGAATCTGGCAAACACCTCGCGCGTCGCCAGTGCGACGCCGGGATTGACCAGTACTGCCGGGAGCTCCGGCAATTCGAGGGGCGGCGACAATAACTCGCCGACGCCGCGCATGATGCGCGGACGCGGGTCAAGACACACCGGAACATCGGCGCCTACGGAGCGGGCTGCCTCCAGCAGGCGCGGATCATCAAAAGTGATGCCATTGGCGCGCGCGAGGAGCCGAACGGCCGCAGCGGCATCGGCCGAGCCGCCGCCGAGACCCGCCGCCACCGGCACGTTTTTCTCGAGCAGAAATTGGCCGCCCTTCAGCCCGGTAATCCGCTGCCGCAAAGCGCCAAGCGCCTTGAGCACCAGATTGTCGGCGACCGCCCCGCTCTTGCCGGCAAAGGGACCGCTGACCTCAAGCCTGTCGTCCGCGCCCGGCCGCAATGTCAGCACATCGGCGACATCGGCGAAGGCCACGAGACTTTCGAGATCGTGATAGCCGTCGGCGCGCCGGCCAATGACCCGCAATGTCAGATTGATTTTGGCAGCAGCCTTTTCGAGCAGCGGCGCGCTCACGCGAAATCCCGTCGCTTGCGCATCGCGCTGCTAGCCGCCGTCGCCGCTCTTCTTGCCGGCCTTGGCCTGAGATGAGGTCTCATCGGGCAAGCCCGCTTTGAGCTTTTCCTCGATCTTGGGAAGGTCATCCGGATCCGGCTTGAGATCGCGCGCATGCGCCCACTGGAATCTGGCCTCAAGCACACGGCCGACCCGCCAATAGGCGTCACCGAGATGGTCATTGATTGTGGGATCTTCGGGCTTCAGCTCGATTGCGCGTTCCAGCTGCTTGGTGGCTTCGTCGTAATTGCCCAACCGGAAATAAGCCCAACCCAAAGAGTCGACGATGTAACCGTCGTCCGGACGCTGCTGCACGGCTTTCTTGATCATGTCCATGCCTTCGTCCAGGTTGGCGCCCTGGTCGATCCATGAATAACCAAGATAGTTCAGCACGTGCGGCTGATCGGGATAGAGCTCAAGCGCCTTCTTCAGGTCGGCTTCCGCCTTCGGCCATTGCTTCGAGCGCTCGTAGCAGATGCCACGGAAATAGAAGGTCACCCAGTTTGATTTCTCAGGCGTTCCAATCGCTGTAACAGCTTTCGAATAGACGTTGGCGCATTCGGCGAACTTCTTGTGACCGCGCAGGACATTGCCGAGCGCCATGATGGCTTCGAGATCGTCCGGATGCTGCTTGATCAATGCCTCAAGGTGCTTCTGCGCTTCGTCAGCGCGATCGAGGCTATCGAGATTCGCGGCCAACTGGATAGAAGCGTTGCGATGCAGGGGCGAGTTCGCCGGAACGCGTTCATATATTTTGATCGCAAGCTCAGGCTTCTTCAGGGATTCGTAGAGATCGGCAAGCGAGAGAAGTGCCAACGGATGTGTTGGAGCGAGAAACAGAGAAAGCTGCAGATAGACCAGCCCCAGGTCCTCGCCGCCGCGGCGGCCGAGTGAAGCGCCAAGACCGTAGAGCGCCTCGGCGCCGCCCGCCTGCGCATTCGCGACCAAAGGCGGCAATTTCTCACCGGCCTTGAGCTTGTCCATGGCCTCGACGACTAGCGGATGACGCGGCAGCGACTTGTCGAAGGTCTCGAAGATCGTCAGCGCTTCCTTCGGCGAGCGATTGCGCGAGATCCAGCTGCCATATGCTTCGACCACCCGCAGCGCAGATGAGTCGAGCTTGTAGGCGTGCTCGAGACGCTTGCCGGCTTCCTTCTCATTGCCGGCAATGTCGTAAATCAAGCCGGCATGCAGCTCCTTGAAAATCGCGTACCAGTCCGGCCCGGTGAGATGATCAATTGCCGCGATAGCCGCCTTGGAATCATTGGCACCGTAAGCGCTCCAGGCCGTCAGCAAGGTCGCAGTCAGGTCGGTGATCGGTCCGCGGATCGATTGCGCGAGTTCGCGGCGCGCCGCAGGGTATTGCTTGCGCTTGAGGTTACTGACACCCAGAACCAATCGCGCGACGCGGTCATTCTTGTCGGCTACCACGACCCGCTCCGCGAATTTCACGGATTCGTCGATTTCGCCATCCACAAGAAAGGACAAGAAGGCGCGATCGAGCAGTTCGCCATTGTTCGGATCACGTTTGAGAGCCGACCGGTAATACGTGGCC
>Ga0070713_100001195_pt1 | contig 16593 bp, 16 predicted proteins | sample LARL82metaG_FD_65465 | JGI IMG/M metagenome (GOLD analysis project Ga0070713, IMG submission 65465) | Corn, switchgrass and miscanthus rhizosphere microbial communities from Kellogg Biological Station, Michigan, USA - LAR L8-2 metaG | ecosystem: Host-associated > Plants > Roots > Rhizosphere ...
AGCGAGACCTTTTCCGTCCTGGAGAGCCGCTCGCGTTCCCGCGCCCGAATGCGTTCGCGTTCGCTGGCGACTGCCTTCATGCGCTTCGCCAGGTCCTGGCCCACAAGCAGCGGCATGATCAGCGTATACGCCGTCGCGCTTGCCGCGATCGCGGCGAGCAGCATGGTCATGAAGTGTGCGTCGTGGAGTTTGTCGACCAGAAAGCTAATCATGCTGCACCGTCAGAAATCGAAATTGATCATTTTCTTCATCACCATGATGCCGATCGACATCCAGATCACGCAGCCGACCAGCATCAACTGGCCGGTCGGATGGGTCCATAACAGCGAGATGTAGCCAGGCGTCGTGAGATACACGAGCAGCATGACGATCGGCGGCAACGAGCCGATGATGCCGGCCGACGCCTTGGCTTCCATCGACATGGCTTGAATCTTCTCGGCCATCTTCTTGCGGTCGCGCAGCACCTTGGAGAGGTTGCCCAGCGCCTCGGAGAGGTTGCCGCCGGATTTTTGCTGGATCGCGATCACGATGCCGAAGAAATTCGCCTCTGGAACCGGCATCCGCTCGAACAGACGTCCGCATGCTTCGCCGAGCGGCATGCCAATGGCCTGGGTTTCGATGATCGCCAGGAATTCGCTCTTGAGCGGCTCCGGCGAATCGGCTGCGACCACCTTGATCGATTCAAACAGCGGCAAGCCGGCCTTGATGCCGCGAACGATCACGTCGACGGCGTCCGGCAGCGCGCGCAGGAAGGCCGTTTCCCGCCGTTTCTTCAGAAAACTCAGGGTCCAGCGCGGCAGACCGAATCCGGCGGCGAATGCCAGGCCGATGGCTGCAAGCGGTCCCCCACCGGCCAGCATCGCCAGGGCAAAGGCGATCGCTCCCAAAATGCCGGACACAATCATGAATTTGCGCGGCTCCCAATTCAGGCCGGCCCGGGTGAGGCGAGCGGCCAGCGTGACCTTGCTGCTCTTCTGGTGCCGCGCTTCGAGTTCCTTCAGCGATCCTTCGATCTGTTCGCGACGCGAGCGCGCGTCACGCTGGTTCTGGCGAACCGCAACCGGCTCTGCCTTGGCGACCGAGGCGCGCCGACCCTCGGCCTTCCTCTCCCCGGAAAGCACGGGATAGAGGAAAACCCAGGCCACGCCGCCGATCGCGGCGGCAGCAAGGAAGGCCAGTGCGAGTGTTTGCAAGTTCATGGCGGTTTCCTCACACCTCGCCGCGAATTTCGGCGGCGTCGAGAGCCGCGGCAAGGCGCTTCTCTTCGTTGTAATATCGCGCACGTTCCCAGAAGCGTGGCCGTCCGATGCCTGTGGAGCGATGCCTGCCCTGGATCGTGCCGTTGGCGTCTTCGCCCATCATTTCGTACAGGAAGATGTCCTGGGTGATGATGGTTTCGCCTTCCATGCCCATCACCTCGGTGATGTGCGTGATCCGGCGGGAGCCGTCGCGCAGGCGGGCGGCCTGAATGATGACGTCGATCGAGGCGCAGATCATCTCGCGGATGGTTCGCGAGGGCAGTGAAAATCCGCCCATGGTGATCATCGATTCACAACGCGACAACGCTTCTCGCGGGTTGTTGGCGTGCAGCGTCCCCATCGAGCCGTCGTGACCCGTGTTCATGGCCTGCAGCAGGTCGAACGCCTCGGGTCCGCGGACTTCGCCGACGATGATGCGTTCAGGCCGCATACGAAGGCAGTTGCGGACCAATTCGCGCATCGTGACCTGGCCTTCGCCCTCGATGTTGGGCGGGCGGGTTTCCAGCCGCACCACATGCGGTTGCTGCAGTTGAAGTTCGGCAGCGTCCTCGCAAGTGATGACGCGCTCCTCGTCGTCGATGTAGTTGGTCAGACAATTGAGCAGCGTCGTCTTGCCGGAGCCGGTACCGCCCGAGATCAGCACGTTGCAGCGGCAACGGCCGATGATCTGCAGGATTTCGGCGCCCTGCGCCGTGATAGCGCCGAACTTGACCAGCTGGTCGAGGGTCAGCTTGTCCTTCTTGAACTTGCGGATCGTCAGCGCGGGACCATCGATCGCCAGAGGCGGGACGATGGCGTTGACGCGCGAGCCGTCGGCGAGGCGCGCGTCGCAGATCGGGGACGATTCGTCGACGCGGCGGCCGACCTGGCTGACGATGCGCTGGCAGATATTGAGTAGCTGCTGATTGTCGCGGAAGCGGATGCCGGTGCGCTGAATTCGCCCGCCGACCTCGATATAGACCGTGCCGGCACCGTTGACCATGATGTCGGCGATGTCGTCGCGCGCCAGAAGCGGCTCGAGCGGACCATATCCAAGAACGTCGTTGCAGATGTCGTCGAGCAGCTCTTCCTGCTCGGCGATCGACATGACGATGTTCTTGATCGCAATGATCTCGTTGACGATGTCGCGGATTTCCTCGCGTGCGGATTCGCCGTCGAGCTTGGCAAGCTGGGCCAGGTCGATCGCTTCAATCAAGGCGCCGAAGATCGTCGCCTTGACCTGATAGTAGGAGTCGGAGCGCCGTGTCTCGACGGCGGGCGGTGGCGGCGCCGCCTTGACCGGCGCCAGGCTTGGTGAAGCAACAGCCGGCGGCGAGGGGGCCCGCGGCGCGGTTGGCGCCGCCGTCACCGAAGCCGGCTCCGGCGCGCTCATGGCGGGCCTTGCGATCCGCGAGTCGCCTTCTGTTCCGCTACGCTTACCAAACACGACTGTACTCCAGGCGGGTCAAGTCACTTTGCCCGCAGCTTCTCGATCAGGGGTGACAGGAACGAACTCCGCGGCTTCTTGCTCTCGCCGCGGCCGGTCAGCCGCTGCGCGATCTGCAGAAACATTTCGGTACTGCGATGGGTTGCCGAGATTTCGGCGATCATCTGCCCGTTATTGGCCGCCGCGCCGAACATCTGCGGGTCGAACGGAATCGATGCGATCGGTTCGCTCTCGATGGCCTTGGCGAATTCGCTCGCGTTGATCTCCGGCCGCTTGGGTATTCCGACCTGGTTGAGACAATAGAGCGGCATCCGGTCGTTGGGCCGCGCCGCCTTCAGCAGGTCGAATATGTTCTTGGTGTTGCGCAGGTTGGCGAGGTCGGGTGCAGCGACGATCAGAAGGTCGTCAGCGCCGATCAGCGCGCGCTTGGTCCAGCCCGACCATTGATGCGGGACGTCGAGCACGATGCACGGCATCGTCGTGCGAAGGGTATCGAAGATCGCATCGAAGGCGTCGGCGCCGAAATCGTAGACGCGATCGAGCGTCGCCGGCGCCGCGAGCAGGTTGAGATGGTCGGTGCATTTCGAGAGCAGGCGGTCGATGAAAGCGGTATCGACGCGGTCGGGCGAGAAAACCGCGTCGGCAATGCCTTGCGGAGGGTCCTGATTGTAGTCCAGGCCGGCGGTGCCGAACGCAAGGTCGAGGTCGGCCACCACGGAATCGAGCGCCAGATCGCGCGCGATCGCCCAGGCCACATTGTGCGCAATGGTGGAAGCGCCGACGCCGCCCTTTGCACCGACGATGGCGATGATGCGGCCGACAGCCTTGGCTTCGGGCGAGGAGAACAGCCCGCAGATCGAGCGCACGATATCCAGCGGATTGATCGGCGCGATCACGTAGTCGCTGACGCCGCGACGCACCAGTTCGCGATAAAGAGCGACGTCGTTGATGCGGCCGACGACGATGACCCGCGTGCCGGAATCGCACACGGCTGCGAGCTGGTCGAGGCCGGCGAGGATATCGTTGCGGCCTTCGGTCTCGATGATGATCACGTTGGGAGTAGGCGCGCTGCGATAGGCTTCGATCGCCGCTGCCATGCCGCCCATTTGGATCTTAAGATGAGCCTTGCCGAGCCGCCGGTCCTCGCCGGCCGACTGCACGGCCGCCGCCGATTCCACGGTCTCGCAGAACGCCTGCACCGATACGCGCGGCGCAGGCGCAATGTGATCGTCCGCGGGCGGCGAAGTGACGTCAGGCTGCTCGAGGTTCTGGCGTGCGTAGCTGGTCATTTGCCTGTGTCGCTGAGTTTGGCCTTTTCGGCTTCGGGATAGACGGTCGAGGTAGAGGTGCCCTTGCGATATTTCTCGAAGCCTTCGGTGCGCCGGACCGTATAGGCGGGCGTCTCGGGCCGCGGCTGCAGCAGGTCGGACGGGTTGTCCACCATTGCCGCCATGTTTCGCTGATAGGCGCAGCCGAAATTGTAGTAGGACCTGTTCTCGATATAGCCCCTGTTGTTGATGGAGGGACCAAGATCCTCCGGCCATAGCCCGCAAGGCCCGGCGGTGGCCGAGATTCTCGGATAGCTCAGCCGCACCGTTGCCAGCTGACGCGGGTTATCCGGATGGTAGTGGTGGACGGTGACGCCGTTTGGCGGCACGCCCGCCGCCGAAAGCATCGCTCGGGCTTCCCGGAACGCGCTCTCCGCCGCCCGCGCGTTGGGCGTGCCGACCGGCACATCGGCCACAATCCCGCCGGTCCCCTCATGGAGCCAGGTCTGCGCCAGTCCCATCACGTCGGCGCGCTGTTCGGCCGACAGACCGCCGCGCGAATGACCGACGAAGATCACGACGGAACGATCCGCCTCCTGGATCGCGATCGGATGCCTCAGGCGATAATCCTCCGGGATGCTCGCCGTCGCTACAACTTCGTCCGTATGCGTGCAGGCGCCGAGCACGATGGTAAGACCGACAAGCGCGCCTGCGATGCGGAACGCGCGCCTGCATTCGACGGGTATGTTGCTCGCCATATTATTTGTCCTCGTCCCGCCTCAATCGGTAATAAAGCCGTAAGCGCCGCGATAATTCCGGGCCGGCTCGACGCGGCCGGGAACGCCATAGATGCGGTTGATAGTGCCGAGCAGCTCCGTCTGCGGGTCCGAGGCCGAGGCAAAGCCGTCATCCGGGCGCGACAGATCCTTCTGCGCGACGGCACGAACGACATAAGGCGTGACCAGAACCATCAGCTCGGTCTGGTTGTTGATGTAGTCGCGGCTGCGGAACAGCGTGCCCAGCACGGGCAGTTGCGAGAGTCCGGGAAGCCCGTTGATCGCCTGCTTGGTCTGGTCCTGGATCAGGCCGGCCATCGCCATCGATCCGCCCGAGGGGATTTCCAGCGTGGTTTCGGCGCGGCGGGTCTTGATGGAGGGAATGGTGGTGCCGCCCGAGCCGCCGTTCAGGGCATTTTCGTTAGATATTTCAGATACTTCTGTCATAACCCGCAGGCTGATCCGACCTTCGGTCAAAACCACCGGCGTGAAGTTCAGCGAGATACCGAATTTCTTGAAACTGACCGTCTGGACACACTGTCCGATCGCGCCCGCGGTCGTCGTCTGGCAGGTCACGCCGGTCGGGATTGGAAATTCGCCGCCTGAGATGAAGGTAGCGGATTCACCCGAGATTGCCGTCAGGTTCGGCTCTGCAAGCGTCCGCACCACGCCGGCACTCTCCATGGCGCGCAGCGTTGCCTGGACGGTCGGCGCTCCGCCAAATGTCGTGCTGAGAGCGTTACCGGGAACGAGTGGCGCGTTGTTGACCGTGAACGGGTTGATGTTGTTGAAGTTCACGACGGTCGTGCCGTAGGTAAGGTTGGCGCTGAGGTCGATGCCCAGTTGCTTGATGATCGATCGCGCGACTTCGGCGACGGTGACCTTCAGCATCACCTGATCGCGGCCTCGGACAATGATGGAGTTGACGACCTTGTCGGCTCCGCCCGCCAGCCGCGCGGCAAGATCGCCGGCCTGCTGGGCGTCGATCGGGTTTGCCGCCGTGCCGGTTAGGATCACCCCATCGCCTAGCCCGTCGATCTGAATGTCGGAATTCGGCAATGTCTGCTTCAGCGCGGCGCGGATGCCATTGAGGTCGCGCTTGACGGCGATGTCATAGGCCGCGATCTGCTGGCCTGCGGAATCGAAGAACACGATGTTGGTCTGGCCGACAGCTGCGCCGATGATGTAGGCGCGCTGCGCCGAGCGCACGACGGCGTTGGCGATCTTCGGATCGGCGACCAGCACGTCCTTGATATCGCGCGGCAAGTCGATCACGATCGATTTGCCGACGCCAAGCGAGAGAAAACGCGCGTTCATCTGTCCGTCGGCGGCGGCCTGTGGGACGGGGCGGTAGTCGGCCGCCACCGCCGGGATCAGGGCCGGGTTGAGCGTCATGGCTGCTGCGGCCGAAAACGACAGGGTGCGGACCAGAAAGGTCCGCATTTTCAGCTGATTTTCCCTGCTCCTCATATCGTCAGTCCTCGGTCACTTCTCTATCGTGGTGGGGTTTGCGACGCCGTATCGAACCACATTGATGCTGCCGAGCCGGCGGGACCGGTCGTCGAGCCCTATCTCGGCCTGGTTGGCGTCGGCGATGCTGCGCAACGCCAGCGACAACACCCCGGCCTGGCGCGCACCGGCGAGAATCGTCACCTGCTCGGGCTTGAGCTCGAGCGTCACCGTCTTGCCGACCACGGCGTTCTGGCCTTCTTTTTCCTTGGGCGCCTGATCAATCGCCAGCACGCGGATATTGGTCAGGACGATCTCCGGCAACACGACGTCGCCCGCGGCCTTGGGATCGGGATTCTTCAGGCGCCGCGTCAGGACGACGTCGACGCGGTCGTTGGGCAGGATGAATCCGCCGGCACCGGTCTCCGGTGAAATCTCGGTGGAGATGGCGCGCATTCCGGTCGGCAGGATGGCAGCCATGAAGCCTGATCCATTGGCCTTGATCAGTTTCGGCTCGCGGATCGGCTCTCCGGCGATAAAAGGCGAGCGCGCAATCGAGCCGGCGATCTGGGTGGTCGCGTCGGGGCGTTCGTTGCGGCGAATGAAGGTGCTGCTCGCCGTTGCCGCGGGCCAGGTCTGCCAGATCATGTCGTCGGCCGAGAGCGTCTGGCCAAGTGCGATGTCGGATTTGGCCACGAGAACATCGGCGGTCTGAAGTTGTACGACCGGTTCTGTCGGTGGCCTGGTATCCGATCCACTCGCGAGGAAGGCAGCGACGCCACCGGCTCCGATAGCGATGGTCAGGACGACAATGCGTGCCCTATTCATACGCTTCACTTTCCACATTACGCTGCGACGCGTCGGTCGCCGTAATTGGAGTTGACCAGCTATTCGTCAAAGCATGGTTAATGAGGCGTATCTAAATCGCCTTAACGGGATTTTACCTCTGCATCGATCAGCGAATGACGAAGTGCGTCAGATCGACAGCCTTGATCCACTCAGTTTCCGGATAGACCGCCAACGCGCCGATCGCGAGCGCGATCCCGTACGGAATACCGCTTTCCTTGGCGTGCAGCTTGAGCAGCCAGGCCTGGCCGGCCAGCATATACGGCAGCGGCCATTGCCGGAACTGGAGCAGCGACAACGTCAGCACGCCACCGAACAGCGAAGCATAGACCAGGTAGTTCAACAGGTGATCGAAACCGAACCAAAGCGCCCCGGCGGCCGCCACCTTGGCGTCTCCGCCGCCGATCCAGCCGAACGCAAAGCAGGCAAAGCTCACCACCAGCACGCAGGCGCCGGCGCCGAGATGGGAGAGAATTTCGGAAATCCCCGTGCCGCTCGCGAGCGCGAGCAGCAAAAAGGCCGCCGCGAGCGCCAGAGACACGCGGTTCGAAATCGTCATCGTGAACAGATCGCTCGCCGCCGCGAACGCCATCAGGGCGGGGAACAGCAGGAGGCGTGCAACGTCGAGGATCATGGAGTCATGCTGCCCGTGCCGATGACCGAAGGGAAGAACGCGGCAATCTAGCTTTCATAGATGAAGAATCGGGAAATGGCCGCTCACCAGACACTCGCAATGCGGCAAACAAGAAAGAGAAGCGCCAGCGTCAAGGCGGTAAAGACCACAAGCGCAGGTGAATCGTTGCCGTCGCGAGCCTGCGAGGGCTTCATCGCGGCAGATGCGGAAGGTGGGATACGCATTTCTCACGCCACAAACTAAGGTGCGAAAAAAAGGCCCCGGATTTTCCGAGGCCTTTGATTCTGGATCATAACGCAGCTTACTTCAGCTGGGTGTTGACCGAGGTGAACTTGTTGTTCAGGTTGGTGCCGAGGCCATTAACGACCGCGATAATCGCGAGCGAGATGCCGGCTGCGATGAGGCCGTATTCGATGGCGGTAGCGCCGGACTCGTCCTTCACAAAACGCGCAATCAGATTCTTCATAGGTGTGACTCCATGTGAACACGTGGCTGGTCGAACTAACTGTGGTCTTGCCGGCGTTCTCAGCACCGTGACCATGTCGTCACCCTAACGGCCGGACGATTGCGGTGGGGTTAATTCGATCGAGTAAACACTGTGACAACTCGCAGTTCTTGAGCAGAGTAAATTTGGCATTAAGGCATTGCATCAAATCAAATCGAGACGCGGTCGCGATGATATCGGCGATCAACGAGACAGACGCAAGGCGGTCGCGATTTTTCGCTTTACGGCTCCTTAAGCGATGCAGCGTAGCCGTAGAGATACAAGATCAGATGAGGTCGCATGTCCAATCTAGCGCTGGAAGTCGTCGAGATGCTTGGCCAGACCATCGCCAAGGTTGTGCCGATTACAATCGTGCTGGCGCTGGTCTTCTCGGTGCTCACCCATTTCTGGGCCTGCAATCCCGGCACGCCGTGGTGGCGCAAGCGCGAACTCGTCACCGACCTCTGCTACTGGTTCTTTGTGCCGCTGTTCGCGCGCGTGCTGCGCATCGGACTGCTGATAGTCGGCGCGGGCGTCGTCTTCAACATTCACGGTGCGGACGAACTGATTGCCTTTTACGAAAACGGTCACGGCCCTCTCTCGCAACTGCCCTTGTGGCTGCAGGGGCTGATGTTCGTGGCCCTGTCGGATTTCATGCTGTACTGGCTGCACCGACTGTTTCACGGCGGCGGATTCTGGAAATATCACGCGATCCATCATTCATCCGAGGATCTGGAATGGATCTCTGCGGCGCGCTTCCACCCGGCCAATCTTTTCCTGGGAACGATCGCGGTCGACGTCATCCTGTTGATGGCCGGCATCTCCCCCAACGTGATGCTCTGGGTCGGGCCGTTCACGACGTTCCACTCGGCCTTTGTCCACGCCAATCTGAACTGGACACTTGGCCCGTTCAGATACGTGCTCGCCACCCCGGTCTTTCACCGCTGGCATCACACGCCGCCGGAGGAGGGCGGCAACACCAATTTCGCCGGGACGTTTCCGATCTGGGACCTCCTGTTTGGCACGTTCCGGATGCCGGAAAACAGGCTGCCTGAAAACTACGGCGCTGGTGATAGGAACATTCCGAACGAAATTGGTGGGCAACTAGCTTACCCTTTTCGGCAATAGGCCCTTGGCCGGCGGGGAATGTCGGGCCCGTTTGCAGTTCATTCACTATTTGAAGTCAGATTTGCCTTGGTCGGGCGCCGGTTCCGCTGCGTATTTGCTTTTGCCGGCTTGTCAACGTCCCGGGGTATCTCATGTCGCTCAAGTCCTTGCGCATTTTATTGCGTTCCTGTTTCCCGATTGCCTCGCTTGCGGCTTCGATGCTGCTGTTGCCGGCAGCCGCCTTCGCCGAGCCCTCCGCTGACACCATTGCGGTCAGTGTCGATCAGGCGAGACTCGTCAAGCTGCCTGCCCGGGTCGCCACCATCGTGGTCGGAAATCCGCTGATTGCGGACGTCTCGCTGCAGGCCGGCGGGGTGATTGTCGTGACTGGAAAAGGCTACGGCGCCACCAATTTCATTGCGATGGACCGCAGTGGCGAGGTCCTGGTCGATCGCCTGATTCAGGTCGAAGGTCCGACCGACCAACTCATTACCGTTTATCGCGGCGTCGATCGCGAATCCTACAGTTGCATGCCGATTTGCCAGCGCCGCGTCACGCTCGGCGACGGCGATACCTTCTTCAAGTCGACCATGGACCAGGCCGGCAATCTCAGCAGTCAGGCGGGCGGCAGCGCCGCAGCGGCGTCCAAGTAGCAGCACCAACCAGTTCTGGCCACCCATCCAACTTCGTGACGGCCCTCGGTCGCTGGAAGCGGTTGCGATCGTCGCATCACGGGACAAGAAAAAAGGCCGCGCCAAAAGCGCGGCCTTTCTTGTCTGACAGTTTGCCGAAAAATTTTCCCCGCGCCTTCTGCGCGGACGGGCTTAGCCGGCGGCGCGTAGATTGTCGGCCGAAGATTTGCCGGAACGGCGATCCGCCACGATTTCGTAGCTGATCTTCTGGCCTTCACGCAGTGTTCCAAGTCCAGCGCGTTCAACGGCACTGATATGCACGAATACGTCATTACCGCCATCATCGGGCTGGATGAAGCCGTAACCCTTGGTAGCGTTAAACCACTTCACGGTTCCCATGCTCACGGGATAGTCCCTTCTCAAGATAGAAATAGTAAAGCCCACACTCGCAGGCTGGTGAGATCGAATTTTTGGAAGGGTCGTCAGCGTCTAAACCGGCTGTACCGGTGGATAGCTAATGTCGTCCGGCCGAAAATCGATTGGTTCATATTATTCCAAAGTAGGGCTTCGAACAATCCTGAGGCGCGATTTTTTGAACGCGTCATCGGATCGTCGCCACGATTTTGTCACGAATGTTGGTTCGTGCCGCACAGCTTGAACAAGCCGCGGCGAGCAATCCTCACCTGCGGCGGAACTGGCCGCGCTGTGCGGCGCCACGCGGAGCGCCTCCGGTACCGCCGCCACCACCGCTCGGACGCTCGTCCTTGTGACGGAAGATGAGGCGGCCCTTTTCCAGATCGTAAGGGGACATCTCGATCGTCACCCGGTCACCCGCCAGCGTCTTGATGCGGTTTTTCTTCATCTTGCCGGCGGTATAGGCGACGATCTCGTGTCCCGCGTCCAGCTGGACGCGGTAGCGGGCATCGGGGAGGATTTCAGTGACCAGTCCTTCGAACTGGATCAGCTCTTCTTTAGCCATGTTTATCTCCAGGTCGACCGACGGCTAGTGGGGACCATTAGCGTGGCCGTTGGGTGCGGTTGGGTTGGGTTTTGGGGCGGCTCTCCCGGTGCAAAAAAGAAACGCCCTGCAATCCTTCGGCCTTGCCGCCTTGCGACGGACGAAACGGCTCGTGCCGGTTGACCTCGTTCCGGTTGGTTATTGGAGCACCATTATTACCACCAGGACGGCGGCGGCGGCGAGGGCCTTTCGTCGCTGGCGAGACATCATTTGCGCGCCCCGCATGCGCACGCGAGGCAGGCCGCCCGGTGCGATGTTGTGCCACCGCCCCGGCAGCCTCGCGATGACCGGGCGAACGCCGATCTTCCCGCGGCAGGGCGATGCGGATCAGTTTTTCGATGTCCCGGAGATAAGCGAGTTCCTCACCTCCGGCGACCAGCGAGATCGCAACGCCATCGGCGCCGGCGCGCGCGGTGCGGCCGATGCGATGGACATAGGTCTCGGGGACGTTGGGAAGATCGAAATTAACCACATGGCTGATGCCATCGACGTCGATGCCGCGGGCCGCGATGTCGGTAGCGACCAGCGTTCGGATCTGGCCCGAACGGAACGCCGACAGCACCCGCTCGCGATGGTTCTGCGACTTGTTGCCGTGGATGGCTTCGGCGGCGATGCCGGCCCGCGCGAGGCCCTTCACCACCTTGTCGGCGCCATGCTTGGTCCGGGTAAACACCAGCGCGCGATCGACGGGCTCCTGCGTCAGGAGCTGCGCCAGCCAGGCGGGCTTCGCCGAATGATCGACCTGAATGATCCGCTGGACGATGCGCTCGACCGTCGAGGCGACCGGCGTCACGGCGACCCGCGCCGGGTCGCGCAGCATCGCGTCCGCGAGCTCTGCGATGTCCCTGGGCATGGTGGCCGAGAAGAACAGCGTCTGACGCCGTATCGGGAGCTTGGCGACGATCTTCCGGATGTCGTTGATGAAGCCCATGTCGAGCATACGGTCGGCCTCGTCGAGCACGAGGTACTCGACCTGCCCGAGTTTGAGCGCGTTGCTTTGCACGAGGTCGAGCAGGCGGCCGGGGGTCGCCACCATGACCTCGATGCCTGGCATGATGGAGCGGACCTGACGTCCCATCGGGACGCCGCCGATCGCGAGCGCCGAGGTGAGGCGAACATGACGGCCATAGGCATTGAAACTGTCGAGTATCTGCCCCGACAGTTCGCGGGTCGGGCTGAGCACGAGTACGCGGCAGCTCTTTGGCTGCGGCTTGATCCGGTTTTGCAGCAGACGGTGGAGGATCGGCAACGCGAAAGCGGCGGTTTTGCCGGTTCCGGTCTGGGCGATGCCGACTACGTCGCGGCCGGCAAGTGCAAGGGGAATGGTTTGGGCCTGGATGGGCGTGGGAGTCAGGTAGTTCTCTTCCTTGAGCGCACGCGAGATGGGATCGGCAAGTCCGAAGTCCTGAAAGGAGGTCAAAAGCTGGTACTTTCCATAAAAGGGGGCAGGCGCCCGACATGGTCCGTCGGGAGCGCGCGGTGGTGTCTCAAGACACCCGCGTGTTTGGGGCGTCGGTTCTGTAAGCTGAAGGGGCAAGCCAGAAGCCCTGGAGGGCTTTAGAACACGCGGCTCGTGGTGACCCGGTGATTCGAAGGTCACACAGTCATATGGATCGAGAACGCGGCACTTTCAAGGTGAATGACGGACCGCGTGCCGGAAGGGAAATCAAAGGCTTAATTCCCGATGGTCCTCCAGAGGCGGCTGTGCCAAAATTTTGGGCCGCCGAGTCGGCCGGATGTTACATCTGCTTATTTATTGATCATTTCGCAAACGAAGCATTCATTTTTTCCGCCGAAATCTTAGGCACTGACCTCGGCCAAGCGGGTTGGCGAGGCTGGATTTGCCAACGAAGCCATTCGCTTACTCCATACCCACACCGTGGCACGGTTCTTGCGATTCCTTGACGCGCAAGGCGGCCATGGGGCCGTTTCGCAGCGTTTCACGCCTGCGTCAGGGAGACGACACAATCATGCTTACACAGCTTACTCACGACATCGCGGCGCTGAGCCGCCGTCGCTGGCTCGCGGCGACCGCTGGTCTGGTTCTCGGCCTGGCCGCGTTCTCGCCCGCCAAGGCGGCCGACGACACCATCAAGGTCGGCGTGCTGCATTCGCTTTCCGGCACCATGGCCATCAGCGAAACCACACTGAAAGACACGGTCCTCTTCCTGATAGACGAGCAGAACAAGAAGGGCGGAGTGCTCGGCAAGAAGCTCGAGGCCGTCGTCGTCGATCCGGCCTCGAACTGGCCGCTGTTTGCGGAAAAGGCGCGCGAACTGATCACCAAGGACAAGGTCGCTGTGGTGTTCGGCTGCTGGACCTCGGTCTCGCGCAAATCCGTGCTGCCGGTGTTCAAGGAGCTGAACAACATCCTGTTCTATCCGGTGCAGTACGAGGGTGAAGAGAGCGAGCGCAACGTCTTCTACACCGGCGCTGCGCCCAACCAGCAGGCGATCCCCGCCGTCGACTACCTGATGAAGGACGAAAAGGTGAAGCGCTGGGTGCTGGCCGGCACCGATTACGTCTATCCGCGCACCACCAACAAGATCCTTGAAGCCTATCTGAAGTCGAAGGGCGTCAAGGACGAAGACATCATGATCAACTACACGCCATTCGGTCACAGCGACTGGCAGACCATCGTGGCCGACATCAAGAAGTTCGGCTCGGCCGGCAAGAAGACGGCAGTGGTCTCCACCATCAACGGTGATGCCAACGTTCCCTTCTACAAGGAGCTCGGCAACCAGGGCATCAAGGCGACCGACATTCCGGTCGTCGCGTTCTCGGTCGGTGAAGAAGAACTCGCCGGCATCGATACCAAGCCGCTGGTCGGCCATCTCGCCGCCTGGAACTACTTCGAGTCGATCAAGACCCCGGCGAACGAGAAGTTCATCAAGGATTGGCAGGCCTATACCAAGAATCCGAAACGCGTGACCAACGACCCGATGGAAGCGCACGTCATCGGCTTCGCCATGTGGGTAAAGGCGGTCGAGAAGGTCAAATCAACCGATCCGGACAAGGTCATCGACGCGCTGCCGGGAATCGAAGCGCCGAACCTGACAGGCGGCGTTTCCAAGATGCTGCCGAACCATCACATCACCAAGCCCGTGTTCATCGGCGAAATCAAAGGCAACGGCCAATTCGACGTGGTGTGGAAGACCCCGGGCCTGGTGGCTGGCGATGCATGGTCGAAGGAACTCGAGGGCTCCAAGGACCTGATCGGTGACTGGGTCGGCAAGAAGTGCGGCAACTACAACACCAAGACCAACAAGTGCGGCGGTCAGGGATCCTGATCCCCGGGTCAGGTTTCCGAGTCCCCGTGGGATGATCGCAAACCGCGGCCCGGTATCCCCAAGATGCCGGTGTCCCGCGGCCCGCGCGAGGCGTCTGCCAAGGGCTTTTGCCGGGAGATCATGCTAGCCTTCGTCGACTAGCCCACGAGACCTGGAAGGCGGCGATGTCGCCGCCTTCCTCTACTTCTGCCGGGGTATCCAGTGGTCGCCAATGTCTTTGACCGCCTTCGCGCGCTTGCACTCTGCCTGTTTTTGATCGCCGCCTTCACCCTGCCAGCGTTTGCTGGTCCCTTCGAGGATGCGGTCGCCAAATTCGCCAATGACGAGTTTTCCGACACCGAGGAGGCGATCGGTGCGGTTGCGAGTTCCGGCAATCCGCTCGCCTTTCACATTATCAGCGCGCTTCAGGATGGCCGGCTGTCGGCCGATCCCGACACCAAGAAGGTCTATATCACCCAGGAAGACGGCAAGGTCATCGACGCCGCAACCGGGGCTGTGGTGGACAAGCTGCCGGAGAATGCCGCCGCGGTACGCCTCAACAATCGCCTGCGCCGCAGTGTCGAGGCCGCACTTGGCGGCCTCACCCTTCTGTCACCCGATCCCAATAAGCGCATCGCGGCCGCGCAGTCGGTGTTCAGGTCGCATGACGAAAACCTGCTGCCGGTGATCGATGGCGCATTGGCCAAGGAAACCAACAAGGCGGCAAAGGCGGCCTTCATCGAGGCCCGCGCTGCGGTCCTGCTCTACAAATCCGACGCCACCGATGTCGAGAAGCTTGATGCCATTGCCGTCATCAAGGCGCGGGGTGATCAGGAAGCGCTGGCGCTCTTGACCGGCCTTGGCGGTGACCAGCCGCCCATCATCGCCAAAGCGGTGAGCGGCGCGATTTCCGCGATCCAGAGCACGCTTGCGGTGTGGTCGGCGGTGCAGAACGCCTGGTACGGCCTCTCGCTCGGTTCGGTTCTCCTGCTTGCCGCGATCGGCCTTGCCATCACCTTCGGCGTCATGGGCGTCATCAACATGGCCCACGGCGAGATGGTGATGATCGGTGCCTATACCACCTTCGTGGTGCAGGAAGTCATCCGCACCCGCAATCCGGACCTGTTCGACTATTCGCTTCTCATCGCCGTGCCGCTCGCCTTCCTCGTCGCCGGCGGCATCGGCGTCCTGATCGAGCGAACCATCATCCGCTTTCTCTATGGTCGCCCGCTGGAAACGCTGCTGGCCACCTGGGGCCTTTCGCTGGTGCTGCAGCAGGCGGTGCGTACCGTGTTCGGACCCACCAACCGCGAAGTCGGCAATCCGAGCTGGATGAGCGGCGCCTTCGAACTCGGACAGATCACGATCACCTATAACAGACTCTGGATCCTGTGTTTCACGCTTGCGGTGTTCGTCGTGCTGCTCGCGATGCTGCGATTCACGGCGCTTGGGCTCGAAATGCGCGCGGTGACGCAGAACCGCCGCATGGCGGCGTCGATGGGGATCGCGACATCGCGGGTCGATGCCTTGACCTTCGGGCTCGGCTCGGCAATCGCGGGCATTGCCGGGGTGGCGCTGTCGCAGATCGACAATGTCAGTCCCAACCTCGGCCAGAGCTACATCATCGACTCCTTCATGGTGGTGGTGTTCGGCGGCGTCGGCAATCTATGGGGCACGCTGGTCGGCGCCTTCACGCTTGGCATCGCCAATAAATTCCTGGAGCCCGTCGCCGGTGCCGTGCTCGGCAAGATCGCGATCCTGGTGCTGATCATCCTGTTCATTCAGAAGCGGCCGCGCGGCCTGTTCGCGCTCAAGGGACGGGCGGTCGAAGCATGATGTCGCGCGTGCTCACGCGTTCGCTGGATCGCAGCGCGACCATATTCTTGATCGTGGTCGCCGCGTGCGGCGTGCTGATTCCGTTGTCGAACCTGCTGTTGCCGTCCGGCTCGATGCTGCAGGTGCCGACCTATCTGGTCGCGCTGTTCGGAAAATATGCCTGCTATGCCATCCTGGCGCTCGCGATCGACCTGATCTGGGGTTATTGCGGCATCCTCTCGCTTGGCCATGGCGCCTTCTTTGCGCTCGGCGGCTATGCCATGGGCATGTACCTGATGCGCCAGATCGGCAGCCGCGGCGTCTACGGCAATCCGATCCTGCCCGACTTCATGGTGTTCCTGAACTATCCGAGACTGCCCTGGTACTGGCACGGCTTTGATATGTTCTGGTTCGCTGCCCTGATGGTCATTGTCGTGCCGGGCCTGCTTGCCTTCTGCTTCGGCTGGCTGGCCTTCCGCTCCCGCGTCACCGGCGTCTATCTCTCCATCATCACCCAGGCGATGACCTATGCCCTGATGCTGGGGTTTTTCCGCAACGATTTCGGTTTCGGCGGCAACAACGGCCTGACCGATTTCAAGGATATTCTCGG
>Ga0070713_100001197_pt1 | contig 16577 bp, 15 predicted proteins | sample LARL82metaG_FD_65465 | JGI IMG/M metagenome (GOLD analysis project Ga0070713, IMG submission 65465) | Corn, switchgrass and miscanthus rhizosphere microbial communities from Kellogg Biological Station, Michigan, USA - LAR L8-2 metaG | ecosystem: Host-associated > Plants > Roots > Rhizosphere ...
CCGGGATCCTTGGAGCTGTCGAGCAACCCGATTCTGGCTTCGGTGACCCAGGCAATGCCGCCCGCCAGCGCCACGGCGGTCGGATCCTTCAGGCGACTCCGCAGGACCTTGATGTTCGCGGTGTTGCCTGCAATCGTGACCTCGTCAAGGCGGCCTTCACCTTCGACGAGCAGCATCGTCTCCTTGTCGATCGTGCGCATGCCGTCGGGATGGACCAGGCCACGCGACGTGTCGAGCTTTGTGATCGTGCCCGCCGATGAGTCTGCGTTGACGGGAATGCGGACCAGCGTGCCCTGGCTGTAGGTGTTGACGTACACAGCGCCGTCTTTCAGCGCGATCCCATCCGCGCTCCGGAGCAGCATCGAATCGGCCGCCCACACGTCCAGCGCCTCAGCGCCTTTCTTCAAGCGCAGCACGCGCGCCTCGTTGGTATCTGTGGCGTACACGGTACCGTCCGCGGCGACGGCGATGTCGTTGCACAGGCCGTTGCCGGGAAACGGATAGCTGGCCTTGAACGACGCGTCCTTCAGGTTGAACGCCTTCAACGCGGTTTCGCCGACATACGGTGCGCCGTTGCGCCCGCCGTTTGCCGACGAGCACACCCAGAGGACGCCGTCCGGTTCGTCGGCGAGCACGCCGAGGACGAAGTTGAGCCCGTTCGCTTTTGGCGGAATCCATTGGACCGCCTGCGTGGTATTCGCGGCGGCTCGATAGACGGCGTTCTGGCCGAGGCTGCTGAAATAGAGATCGCCGCTGGCCGTGGACGTCATGCTCTCCGGGAAGATGCGCCCATCGACAAACGTGATCTCGCGATCCGTCCCGGAAGCACCGCACGCGGCGGCCACGAGCGCTGTCGCCGCGGCGACACGCCAGCCTTTCACTGACCGCCTTTGTACATCACGCGCCAGATCCTGCCTTTCTGGCTGTCCGCGATAAAGAGCGAGCCATCCGGCGCCTGAGCGACGCCGTCGGCGCGCGCGACTGCCTGCGCCGGACTCATCAGCGGATCATGACCGGCAAAGCCATCGGCGAAGATCTCAAAGGTGCCCGAGGGTTTGCCGTCGGCGAAGGGCTGGAACGTGACGTTGTAGCCGTCCATGGGCATCGGCGCGCGGTTCCACGATCCGTGGAACGCGATGAACGCGCCGCCCTGGTACTTCTTTGGAAACTGGGTCCCCGTGTAGAAGATCACGTCGACTGGCGCCCAATGTGCGGGGAACACCGCAACCGGCTGCGTGAACGAGGGGCAGCGGCCGACCTCGTTGCCGTCGCCGCCGTATTCCGGATTGAGAACCTCTTTCTTCTGCTGGTAGTCGTAGAAGCAGAACGGCCAGCCGAAGTCTTCACCGCCGGTCGCGCGGTACATCGGCTCGGCCGGGCGCTCGGCGTTGTCTTTCACTTTGAAGAGGTCCGGCCAGAACACGTCGAGCTGATCGCGGTTGTTCATCACGATATAGAGCGCGCCGTCGTGCCAGGTGATCGCCGGGAACTGCCTCAAGCCGGTCGCGAAGCGCGATCCCATCTCCTGCGTCTGATTCAGCGTGTTCTCGTTGAACTTCCACACGCCGCCGTGTTTCTCGAGCACGGGGCAGGGATCCTGTCCTTTGACGCCCGGCTGTCGATCGGGCTGCTGGCAGGCATTGCTTGGCGCGCCGACATTGATGTACAAGCCGCCCCGGCCGTCGAACGCAATGCCCTTGTCGCGATGCTGCGCTTCAGGCGGCAGGTCCTTGACGATCGTCTGGGCAGGGCCCGTCGGCGTCAGCCGTCCGCGCTTCATCTTGAATCGCTCGACGCTGGTCGGATGCGCCAGATAGAGGTAACCGTTGCGCAAGGCGACGCCGGTCGTGCTGCCGCTGCTGATCTGTTGGCGAACTTCGAACTTCCCGTCTCCGTTGGCGTCGCGTAGTGCGACGACGCCGCCACCCGACTCCGGGGTCCCGCGTCCGCCCTGGCTCATCGTGGCGACGTAGAGGTCGCCGTTGGCCGCCACGGCCATGTGCCGCGCGGTGCCGACGTCGTCCGCGACGACGAGCGCGCAGAATCCCTGCGGCAGCTTGATACCGCCGTTGTCCGGATCGCAGACGATTTTCGACTGACCGCGCACGCCGATCGTCAGCGCGGCTATTGCGGCGCCGGCCGTCAAGCCGGCGATCCCGATTCGTCTTACAGCAGAGCCCATAATGTCTCCCTCGTCCGGCTGCCGCCGGACGCTACAGTGACGAAAAAGTCTACCACCCGCACGTGGTAAGCTTTGCCGTTGCTGAAAAGCCTCTCGATCATCGGCGTACTCGCCGGGCTGCTGATCGCGCTAGCGATCGCGCTGCCGTGGAGCGGAGCCGCAGGGTCTGCGCTCAAAGGGCCTGTTCCCGCCGCCGCGCTCGACAGCCCAGCCGCGTCCACATCGAGCACCGAGACGATGGTCGTGGCCGGCGGCTGCTTCTGGGGCGTCCAGGCCGTCTACAGTTCCGTGCGCGGCGTGATCTCCGCGACCTCCGGCTACGCCGGCGGCACCAAGGATACCGCGGAATACGAAATAGTCAGTACCGGCCGCACAGGTCATGCCGAATCGGTCAAAATCGTCTATGACCCGTCGCGCATCTCGTACGGGCAGCTGCTCCGGATCTTCTTTTCAGTCGCGCACGATCCGACGCAGTTGAATCAGCAGGGGCCCGACGTCGGCCGCCAATACCGATCGGCGATTTTCTACGCCGACGACACGCAGCGCGGAATCGCCCGCGCGTACATCGCCCAGCTCGACACCGCGAAAGTGTTTCACCGCAAGATCGTCACCGAAGTCACGCAGCTGCAGAAGTTCTACGACGCCGAGTCCTACCATCAGGACTACTTCTTCACCCATCCGATGCAGCCGTACATCGTCATCAACGACAAGCCCAAGGTGGCCGCGCTGCGCGAGGAGTTCCCCGAGCTATACGTGGAACATCGATAGCGGACGATCGACTGAGATGACACGTTCAGGTTGGATCCTTTCGATGATGGCAATGACCCTGGGGGTCGTGTGCGTGACCGGCACGGTTGTGACGGTGCGAGCGCAGCAGGCGCCGGCAGGATATGTCGGCTCCACCGAGTGCCGCGCCTGTCACCCGACGATCTACACCCGGTGGAAGAACACGCGGATGGCCAACGTCGTCCGCGATCCGAAAGAACATCCCGACGCGATCATTCCCGATCTGAGTAAGCCCGACCCGCTGCTGACGTTCACGAAGGATCAGATCGCGTGGGTGTACGGCAGCAAGTGGAAGCAGCGCTACTTCACGAAGGTCGGCGACGACTTCTATCCGCTTGGCGCGCAGTGGGACGTCACCCATCGGCAGTGGCGGCCGTACCAGGTAGCAAACGGCACCGACTGGTGGACGAAGTTCTATCCCGGCGGCAACAACACACGTCCGACCGGGCCGCTTTGCGACGGCTGCCACTCAGTGAACTACGACATCCGCACGAAGAAGCCGACCGAGTGGAACGTCGGCTGCGAGCGCTGCCACGGGCCGGGCGGCGCGCATGTCGTCAACCCCTCGCGCGGGAATATCGTGAACCCGGTGCGGCTGAGCGCCATGGACGGCGTGAACGTCTGCGTGCAGTGTCACTCGCAGGGCCAGCCGCTCGCGCAGCCGCTCGAAGGCAAGTACTACGACTGGCCTGTCGGGTACCGCCCTGGCCTGAGGCTCCAGGACTTCTGGCGACTCGAAGAGCACAAGCTCGGCGAGACGACATTCACGCATTTCGGCGACGGCACGGCGCACAAGAACCGGATGCAGGGGAACGACTTCGCGCAGAGCGTCATGTACACGCGCGGCGTGACCTGCTTCAGCTGCCACGACGTCCACGGCACGGAGAACAACGCCGATCTGATCAAGCCGGCGCAAGTGCTCTGCCTGACGTGCCACGGTCCGAAGTCGCCGAACGGCCCGCACACGGCGACCATCGAGCAGCACACGCACCATCCGGCCAGCTCGAAGGGCAGCGACTGCGTCAGCTGCCACATGCCGGCCATCGAGACGCAGCTCGCCGACGTCAACGTCCGCAGCCACACCTTCAAGTTCATCTCGCCCGCGACAACGGATTCGCTGAAAGTGCCGAATCCGTGCACGACCTGCCACACCGACAAGACGACGAAGTGGGCGATGGACGCGCTCAAGTCGTGGCCGGAATTCTCGCCTTGGCGGGTGGCGAACTAGGCGCTCATCAGGGGCAGGGCGGGCAAGAAGGGCAGGGCGCCTTCAAGGGTCCGCTCTGATCGCGCTCGAAGAGATCTTCATCGCCCGGCTGCGGCGGAACTCCGCGAGGACGAAAATAGCCGCGCCGAGCATGATCGCCGTGTCGGCGACATTGAACACAGCCGTCCGCACCGGCCCGACGCCAATATTCAGAAAGTCCACGACGCGGCCGCGGGCGATTCGGTCAATCCAGTTCGACACGCCGCCCGCCAGAAACAGCGCCGACCCCAAGCTGGACCACGTCTCTCTCCTGCGCGCGATGGCGACAACCGCCAGCGTTAACAGGATCACTCCGGTGGTCACAGTGAAGAACGTCGTTCTGATGCGACGTGGCCAACTGGCGCCGAGGCTCAAGAAGCCGCCTGTGTTCTCCACGTACCCAAGCCGGACGGTGTCCGCGAAGTACGAGTGAGCAGGCTGTCCAGCCAGCATCGTCGCAGCCGCATGCTTCGTGACGCGGTCGCAACCGATTGTCGCGACGATCGCAATCATCATGAGAGCCCAACGAGCCATCCTGCCCATCCCGCCTGTCCTGTCCATTATGCCCATCCTGCCGCTCGTCCCAGCGTGCCGTCTGGTGGTGTAGCATCACCCGCGACAAATCACTGAGGAGGATCGCATGCGTGGAGCCATTGTTGTCTCGAGCCTCGTCGCGGCTGTTGCGTTGGCCGGATTCGCGCGACTCGCGGCGTCGACCGGGCCGATTCCGTTGAACTGCGATCGCGCATGCCTCGAAGGCGTGATGAACCAGTACCTCGCCGCCGTCGCGAGGCACGATCCGAAAGGCCTACCGCTCTCCGAAGACGTGATGTACACGGAAAACAGCCAGGCAATCAAGGTCGGAGACGGGTTCTGGAAGACAGCCGAAGCGGTTGGCAGCTACAAACACTTCTTCGCGGATCCGGAGTTCGGTCAGGTTGCCGTGATGGCGACGATGAAGGAGGCGGGGGCGCCGCTGCTCATGAGCGCGCGTCTACGCATCGAACTCGGGCGCATCACCGAGATTGAAACCGTCTACTTCAAGCCGGGCGGTGGTGGCCCGAACAACATCGCCGGGATGGAAACCGCGAAGGTCGACGACATGTGGTTCAAGTCGATTCCGCCGGCGCAGCGCGCGTCGCGCCAGCAGATGATCGCCACTGCCGACGCGTATTTCTCCGGGCTGCAGAAGAACGACGGCAAAGGCGTGAACGGCACCGGCACGTATCCATTCACGAACGACTGCCACCGGATCGAGAACGGTTCTCCCACCACCAACGTGCCGGCGCAGCCGGGCCAGGCGCCGGGGCCGTTCCAGTACGATTGCCTCGGGCAATTCCAGCGTGGCTTCTACTTCGTCGTGCAGGCCATTCATCACCGCCGGTATCCGCTCGTCGACGCCGAACGCGGCATCGTGTGGGCCCACTGCGTGTTCGATCAGGGCACCGTCAATTCAGGCGTCCTCGCCGATGGCACGCCGTACAAGTACCCGGGCTTCAACCGGCCAGGCAGCATCCTGGTCACCGAGGCGTTTCTCATCGAAAACGGGAAGATTCGGCGGGTCGAGATGATAGGCCCGGCCGCCGTGTACCACATGAATTCGCCCTGGGCCGGCGGGTTGAGTGGGAACTAGGAAAGTTCAAAGTACAAAGTACAAAGTTCAAAGTAAGTTCGAAGCGTGACCTCGACTTTCGACTTACTTTCCACTTTCAACTTTATACTTTGAACTTCGTCTAGGCCCGTAGCCGCTCCGTCTCCGGCGTTACGGACCGGAGCAGGTTCGTGGAGATGCGGTAGCACTCGCACGACGTCGATTCCAGGCCACTGCCGTCGACGATCGCCAACTGACCCCGTCGATAGGTGATGAGGCCGGCCTTCTGCAGCATGCCGGCGACGACGGTCACCGTGGAGCGGGACGCGCCGAGCATCATCGCGACGAATTCCTGCGTCAGCGGGAACTCGTCGACGCCCACGCGGTCGCGGGCCAGCAGCAGCCATCGCGCCAGACGTTGTTCGACGGAGTGTGCCGCGTTGCAGGCTGTGGCCTGCATGATCACGCCCATCAGCGCCTGTGTGTAACGCGTGACCACGTCGTGGAACGCGCCGCGCCGCTCCATCTCGCGGCGAAACACCGCGCTGGTCATGCGGTAACAGACGTCGGTGCTCGCCTGGACCATCGCCGCTGAAGAAAGCGGAAGCCATCCTGCTTCGGCCGTCACGCCCACCATGCCTTCGCGCCCGACGGCTGCCACCTCGACCATCTCGCCGTCCTCCAGCACGGTCACGATCGAACAGAATCCGCCGCCGGGGAAATAGACGTGCTCGATCAGTTCACCCGGCTTGTGCAGCAGTTCCTTGACGTTGAGTGGGGTGACTTCGAGGAGCGTCAGAATCCGCTCCTGTTCTTCCAGTGGCAACGAAGACAACAGGAGGTTTCTGATCGCGGCCGGGGAAAAGCGGGAGCCGGATCGCGTCGAGTGCTGAATCGGTCGTGATTTGTTCGCACGTCGTTTCGCCATGAGCGCCAACCTTCCTCGCGTCAGTGCGATGAAGGCGCATGGAGCCAGCGTGCAGAGCACGCCCGACAAAGCGAGTCATCACGTTCGACTCACATGCAGCCTCCCGAAAACACGTAGAGGTTGTTTCAACGTTCGTGCCAGCGTCTGTCGGAAATTGACGGACGAGCCCATCGGCAAGTCGTTACTCTTGTTGCACCGAATGCCAGCCAAACGGAAGAGAAGCGGGCAACCGTCGTTGCCCGGGCGGGAATCTGTGAGCGCCGACGCCCCGCGTCGGTGTCCGCGATGCCGGCGCAGGACGCTCGCGTTCGCACCGAGCGTCGCGGTGATCGTGCAGCCGACGCTCGTACGGGGCGCGAACGATCGCGACGAGGATCGGCGGCTGCGCCTGCTGTACAAACCGGCATGGCTGTGCCGGCACGACAAGTGCCGCTATCTGAGGCTGCTTCAGGAAAGGAAGAAGCGCAAAGCCTAGCCGATTTACTTGAGTTCCCGGTAAGCGGCCTCTTCGAACCCTCGCAGCGCCCGGATCGCGCCGTCGTCGTAGAACGGCAGCAGCTGCATCATGTGGACGCCGCCGATCTGCTTCACCGGATCGACCCAGAACTCGGTGTTGAAGATGCCGGCCCAGCTCATGCTGCCGGGGCTTCGGAACTTCGACGCCGCCGGATCGTTTGACGCGATCTGGAAGCCGAGGCCGAACTTGTCCTTGCCGGCGCCAAGTGGGAACGGCCTCGTGCGCTGCTTGTCGGCGTCGGGCTGGCGCTCGACGAAAATCGCTCCGATCTGGTTTTCCCCCATCATCTTCACGGACGCGGGCGTCAGGATCTTCGCGGAGCCGAGCGCGCCGCCGTTGAGCAGCATCCGCACGAACTTGCTGTAGTCCTCGATCGTCGAGTACAGCCCGCCGTCGCCGCGGAACGGCGCCGTCGGCGTCGACGGCACGGGCGTCGCCGGCAGCGGCGCGATCGCGCCGGTGAACCGCGTGTACTGAACGGGCAGGCGCCCCTGCTTGTCTGCCGCGACGGCCCATGAGGTGTCCGCCATGCCAAGCGGCTTGAAGATGTGCTCCTGATACCAGGGCTCGAGCGGGGATCCGGTCACCTTCTCGACGATGAAGCCGAGAACGCGGGTACTGGCGGAGTAGTTGAACTTCGTCCCAGGCTCGTCGAGCAGGGGGAGCTCCCACTCGCCTTTCTTTGTCTTGTTCACGAGCGCGAATTCGATGGGGTTGGTGAACGAATATCCGATGCCCGACGTGTGTGAAAGGAGATGCCGGATCGTCATCACGTTCTTCGCCGGACGTGTCTCGTATGTCGCGTCCTTGTCGTTGAACTTCGCGATCACCTGCATGTGCTCGTAGCCGGCGCCGAGGTATTTCGAGACCGGGTCGTCCAGCTTCAATTTGCCCTGTTCCATCAGCATCATGATGGCGACGGACGTGACGGGCTTGGTCATCGACGCGATGTTGAAGATCGCGTTGGTCTTCATCGGGACGTTCTTCTCGATGTCCGCCTTGCCGGCAGCGCCCTCGAAGAGAATCCCCTGGCGGTCGACGACAAGTTCGGCGACGCCCGGCGTGTCGCCACGCTGCACGGCCTCGTTCATCTGCTTCGTGAGGGCGGCCTTGCCGGCGTCGGAAAATCCAAGTACCTTTGTTGGCCCCTGTGCGGCGGGCGCAGAGGCCATAACAGCCACGGTCACGACAGTTATCGCGGGGGCCGCAATCTTTATCAGTCTCATAGCCGCGAGAGTGTACACGAAGGGAGCGCATGAGCGCCGAGAATCCTGAAACCATCAAGGCCAGCGATGCGGCCTGGAAATGCCTGCAGGGCGCGTACGATCTTCAAATCCACGTGGGCCCCGACGTCATCGGCCGGCGCATCGACGACATCGACTGCGCGAAGGAGTTTCTCCAGCACGGGCTCAAGGGCTTCGTGCTGAAGTCGCACTACGTGCCGACCGGTGAGCGCGCGCAGGTCGTGAGCAAGGCCGTCCCGGGCATCAAGGCGATGGGCGCGATCACGCTGAATCACAGCGTCGGCGGCTTGAACCCGGTGGCGGTCGAGCTGGCGGGGCGGTCGCAGTGCAAGATCGTCTGGTTCCCGACCGTGGACGCGGAGAACGAAACCGCCGGGCGTTCCACGTCCACCGAAAAGCTGCCGTTCTGGGCCAAGATTCAGCGCGAGCTCGAGGCGGAGGGCATCTCGCCGCCAAAGCTGACGCTCGTCGACGGCAACGGCAACGTTCCGGACGCGGCGAAGCACTGCATGGAGCGCATCCGAAAGCACAACATGATCCTCGCGACCGGCCACGTCGGCCGGAAGGAGATCTTCGCTCTCGTGAAAGAGGCGAAGAAGATGGGATTGAAGAAAGTCCTCGTCACGCACGCCGAGTTCCCCTCGCAAAGCCTCACGGGCGAGGAGCAGAAAGCGCTCGTCGACGAGGGCGCGCTCATCGAGCATTGCTTCACCACGACGTACACGAACAAGGCCTCGTGGGACACGACGTTCGCAAACATCCGGAAGTCCGGCGTCGCGAAGACCGTGATCTCGACCGACCTCGGCCAGACGATCAATCCGCCGGTCGCGGAAGGGTTCGCGATGTTCGCGCAGAAGCTGCTCGATGCGGGTTTTTCTCAAGACGAAATCCGGACGATGGCGGTCACCAACCCCGCACGATTGGTTGAGGATTAACGATGAAGATTGCGCTGGCAGGGACGGGCGCGATGGGCGTAATTCACGCCAAAGCGCTCGCGAAGATTCCGGACGTCGAGATCGTCTCGATCGCGAGCCGGACCGAGGATAGCGGGAAGAAGTTCGCCGAGGAATACAAGATCCCGTTCACGTCGACGAACCTCGAGGCGTGCATCGATCGGCCGGGTGTGGACGCCGTGATCCTGACGACTCCGAGCGACCAGCATCACGACCAGACGCTGCTGGCGCTGAAGAAGGGCAAGCACGTCCAGGTCGAGATCCCGATGGCGCTCGATCTGAAGGACTCAGAGGACATGCTGGCTGCCGCGAAGAAGGCCGGCAAAGTGTGCATGGTGACGCACACGCGCCGTTTCTCGAGCCCGCACCGCGAGATCAAGAAGCGCATCCGCGAAGGCACCTTCCACCTGCATCACCTCGTCGTCGAGACCTACTTTTTCCGGCGGACGAACCTGAACATGCATGGGCAGCCGCGATCGTGGGTCGACAACTTGCTGTGGCACCACGGCTGCCACTCGGTCGACATCGCGCAGTGGGTGATGGACAACCCCAACTGGGATTGCTGGGGACAGAAGGGGCCGGACCACAAGGAACTCGGCATCCCGATGGACCTCAGCGTCTGCATGAAGATCAAGAACGGCCCGCTCTTCACGATGGCGATGTCGTTCAACAACAAAGGTCCGTTCGGCGGCTTCTATCGGTACATCGGTGAGGAAGAGACCTACAAGATTTACCGCGACTCGATGACCGACAGCGAGGGCAACGAGGTCGCGCTCGATCCGACGCTGGCGTTCGACCGCCAGGACGTCGAGTTCGTCAGCGCGATTCGCGAAGGGCGCGAACCGGAATCGAGCGCCGCGAGCGTGGTGCCGACGATGGCGCTGCTGGATAAGATCGATCGCGCCATGAAATCTTAGGCAGGATCGGCTGGATGGACGGGAGGGCAGGAAGGAATCTCCCGCCCTCCGAGGAAGCGAAGCGACCGCAATGATCATCGACTGTCATGGGCACTACACGACTGCGCCGAAAGGGCTGCAGGCGTTTCGGGATGCGCAACTCGCAGAGCTGAAGAACCCGCCAGCCACGCGAACCAAAGGTTCTGTCAACATCACGGACGACGAGATTCGCACCAGCCTCGAGGGCGCGCAGCTCAAACTGCAGCGCGAGCGGGGCAGCGACGTGACGATCTTCTCGCCCCGAGCGTCGGCCATGGCGCATCACATCGGCGACGCGACGACGAGCCTGCACTGGACCGAACACTGCAACGACTTGATCTACCGCGTCGTCAGCCTGTACCCGCAGAACTTCGTCGGCGTGTGCCAGCTGCCGCAGACGCCGTCCGATCCGCTCGCACACTGCGTCAGCGAGCTCGAACGGTGCGTGACCCAGCTGGGCTTCATCGGCTGCAACCTCAACCCGGATCCGTCGGGTGGTTACTGGGGCGCCCCGCCGCTCACCGACAAGTACTGGTATCCGTTCTACGAGAAGATGTGCGAGCTCGACGTGCCGGCCATGGTGCATGTCAGCGCGTCGTGCAACCCGAACTTCCATGCGACGGGCGCGCATTACATCAACGCCGACACGACGGCGTTCATGCAGTTCATCCAGGCGGATCTCTTCAAGGACTTTCCGACGCTGCGGATGATCATCCCGCACGGCGGCGGCGGCGTGCCGTATCACTGGGGACGGTACCGCGGCCTCGCGCAGGACATGAAGCGTCCGCCGCTCGCGGACATGATCCGCAACAACGTGTTCTTCGACACGTGCGTCTACCACCAGGCGGGCATCGACCTGCTGACGAAGATCGTCCCGGTCGACAACATCCTGTTCGGATCGGAGATGGTCGGCGCCGTCCGCGGGATCGATCCGGAGACCGGGCAGTACTTCGACGACACGAAGCGGTACGTCGATGCGACGCCGAATCTCGACGCCGCCGGCCGGAAGAAGATCTTCGAGGACAACGCGCGCAAGGTGTTCCCGAGATTCGCGAAGATGACGTCCGGGAGGAGGGGGTAGAGGTTGAGGACCGTCGCGATTGCATGGGCTGCGGTCGCGATGCTGTCGCTCGGCGCCTGCCGGCGCCCCGCGACTGAATCACAGACGGCGCGCGTCGACAAACTGTTCGCCGCGTGGAACCGGACCGACTCCCCGGGGTGTGCCGTCGGCGTCAGCCGTAACGGAGCCATCATCTACCAGCATGGCTACGGGATGGCGAACCTCGAACTCGGTGTTCCCATCACGCCCGCGACGGTGTTTCCCATCGCGTCGATCACCAAGTCGTTCACCGCGATGAGCGTCCTGCTGGCCGTCGATCAGGGCAAGCTCTCGCTGGACGACGAGGTGCAGAAGTACATCCCGGACTGGACGGATCGCGACGATCACATCACCGTCCGTCATCTGATTACGCACACCAGCGGGGTCCGCGACGCGTTCGCGCTCCTCGGCTGGGCGCCAGCCGAGAGCACCGGCGACGTGAATGAATCGATCGTCAAGATGCTTGCGCGCCAGCGCGGACTGAACTTCGCGCCGGGATCCGAGTACCAGTACAACAACGGCGGCTACAACCTGCTCGCCACGATTCTCAAGCGCGCCACCGGTCAGTCGCTCGGCCGGTTCGCCGAAGCCAACATCTTCAAGCCCCTCGGCATGACGCAGACGCACGTCCATGACGATGTGGCGATGCTCGTCCCGAATCGGGCCTCCGGTTATACCAGAGACGTACGCGGCTGGCGCGCGGCCCGGCAGGACGGCGGCGTCGTCGGCAACGATGGGATGTATTCGACCGTCGGCGATCTGCTGCAATGGGAAGACAACTTCGACAGCCAGCGCGTCGGCAGGCCGGAGACGCTCGCCTCGATGCAGAAACCAATGGCTTTGAACGGCGGCGCGGTGGCGCATGGCCTCGGCTTCGGACTCGGTGAGTATCGAGGGGTGCCGACCGTTTCAGGTAGCGGCGGCGACTACGGCATCGCGACGGAGGTCGCGCGATTCCCGGCGCAACACTTCTCCGTCGCCGTGCTCTGCAACGAAGACAACATCGTCATGGGCGGCAAGGCGCGCCTCAATCCGGATGTCTTCATCAACGGCATCGCGGATATCTATCTGGCCGACGTGTTGAAGCCAATCGACGTGGCGGCCCCGCCCCCGATATCGGCGCCTTCAGCCCCCGCGGTGAAGCTCACGGACGCCGAGCTGTCCGAGAAGATCGGGTTGTACCGGATTGGCGGGGTAGACTTTCCGGTGCGAATGACGGTCGCCCACGGCGTGCTCATGGGGCGCTCGTTGTTCGGAGACGGCTTCGATCTCGAGCTCGCGCCGAAGTCGGCGAACCAGTTTCTGCTGTACAACAGCGTCCCGTTCGAGTTCGTGCCGGCCGCGGCCGGCAAGGCGAAGGCCTGGCGAGTCGGCGTGGGCAAAGATCAGCGCATCTGGGAGCTCGTGACGTTTGCGCCGCCGGCGGCAGAGGTCCTGGCGTTCGCTGGTGATTATCACAGCGACGAACTCAACGTCACGTTCACGGTCGAGCCGAAAGGCTCGAGCCTGAACGTCGCGCACACGGTGGACGCCGCGCCGTATGAGAAGGACGTCTTCGTCGGCGACTGGGTGGGCATCATGAGATTCACGCGCGATGGCCGCGGTGCGGTTTCAGGCTTTACACTCAATCGGGCCAACGCCAAGGGCGTCCGGTTCGACAAGGTTTCGAAATGACACCCAAGGTTGTGAAGAACATCAAGCGGGCCGATGCGGCCGCGATCAAGACGCTCGGCGAGATGGGCGTCGCCACGGTTCACGAAGCGCAGGGACGCACGGGACTGCTGCGTCCCTACATGCGGCCGATCTACGCGACCGCGAAAGCCGCGGGCAGCGCGGTCACCGTCTCGTGCGCGCCGGGCGACAACCTGATGATCCACGCCGCGATCGAGTGCCTGCGTCCCGGCGACATCCTCGTCGTGACGACGACGTCGGAGTCGACAGACGGGATGTTCGGCGAGCTGCTCGGCGAGTCGGCGCGCGCGCACGGTGCGGTCGGTCTGGTGATCGACGCGGGCGTCCGCGACGTCGCGGACCTCACGCAGATGGACTTCCCGGTCTGGTCGAAGGCCGTCAGCGCGCAGGGCACGGTCAAAGCGACGCCAGGCTCCGTGAATGTCCCCGTCGTGTGCGCCGGTGCCGGCGTCAGGCCGGGCGACGTCATCGTCGCGGACGTGGACGGCGTCGTCGTGGTCCCTCGTGCCGATGCGTCGGCGGTGGCCAAGGCGGCCAGCGACCGGTTCGCCAAGGAAAGCAAGACGCGCGAACGGCTGAAGAACGGCGAATTGGGACTAGACTTCTATGGACTGCGCGCCAAGCTGGCTGAGCTGGGCGTGGTCTACGTGGACAAAGACAACGAAGAGTAGAGTCTCGGGCCTCGGGCTCGGGGCTCGACAACGCAGGGGAGCTGAGCCATGGGTGAAATCGTAGCGGCCGTCGGGACGTGCCATACCCCGTACATGTTTACGCGTCCGCCGGACGAGAACCCGGAACAGCTCGACCAGGCGGGCCGGGCGATGAACGAGCTCGGCAAGGTCCTCGACGAGACGAAACCCGACGTGATCCTCTTCCTCGGTGCCGATCACGTGGAGACGTTCTCGGTCAGCTGCGTCCCGACCTTTTGCATCGTGGCCGGCGACACCGCACACGCGAAGTTCGCGGGCCGCGAGCACAAACTACCGATCCATCGCGCGATGGCGGAAGACATCCTCAACAAGCTCGTCACCGAACACAACTTCGACATTTCATATTCGGAAGACGCTGAACTGGGCCACGCGTTTTCGATCCCGTTTGAATACGTGATCGGCAAGCGGAACATCCCGGTCATCCCGTTCTTCACGAACGTCTACGTTCCGCCGCTGCCGACGGCCAAGCGGTGCGAGGCGCTGGGCAAGGCACTCGCCAAGATCGTGAAGGGACGGAAAGAGCGCGTCGCCATCATCGCCAGCGGCGGCATGTCGCACTTCCCGGGCACCACGAAGTACCTGCATCCGGAATTCGACTTCGACCGCTGGCTCGTCTCGCAGATGGAAGCGGGCAATACGAACGCGCTGCTGGACATGACGCCGGAGCAACTCGACGAGGTCGGCAATACCGAGCTGCTGAGTTGGGCGGTGATGTTTGGTGCTATCGGCGCGCAGCAGGGTGAGCTCATCGACTACATCCCGACATGGCATCACGGGCTCTGCATGATGCGCTTCACGCCGGAGCGTCCGCATAAGAACGCCGCGCTCGACGTCAAGGCCGGCGACTGGCAGTTCAAGAATCAGGGGTTCCTCTTTTACCAGCATCCGCCGGCCGAAGGCTATGGGCTGAACAAGCTGCTGTTCGAGTCTCGCCACAGCCAGGAGTTGCGGAAGCGGATCATCGACGACCTCGACAGCGTCGCGAAGGAATACCAGCTGCACGGCAAACAGCGCGCGGCCGCCCAAGAGATGGTCAACGTCGGCAAGGGCGGACTCGTCAGCGAACATGTCGGCCCGCTCGTCGAAGCCGGCGCGCATCCGCTGCAGGCGCTCATGGCGCTGCACGTCATCTTCTCGACGAGCCACGCGCGCGGTCAGCAAGCGATGGCGGGACACTGACCATGAAAACAGTCGACGTCGGCGCTGTTCTCGACGACGGGCATTGGGGTGGATATCAAAAGCTGCTGGTGTTCGCGACGGCGCTGATCATCATCCTTGACGGCCTCGATAACCAGGTGTTCGGCCCCGTCATCCCGGTCCTGATGAAGGACTGGAGCCTGCCGCGCACGGCGTTCACGCCGGTGCTGACGTACGGCATGTTCGGGATGATGATCGGGGGCGCTATCGGCGGCGTCATCGGGGACAAGATGGGCCGCCGCGTCGCGTTGCTCGGCAGCCTGTTGTGGTTCGGGCTGCTGACGTTGCTCCTGCCGCTCTCGAACACGCCGACGATGCTGATCGTCCTGCGTGTGCTGGCGGGGCTCGGCCTCGGCGGCGCGATGCCGAACGCCGCCGCGTTGTCGTCCGAGTACGTGCCCACGCGTCATCGGCCATTTGCCGTCACGCTGACGATCATGTGCATCCCATTCGGCGGATCGCTGGCCGGCTTTGTCGCCGGCCAGGTCCTGCCGCTGTGGGGCTGGCGCATTCTGTTCGTCATCTGCGGCACGATTCCGCTGGTGCTGCTGGCCATCCTGCTGAAAGTGCTGCCGGAGTCGCCGCGATTCCTGGCGCGTCAGAAGGAGCGCTGGGGCGAACTGGGCGCATTGATGCGGCGCCTCGGCCACGACGTGCCGCAGGACGCGGTATTCGCGGACACGCGGGAGAAGGCGGTCAAGCAGGCGTCGCTTAAAGAGCTGTTCGTCCCTGAGTACGTGCGCGACACGGTCGCGCTCTGTGCCTCGTTCTTCTTCTGCCTGCTTTCGGTCTACATGGGCACGAACTGGGTGCCGTCTATGCTGACCGGCGCGAAATTCAGCGTCGGTGTCGCCAGTTACGGGCTGACGGCTTTCAACTTCGGCGGCGTGGTCGGCGCAGTCCTCGGCGCGGCACTCATCGTGCGCCTCGGCTCGCGCCTGTCGATGCTGGCCATGTCGGCGGCCGCGATTGCCGGCGCGGCGGTCCTAGCCACCATGCAAGTCGGCCCGGAGAACACCGTGGTCGTGTTCGCGATGCTCGCGTGGACCGGCGGCCTGATCAACGCCGTGCAGACGACGATGTATGCGCTCGCGGCGCATGTGTATCCGACGTCGATTCGCTCGACCGGTGTCGGTACAGCGGTGGCGTTCGGCCGCATCGGCGGCGTCGTCAGCCCGTCGCTTGGATCATGGGCGCTGGCCGGCGGCGCGGCCGGATACGCCGCCCTGCTGAGCCCCGATCTCGGGGCGTGGGCAAAAGCAGGCGGCGCGTCGCCGTACTTCGCGCTGATCGGCTGCACGATGACCTTGGCGTTCATCTCGCTCGCGGTGGTGCGCCATCACGTGCCGGGACGCACAGATCGCGCCCCGGTCGGCGCGCCTGCGGTCGCGACGGCCCACTAGATTTCTTTATTTGGTGATTTGCTGATCTGGTGATCTGATCGGTTGATCGATCACCAAATCACCAAATCACCAAATCACCAAATCACCAAATCAC
>Ga0070713_100001201_pt1 | contig 16544 bp, 21 predicted proteins | sample LARL82metaG_FD_65465 | JGI IMG/M metagenome (GOLD analysis project Ga0070713, IMG submission 65465) | Corn, switchgrass and miscanthus rhizosphere microbial communities from Kellogg Biological Station, Michigan, USA - LAR L8-2 metaG | ecosystem: Host-associated > Plants > Roots > Rhizosphere ...
AGCATCACGAACCGGCCGAAGTTTACCGGAATAGGTCCGTCCACGCCGTTGCACCGCCGCTCGCACAGCACAGCACGCCGCCTGCGAGTTGCTGACGGATTGCGCCAATCGCTTCAGGTCAGGATCGAAAACGGCAGCAAGCCGCAACACGGCGTTATGGTAGGTGCCATGCGCTTCGATCTATCCACATCGGGATGAGGCGTTTGTTTAGTGGGATACGCCCTGACTTCGCGCCAGCTCATCTTCGCGGCGCGAGCGCGCAGCCGAACTCCAGGACACCAGTTCGTCGCGACGAACCATCCCGGTGTTCGAATCACGTGCGATCTTTCCCAACAGCATCCCTGCAAACAGCGCCACTCCACGCCAGAAGGCGGAATGTGCAAGAAGCGTTTGCATGTCGTTACTCCCGGCTGCCCCTGTGCAACCGTCGAGCCGATCCTACTGGTTTTCACGCCGCGTGCACATAGTTTTCGCATTCGGAAACGCCGAGTTCCGGCGTGAAAACAGCCCCTGACATTTACATAACACTTCGAGACCGACGACGTACCGCAGCCGGGATTCGGGGAACGATTTTTCGGTGTTGCGCCGAAGCGGAATCAACGCTCGGCATGGCGCCGAGCGGCATGGATTCCTGCCCAGGTACGGGGGCTATCCGACCTGTGAAAGGCTTTGTTGTTCCGGATGCGGCACCAGGCCGTACTTCGCAAGAATGACCGGTTCCGAGTATTCACCACGATCGATATCTGCAGCCTGCGCATACACCAGTACGCCATCGCGTTGTTCGGCCAGCATCTCGCCGCGCGTGCGGGCCAGCTGTTCCATGCCATGGAGGATCGGTTTGTCGGCAACAACGTCGCCGCCCACCTCGCAAAAACCCTGCACCACGTAAAGTGTTCCCATGATGTGTCCTCGCGTCTCAGAAGATTGCCCCTGATAGCTTCGAGCCTGAACAAACGAAAGTGTACAGTTCGCGATAATGAAGTTAAGTATCTTCGGAACGGTTCAGGCATGGCGCCCTACAGACGAGGGAAAAATCAGCCGCCGAAATGGAGGTCGTCCCGTAAGACATTTTTTTAATGAGCGGTCTCATGTTGTTCCACGAACATGCTCACGAAATTACTCACATGCGATGCGCGATGGGAGTCACAGCGAAGCCGCCATCAGCCGACCTGCCGGGGTTGGGTACCATTGGCCCAGCAACGACAACTGGGCGAGGTCTCTCCGCTCCAGTCGAAGACCGACGATAGGGTCATAGCGGCGATTCCAGACGCATGGGACCGCGCAGAGCTGGCTCAGCATGCACCGTTCATCGCCATCGAGAGGACAAGTCATACGGTTGCTCCGCGGGTTCTCGAGGGTTGAACCCCGTGTCACCGTGAGGCCGCCTGTGTGCACTCAATGGCACAGCGCAGTTAACAGGCGTGGGTGCGGTTCATATCCGCGGGCCTGCATCAAACGACTCCAAGGCGTACCGGGTGGCGAGATACAGCCCCACCACGCCTACCTCGGTACTGCCGGTGGTTCGTACCGCCTCGATCAGATCCTGATCGCTGCAGGCGAAGCAGCCACACCAGTGTGCACGGCTCAGCCGGTCGCGGACATTGATCCGCTCGCCCACACTCGCGATCACGCGGTAGCGCCCGTCCAGAGGTCCTGTGACTTCTGGTAATTGGCCAGGGGCACGATGGCATCGGCACCATGCATTTCCACCCGCGTGGCGAGTCCGGAGTCCAGGTGCTCCGCACGGGCGGCGTTTCGGGCCTGCTTGATGGCGGGGCCGAGTTGCAGGCCGTCCGCGAGCGTGATGCTCATGTAGCGAATGCACCACAGACCGCTTTCGTTTTGCTTGACGGTATAGAGGATCATGCGCAGCACCCATGCAAGGGAAGTCGCCCCGGTCATCGGTCCGCGCTGACAGAGGACAGTCTGGACCTGACTCGCGGGGCATGAGCATGCTGGCGGCGTTGATGTCTGGATGGGATCGGCAGAGCACGCCACTACGTGTAGGCGTCCGCCTATAGGCAACAGAATCGCGTCCCCGGAGCCAATTCACACCGGATGGCGGGGGCACTGCGCGGGTTTGAATGGCACGACCGGAACCTATGGGCACAAAAAAACCCGCTGCCATGCGGGTTTCGTTGGAGTCCTGGGCCGTGACGGGGTGGCTTGGGAGGGTCATTTGGTGCGGCACCCGGCATCGAATCATGACTCGCGGTGCCAAGTCTTATGCAGTTTGTCTTTATGCGGCATTTGCGGTTACCCCCAAAGTTACCCCCGCAAGCTACGGATTGCCTTAACTCGAACCACTCGCCGCATGAGCGAGTGCCACGAAAGCCCGTGATATGTTCACCTCACTGTGCCATTCAACAGCTTAGCCATGCGCGGGCGTCTTACGTACCCGCTTTTGCGCCGGCAAGCCTTCAACCTGTCCTGCCAGCTTGCGAGCAAGGATGAACACTTGATCCAGCGACACCGATAACTCGGCGGCAAGGCGCTGCATCGATTTGAGAGATGGATTCCTGCGGCTGCGCTCTATGCCGCTCACGTACGTACGATCCAGCCCAGCACGGAAGGCCAAGTCTTCTTGACTGACCTCTGCGCGCTCGCGCAGGAGGCGAAACGCAGGGCCGACGTAGGGGGTGATGTCCACCCGCTTACGGTCACTTGCCGTAGACTATTGATCCACGGACTATAAGTCACGTTACGCGACAATACGCTACGCCTCATACGCTGGATTAGCAGTTGGGAGACTAGAGGGATGAGCATGCCTATGTGGCTTCAGGCAGTTTTCGGCGGCGGCGGCGTGGCAGGTGATTTCATCACTCAGCACTGGATAGGCATCGTCATCTTCTTTGCCTTTTGGGAGCTTTGGAAGATCGGCGGCCTGCTACGAGAGGCCAATTCGAGGCTTGAAGAAATAGCCGGCAGCCTGAGCTGCATAGAGGCCTACACCGACGCTATGTCAGCAGACGATAGGGAACGGCAAGCCGCGGATGCAGACGCGGAATTCTTTGGGAATTTAAGCGACGCAAGAGAGCAACAAGCCGCTGAGTCATAACCCATCACGAATGGGCATGTGGATCGCTTCCACAGCAACATTTGCATCGTCTACAGGGGAAGAATATGTACCGGTATATCGTGCTCACAGCCGTGCTTGGTCTGGCTCTTACCGCGTGCGCCAGCGTCCCAGACTTAAGTGGCAAGGATGGAACGTGTGTTCATGCATGCAGCGACACCTATTCGCAATGCCTTTCCAAATTCTCCATGTTCCCTATTGAGCGTCAGCACGAGTGCACCTCTGCACTCAAATTATGCGGATACTCTTGTCCGGCGAACAAACCGCAGCCGACTCCCTAGCACTCACCCGAAAGGGCGCGCAACGCCATGACCTGAAAAGGGGTTTTCGGGCTAACTCCCCCTCGTTGCTTTTGCCTGTATTTTGCAATTCGCCTGTTTTTTCAGGTTAATTTATCGGGCCAGCAAACCCAGCAGCGGTGCGGCCGCAGATTCGCCCCGTTACCCGCTCGTATGCTCTCGCGTAAAGGTGGCACAACTCCGGAAACGGTTCTCGTCTAGCCCTGCCTGTTAATTGCAGAACGCTCTACTTTATTCCGGAAACTCCTCGGCACCAGCCAGCACCAGTGCGTCGATTACGGCGCTGTAATTGCCACCGGCAAAGCACCCAGCGCGCGTCTCTATTGCAGCCTGCGCAGCCTTGCTCGGGTAGTAGTCGATACGGGGATACATGCGCCGACGCTCACGCTGCAGTTCCAGCTTGCGGGCCTTGCGCCATGCCTGCCAGTCGGCGTGATCGCTGGCAGCCAGTATCGGCAGACCGGGGTGCCACGTCATACCTCGGCCCTTCCTGCCAGTTCCCGTAGGTAGAACACCAGCAGCGCATGCGGCAGTGGATCGCCGTTGCCGTCCCGAAAGCCATCACACTTAGCTGCTTGCTCAGCCGTCGCAGCGAGTTCCTCCACCGGTAGCGCGTCCACTACGCGGCGGGGGATGCCTAGCGTCCCTGCCAGCACCAGCAGACGGGCACGAATCGCGTGCAACGCCAACAGTTCGGCCTTGTACTCGACCAGCCGCTGGCGCAACTGCGGGGTGACGCTTCCGGCTGGCGCCTCGACGTGCAAGCGGTCGCCGCGTGCCTGTAGGCGGATGCCGGCGTCACGGCATTCGCGGATCAGTTGGACCGCGCTCATAGTTCGAATTCCTCCGGTTCTGCGCTGCCTTCCCTTTTTTTCTCCGGCAGGGTGTTTTTAAGCGTCCCACCGTCGCAAGCCTTATCCCATGCGGGTTCCGTGGCCTTTTCGATCCGTCCCGGCATGGCAGGCGGTACGATTGTCGATGCCTCGCAAACCGCACTGCTATGCGGTTGTAACGTTGGGACGGATGAAACACCCCCTTCCGGGAAAAGATAGCGAGCGAAGGCATCCCCGAAGTCGGCGAGCGCGTACCCTTTGAGCTGGGTGCCATTCGGAAGGCGCGTCGTTTTCGACTTGATCCCGAATTCCGAAAGCCGTCCGGAGAGCTGGCGGGGTCGCAGTGGATTGCCACGGTTCCACGTCGCCCACGGCGCTTCCTCGTCATGAGTCAGGATGTTCAACAACTCCGCGGTAGCAAGCCGGCTGGTCTGGCGTTCTTTGAACGCGGCCTCGATATCGCGCAGCAGTTCCACGCCGATGCTGGGCGTTTCTTCCTCGATACCGTGAAGCGCCAGCGCCGCGGCGCGTGCCAGACCTGGCCACTCCCCGCCGGCAACATCCGCGATGCTCAGCAGAGGCTCCCAGCAATCCTGCGCGCGGTCGCCCAGACCGTACGCAGGAGTTGGCCTTACCGATGTGATGCGGTGCCGATGATCGCGCGTCCAGCGTGTGAGGCGACCCCGCAGGTCTAGCCACAGTTGCGGATCGGAGCGCCGGATATTGGCGGCGGTCTCACCGGCGACCTTGCGGCGCATGCGCAGCGGAATCGATCGATCCTCGATGGTGCCGGCCAGCTTGCCGATACCGCAAAGGATCTTCGGTGCCCAAGTGCTGAACTTGGTCGGTGTGTGATCGTCGCCCACGCACCGGATGACGGATGCACCCTCGCGGTACAGGCCGGAGTTGATCAGACCGCGTGCTTCCTCATTATCTTTCAGGAAGGCATCCGCCTCATCAATGCCCAGCGTCGGAGACCATAGTTCCACGCTGCGAAAGATCGCAGACGGGGTAATGCTCGACACCGGCAACGGGCGGTAGACCAGTCGCATCATCGCCGTGAGCAACACCGTTTTTCCACACCGCATCTCCGGCGCGGAGATATGCGCCAACGGCGACACCGTGAGCACGTCCATGCAGTAGGTGTGCACGATCCACAGGGCTGCGGCGCGGATCGTCGGCAGGTCGGCAATGACGTGCTGGCCGATGATCGCGCACAGTTCGGCGATCAGTTTCGCGCCCTCGACGGCATCCGGCCAAGGCTCCACTTCCGCGAACACCTCGATGGTGCCGCCGTCATCCTTCAGCGTCGTGAGCTTATCCAGTTCGCCCACGCTGGCCTTTGTCGCCTTCGCTGCCGCACGCACTCGCTGATATCGAGCAGGGTCGGTTCGGCGCACCTCGACCAGATCGGCCAGCACGTCCTGTTCAAAGATCGCGCCGGGGTCACCGTCCAACTTGAGCAACGCCAGCTCGATGCGGTCGGCCACCGGATGCGCTGCCTCCTCGCGAGCGGCCATGTCATCGATGCCGGCACTGTATGTCTCAGCGTGCATGTAGCACCTCCCGCGCATCTAAGATGCGCAACGCCGCCACGCGAACGCGAGTTAGGTCGGCATCGTTCAGAGGATGGTTGTCGCTTAACTGATTGGCCGCCAGCAGCACCAGGTTCGATTCGGTAGCCAGCGCGTCCAGCGCCGCACGCCAGCGGGGCAACAAGGCAGCTTGTCGGAGCTGGCTGCGCTCGGCGGCCTTCATGCTGCGCAGGTCACGCCGCATGAACAGGTCGCCCATCTGCAAGCCGACAGCAGCGAGAACCGCGCCGGTGTCGTGGCAACTGAAACAGGTCACTAGCAACGTACCGTTGTCGCCCTCGGCTATCGACAGCTTCGGCGATTTGCCGCCGCAATGCGGGCAACGTGCGCGCCAGCCTTTGCCAGTGACGATGACGCCTTCCAGCCGTGGCAACAGCAGTGCGGAGGGTGAAGCGGTAAACTGCGAGCGGCTGTTTAGAGAATCGGCATCGGTGCGTTGGCGCGCACCGGGGCTTTTCATTGGCCGGTTCATGCCGCCCCCTCGGCCAGTGACTCGGCGAAGGCGGTCACGTCAGCAGACCGCCAGACGGTGACGCCAGCAGACAACTTGATCGGTGCGGGCGCTTTGCCGGACTTCACCCATGCCCACCACGTCGAATCAGAAACCGGAATCAGTCCCGTGTTGCCGGTTCGTGGGTTGCGGGTGATATCGGAGACGCGCAGGTAAGCGCAGGGGGCGATGACTTCGGATGACATTTGACCGGCCTTTGTTGGTTAGGACGGTCATGGAAGTTATGCGCCGAAACGAAAGTGTGCTTACTTCACTTTCGCTCTTTTCAGGACACTCCGGATGGTTTGAGGCGTCACCTTGAATTGCGGTGCAAGGATGCCAGCCAGTTCATGACGTGCCTTTCCCTGTTGCAGCAACGCGGTCGCTTTCTTTAAACAAGGCGCGTGCCAGGTGGCTGCTTTGGCCTTCTTCTTGACTGCGGCTTTCTCGCCACCCTTCTTGCGGCCTACGGTCTGCTTGATTCCGACAGCGGCATACTTTGCGTTCACCATCCCCGCAGCGCGGCTATGCAGGGAAGTGCGCAACATTCGCCCGGCCGCTGCTATGTCACCCTTGCAGGCTTTCCGAAACGCGCTTTCCAGTGGCGCGTTAGCCACTGATTCGGAATCCATCTTGGCGGTTTCTTCAACAAGCCTTGCGGCCCATTCAGGCGGTATCGCGTCCAGCACGAAGCCTGCCCGCTGCGCATGGTGGCCGATCCATGTCGACACCAACCACCACCCTAATTCTTCGTCAGACTGTCGCAGGTCTTCGGCTGACAACGGCAGAAGTTCCACGCGAACACCTTTGCGCCCTTCAATGGGTGCCACGCCAGCCGGGGAAGGTGCCCGGTTTTCGGATCGTCGGCCCGGGCGCGGCGTTAAACGGTCAGCCTGTGGTGCTTCAAACTCTCTTTCTTGAGCAGCCATAAGTGCCACTACCTCTCGGGGCAGCGGCCCAATGATGCGAGCACTTTGGACGTAGGTCAAAGGACATCTAGACAAAAGCACAGGTGGGTATACGATCTTATCAAGGGGACGGTACAAGATCGCAGGCGTTGCGGATGTTACAATCACAGGTCTCTATTTCCTCGTGCTCCACCATCATGCTTCTTCGAGGTTAGACATATGGGCCTTCGTACCTGGCTGAAGTTGCCACAATCCCATCAACGCACCGACCTGACGCTCAATCCGGACGGCACGCTTACCGTTGACACGTCCCGCCTAACACGCGCTGCCGCCTTCGGTAGCCGCACGCAGGCGAGCCTGCAACAAATCCCTCGCAAGCAGGTAGCTCAAGCTGTCGATCGAGCTACCATCTATCGCGCCTCTGTGGTTACAGCGAAAGAGAAATAGGGGTGCCGTCGGCAACCCTCGCACTAGCATTCATAGTCGCTGGATATTTCGCGATATCGCGTTTTCGAATCACCGGACCGCTTATAAGGCGTGCCGAGGGGCACCCTCAATATTTTTTAGCAGTTGCGGGGGGCGCCGTCCTTTTTGGTATGAGCGCATGCATCGTACAAACTTTGCGATCCCCCCCCACCGGGCGCACTCGATACACAAGCAATCATTGATATTTTTGCGCCGTATTTCGCAAGAGGCAAAGGTGCCGAGGCAGCTACTGCACTTCATCTCGAAGTCGAAGCCGCATTATTGTCAGGTTTGCTGTGTTTAGTAGTTCCTTTGATTTTGAATCTGCCACTTACCCGAAACATTCGCCTCGCAAAATATATTTTGGCCCGGTACGGTCTGGTTGGACCACTTGAGATGGCGTTAGACCGGTGCGCACGTAGACAGCACCCAATTATGCTTACGCAAAGCAGTGGCAAAGTCTACGTGGGATATGTCATAACGACGTCGTTTCAGGAAACTGACTGGATAAGAATATTACCGGTCTACTCTGGATATCGAGACGACCAACATCACTTCATCATTGAAACCGATTACTCTTGGATCCTCGACCTTCCTTCCGAACGCGGGCGCTATGAAGATGAAGACAGTCCGCTGAAGGAAGATTTTTCAGTATTGGTCAAACTTGATACGCTGACGTCCGCGCACCCCTTTGATCTTCGGACGCACAATACAAATAGCTTCGCGTATGCAGAGAGTCCGCTGGATTTTGCAGCTCAAAAAGTAAGCGCCTCGACAACGCCATTCGAAGTAAAAAATCCCTCAGGCGCAACTTTTTTCATACCGGATTGGGCGCCGAGGCCCATGCAGTGGGATCCTCCGTTCATCGCGAATCCAGAAGATGAAAGGCAAAGAGTTCTCTTTGAAAAGCTCTACCCTAAGGGCAAACCAATAACCTTTTCCACATTTTATTTGAGCCCTCGTTTTCAACACTTTTTCTACTTCTTATATGTTGTCGTGGTGATGGTAATTCCAGCTTTCGCGGCTGTTCGCGATTGGATCAGCTCCCTGTTTTGTATGTCCGCTATAGTCGTCTGCTATTTAACTACTAGCTGGTATAACCCACGCCTCTAATACATCTGATCTCGATCGACCACGCTGGCACGACAACGTCTAGATTTTCTCTTCTGTCCGTCTACGAAAGATTTTAGATTTACCCAGCCTTGCGTTTGATCGCTATCACCCTGCCACCCGCGCGCAGGCCGTCCAAATAGTCGGCCCATGCCCCCATCATTCGGGTTCGTTCGTCCAGATACTGCGCACGGTTGTAAGCAGCGCGTACCTTGTTCCGTTCGGTGTGGGCGAGCTGGCGCTCGATCACGTCCGGCGCCCAGCTCATTTCGTTCAAGCGGGTTGACGCCAGCGCGCGGAAGCCGTGCCCCGTCATCGTGTCCTTGTCGAAGCCCATGTAACGCAGCGCGGCGTTGACGGTGTTCTCGCTCATCGTGCGGGCTTTGCCGCGATAACTGGGGAACACGTATTGCCCGTGTCCGGTCAATGGGTGCAGCTCAAGCAGTATCGCCACGGCTTGCGGCGCCAGCGGCACGATGTGTTCTTCGCGCATCTTCATTCGGGCGGCAGGGATACGCCATTGCGCACCGTCCAGATCAAACTCTGACCATTCGGCCTTGCGCAGCTCGCCAGGGCGCACGAACACCAGCGGCGCGAGCCGGAGCGCGCACTTGGTCACCAGCGAACCTTGATAGCTGTCGATGGCGCGCAACAGGTCGCCCACTTTCGCCGGGTCGGTGATTGCCGCGCGTGACGTGCTCACCACGGGCGCCAGTGCGCCGCGCAGGTCAGCGGTCGGATCATGCTTCGCGCGGCCAGTGGAAATGGCGTAGCGAAACACCTGCCCGCATCGCTGCTTGGTGCGGTGAGCGGTTTCATGCGCGCCACGCTCCTCGATTCGGCGCAGCAGCTTCAACAGCTCCGCTGCGTCAATCGCTGCAATAGGGCGGCTACCAATCCACGGGTTAACCAGTTCGTCGAACGTCCATTGCGCCTTTTCCAGCGTCGCTGCGGCCATGCGTGGCTTTTGCAGTGCCAGCCATTCGGCAGCAATCACGGCAAAGCTGTTCGCCGCGCGTTCCTCGCCGGCAGCTTTTAGGGCTTTGCGCTGTTCGCCCGGATCGATGCCAGCAGCCAGCAGCTTGCGAGCTGCGTCGCGCTTGTCGCGAGCATCCTTCAATCCGGTATCGGGGTAAGTGCCCAGTGACAGCAGCTTCTCCTTACCCCCGGCGCGGTACTTCAAACGCCACCAACGGGAGCCGTTCGGATTCACTAGCAGATACAGGCCGCCGCCGTCCGCGAGCTTCTGCGACTTGTCGGTGGGCTTGGCGTTGCGTATGGCGGTGTCTGACAGTGGCATGGGGGTAACACCCTTCGTAAATAGGCCTGTTACCCCCGAAGTTACCCCCTGTTACCCCCGGATTGCAATGGACTAGATTGGACGGTATCGGGCATAAAAAAGGCCGTAACCCCTGTAATTACTGGGTTTACCGGCCTGTTTTGGATGTTGCTGGACTATCAAATGGTGCCGGCACCCGGATTCGAACTGGGGACCTACTGATTACAAATCAGTTGCTCTACCAACTGAGCTATGCCGGCGAAGGTCGGGGATTCTAGCAGGCCAGCCGGGGCGCATGCTCAAAAACAGCCGGTGCTGTGTGAACCGATGCCGCTGGCATGGACGCGGCTGCGCCAGTCGAAGCGGCTGCTGTCGGCAACCACCAGATCCAGCCAGTACTCGGGCACGCTTTCGCTGCGTTCGCTCATGCGGGCGGGGAAGCCGGCGGCGACCACTTCATCACGGCGCTTGCGCGCGTTCGCCGGATCCTTGAACAAGCCCAGCGAAACGGTATTGGGCTGATCGCCGGAACTGACCACGAAATAATCGCTGATCTGGTGCGCACCAAGCTGCCGCGCCTGCTCCAGCGCCTGGGCGCGGCTGCTGGCAGCCGGCAGATACACCCACCAGCCACCTGACTGACTGGCCTGCTCCTGGCGCGAACGCATGCGCGTGGCCTGCGCAGTGAGCGCCTGACGCGCGTTGCGCAGATCCTGCGGCGTCGCGAACGGACCCAAGGCGACGCAGCTGTAACTGAGGGCGGATGACGTCGCCGTGTCCGCTACCGGCGGGGCCGCCGTGGCAGGCGTCGAGGGTGCCGGTGCGGTCTGCGGCAGCTCCGACAGCAGACGCAGCTCCGTCACGCCCGGATCGCTGGCGCTGCCACCCCGGGCATACGGCTGCCCCAGCAACAGCCAGGCGCCCACCGCAATATTGAGTGCGCTCAAAAGCACAAACAGCAGACGCAGAAACATCGAACCCCCATCACCCGGCAGCAATCGCCATTCTAGACGGACCGCGCCGGCGTCATGGCGTGTTGGCCCACACGGCCAGGCCACGCAGCACGCTGTCTTGACTTAGCTGGGCCGGTATCGAGAGCAACGACGCCAGGCGTGCCGCATCGCCGCCGCCGAGGATCAGCGCCGGCGTGGTGCCCAGCCGCGGCGCCATCCGCGCGGCGAAGCGCTCGATCAGCGCGGCCGCCGCCTGCCAGCAGCCCGACACCACCGCGTCGGCAGTGTTGTCGGCCAGTTCGAGAATGTCGCCGGGGCGATCGGGTCGCACCCGGGCGGTCGCGTCTAGCAGCGATTGCTGCATCAGCTGCGGACCCGGCGCGATCAGACCACCCAGATGCTGGCCATCGGCGGCCAGCGCATCGAGGGTAAGCGCGGTGCCTGCACCGGCCACGATGCAGGGCGCATGGCCATCGGCGCGCGCCGCGACCATCGCAAGGAAACGATCCACGCCCAGCCGTTGCGGCTCGGCATACGCGTTGCGCACGCCGCAGGCACTGGCGGGCGTGCGCAACCAGCTGGGCGCGCGGGCGAACAAGCGTTCCGTGACGTTGGTTACCTGGGCTTCGCGCGCGGTGTCGACGACCGACGCTGCGATCACCGTCACCGGCCGCTGCAGTTCGGCCCAGGCCGATTCCAGCGCCGTCGCCATGTCCGGTTGCCAGTCGACTGCGCCGCGCGCCAGCCATCCGGCTGGTTGCGCCTGCAGCGCCCACTTCAGCCGCGTATTGCCCATGTCGAGCAGCAACTTCATGGGCGACGTACCGTGACTTCCGCGCTGTCGATCTGCCGCACGCTGCCGTCGGCCATGCGAACCTGCAATGCGCCGCGCGCATCCACGCCGGCGCCGATGGCGTCGAATGCGCCGAGTACGCCACTCAGCTGCAATGGCTGATCGCGCAGCAGATCATGTCGCGCATAGTCGTCGACGAAGCCGGCGAAACCGTCACGCTCGAATTGCCGCAAGCCCTCGACCAGCGCCTCGACCAGTACCGCGGCGACACGGTTGCGGTCCGGTGGCGTACCGCCGGCCAGCGTGGCCAGATCGCAAGCCGGTTGCCCGGCCTGTGTGCGCAAAGCCGGGGTCAGTCGCAGATTGAGGCCGATGCCGATGATCGCCGCGCACGGCCCTTGATATTCACCGCTGAGCTCGACCAGGATGCCGCTCAATTTGCCAGCCGGACGTTTATCGGCGGCGACGGCCAGCACGTCGTTCGGCCATTTCAAGCCGGCTCCGGCCATGCCCAGGTTTTCCAGCGTACGCAGCACGATCACGCCCAGCGCCAAAGACAGGCCACTCAACGCGGCAAAGCCCTGATCGAAGCGCTTGAGGCAGGACAGATACAGGTTCAGCCCCGGCGGCGACAGCCATCGGCGGCCACGCCGGCCACGGCCGGCGGTCTGGGTTTCGGCCAGCACGACGCTGAAATCCTTGGCCGTGGCGCCGCGGCGCTGCAGTTCGCTGGAGGTGGAATCTAGTTCCCAATGCACCTCCAGCGCGCCCAAGGCGCTCAGCGTAGAGGCCGGCAAGGCGGCGCGGATCTGGGTGGCATCCAGCATCTGCAGTGGCCACGGCAGCTGATAACCGGCAGCGCCACGCGCCTCGATCGGCACGCCACGGGCGCGCAAGGCCTCGACCTGTTTCCAGATGGCGGCCCGGGTCACCCCGGCCTGCGCCGCGAGGCCCTCGCCCGGAAGCGGCTCACCCGCGGCGAGCAGCGCCAGCAACTGCGCCGGCTGCATCAGCCAGTCCCGGTCGCGGTGGCGATCGCCAGTTGGTGGCAATCGGAGAAGGAGAAACCTGGCAGGATGGGCATCGGCGGATTTTAGCCCGGCTCGCGCGTCGTGCGGCATGCGGCGTCGCGTGACAGCCGTCAAAACGGCAGCACTGGCACGCCGCCGGCGTTTCTGAGACGATCAGGACCTTCGCTTGCGGGTCGTCAGGGAGTTCGATCGCCATGCGCGTCACCCATTGGCTTGTCGGTTGCGCCTTGTGCATTGCCGGAATCGGCAGTGCCACGGCGGCGAGTTTGGAAACCCAGCAGGGGCAGGACAGCTCCTCACACACTGCGCTCGAGAGCACCAACTCGCACGACGGCAACACCAGCAGCGGCGGCGATGCGCTGGGGTTGAATCGCGATTGCCCGTCGGCCAGAAGCAGCGACAACTCAGGCAGTACCTCCAGCAACGGCAACGATCGCTCGGGCGGCGGTGGTTCGTCGGTATCGATGCCGGCCCGCCGGCCGCATCTGGGCTGGCAATCGCTGCTGCCTGGATCAATCCAGTAGCACTCGGCGTCGTGCCCGGGCGTTGGTGGCGATCGCTGCGGGCTCGGTTCGAACCCCCTCCGATTGCAGACTCGCTGTGGCGGCGCGCATTGATCGGCTGCCCACTGGCACGTCGGCTGGATCCCGAACGGCAATACGAACTGCGCCAGCTGGCCACGCTGTTCCTCGCCCGCAAAAATTTCCATGCGCTGGCGGGGGCCGTACTCGACGATTACTGGCGGCTGCTGATTGCCATGCAAGCGTGTCTACCGGCCCTGCGGCAAGGCGCTGCCAGCTTGCGCGGCTGGCGCGAGATACTCATCTATCCGGGCGAGTTCAAAGTGCGCCGCAGCCATCACGATGACCATACCGGCGTCGTCACCGAAGGCGACGAAGTACGGATCGGGGAGGCGTGGGAACATGGCCCACTGGTATTGTCACTGGCCGATGTGCAGCTGGATCTGGAGCAGCCGTGGGACGGCTACAACGTGGTCGTGCACGAGATGGCCCACAAGCTGGATATGCTCGACGGCCCGCCCGATGGCGTACCGCCGCTGGTGGAGATTCCGCGGCGGCGCTGGATCGAGCAGTTCCAGCTGGCCTATGACCGGCTGGTCGATACCCCGCCGGACAGTCACGCCAGCCCGATCGACCACTACGCAACGGAAAGTGCCAGCGAATATTTCGCAGTGGTCAGCGAACTGCACTACTCGCAACCGGCGTTGTTGCGCGAGGCGGAGCCGGCAATCGCCGATCTGCTGGAGGCGTTCTACGGCCGCTCGCCCGCCGAAGGTTGCGAACCGCCTGGCTTATGCCGTCCGCGCTGAACCTTCGAGTCAGCTCGCCGCCAGTCGCACGCTGAAGCGCGCGCCGCCGAATTCCGGCGAGCGATCGACCACCAGCTCGCCCTGATAGGCATGCACGATATCCTGCACGATCGACAGCCCGATGCCGTGGCCTTGCACTCGCTCGTCACCGCGCACGCCACGCTGCAATACCTTTTCAATCTTTTCCTCAGCGATGCCCGGACCGTCGTCTTCCACGCTCAGGCTCAGCCCCGGTCGCTGCCGACCCGATTGCGGCCGCATCTTCACCACCAGCAGCACGCGGTGACCCGCCCACTTGAACGCGTTCTCCAACAGATTGCCCATCAGCTCCAGCAGGTCGCCCTGCTCGCCGTAGAACACGGCGCCGTCCTCGATGTCGAATTCGCACAGCACATTCTTGGCGGCATAGACCTTTTCCAGACTCTGCACCAGATCTTCGGCGTGACCGGCGATCGGCACCGCGCTGGCGAAGGTGCGACGGCCGGTGGTGGCGGCGCGCGACAGCTGGTAGGCGACCAGTTCATCCATCCGCCGCACCTGGGCAAGCACGCTGCCGCGCAACGATGGCTCATCGCCAGCCGTTGATTCCAGCTGTGAACGGATCACCGCCAGCGGCGTCTTCAGGCTGTGCGCGAGATCGGCCAGGGTATGCCGGTAACGGGTGCGCTGCTCGCGCTCGTTGTCGATGAACGCGTTGATGCGTTCGGTCAGACCGGTCAGCTCCAGCGGATACTGGCTGTCCAGCAGTTCACTGTCGCCGAGCTCTACCCGGCTCATGTCGCTGGCCACCTTGCGCAGCGGGGTCAGGCTCCAGCGCAGCAGCAACAGCTGCAGCACGATCAGCATCACGCCGAGAATCGACAGCCAGATCACCAGTGAGTGCCGGAACGCTGCGTTCACGCCTTCGAATTGCTCTTCAGTCTGCGCCACCGTCATGGTGAGCTGAACCGATTTGCCCTTCTCGCCGGTATCGAGCGCCACCCCGTAGCTGTAGTAGTACAGCCGACCCATGCGCGTATCGATCGGTCCGACGAATTGGCTCTGCCCCGGCTCCAGCGCTTTCAGGAAACTGAAGTCGCGGCCGATCGCCGACGACGACTCCCAGCGATACCCGTAATCACCCACGGCCACCGCGTACAACCCGGATCCCGGTCGCGAGAAATTCGGATCCGGCAAGGTGTCGCTGGGCGGCAGCAGTTTGTTGCCGTAGCGATTGACTTCCGTATTGGTGATGTAGGCAATCGCGAAATTCTGCAGCCGGTCATGCAACGCGCTCAGCTCGCGGTCCTTGTTCGCCTGTGAAAGGGTCAGCCCGACCAGGCCGAGGAATCCGGCCAGCACGAAGCCGGTGGCGATCGCCGCGCGTGCCGCCAGTGACAGCGGGCGGCGCGGCGATTCCAGCTCATTCGTCGTCGCCGTCGGTGCGCGGGATGGCAAAGCGGTATCCGCGTCCACGTACCGTCTCGATGGGTTTGAGGGAGCCTTCCGGATCGAGCTTGCGCCGCAGCCGGCCGATGAACACTTCGAGCACGTTGGAATCGCGGTCGAAGTCCTGCTGGTAGATGTGCTCGGTGAGGTCGGCCTTGGAGACCAGCTCGCCGGCGTGCAGCATCAGGTATTCCAACACCTTGTACTCGTAGCTGGTCAGATCGACCAACTTGCCTTCCACCGTCACCGTCTGCGCGGTGGTGTCCAGCTTGATCATGCCGCAGGCCAGAATCGGCTTCGACCAGCCGCTGGCGCGGCGCACCAGCGCGTTGATCCGCGCCAGCAGTTCTTCGACGTGGAACGGCTTCACCAGGTAGTCGTCGGCGCCGTACTTCAGCCCCTCGACCTTGTCCTGCCAGCTGCCGCGAGCGGTCAGGATCAGGATCGGATAACGCTGGCCGGCCTCGCGCAGCGCCTTGACCAGATCCATGCCGGACATCTTGGGCAGGCCCAGGTCGATGATCGCCAGATCGAACGGCACCTCGCGGCCGAGGTAGATGCCCTCCTCGCCATCCTGCGCCGCATCGACCGCAAAACCGTCCCGCTTCAGGCGTGCCGCCAGCGTCTCGCGCAACGGCGCCTCGTCCTCCACCAACAGGATGCGCATCAGTGTTTCTCCTTGCTGCCCGGATTCTTGCCGGGCGGGTTCTTGGTTGACGGTGTCGAAACTGGATTCTTGCTCGCCTCGGAGGAAACCGCCATCTCTCGCACATGACCGTCCGGCGTGAGTACCTTGATGCGGTATTCCTGCCGGTGCCCGATTCCGCGCTGCTTGGCCGACAGCACCTTGCCCCCGGTATCCTGTTGCACCTTGAGTACCGCCTGATCCAGCGTCATCGCCGCCGACTGCGCCCCGGCCGTCGCCACAACACTCATGGACAGCCATATGAGCAG
>Ga0070713_100001202_pt1 | contig 16524 bp, 8 predicted proteins | sample LARL82metaG_FD_65465 | JGI IMG/M metagenome (GOLD analysis project Ga0070713, IMG submission 65465) | Corn, switchgrass and miscanthus rhizosphere microbial communities from Kellogg Biological Station, Michigan, USA - LAR L8-2 metaG | ecosystem: Host-associated > Plants > Roots > Rhizosphere ...
TCACCGTGTCGCGATGCTGCACGCGCGCGCCCTCCGAGCTGGCTTTGCGAAACGCTGAACCTCTGCGACTGTGCCTGTCGAAAACTCCGTCTCGAGCCAGGTGTGCCCTCGAACGCGGCGGAGTTTGAACCAGGTGCCCCCAGTCGAACAAGGAGTTCAGGCTGTTAAACATGGAATTGTGAGCCGTGTTCGTGTTACCATAAACGAACTATAGGACCCAATAACTTAGACGGGAAAACTAGTTACTTTCCATACACTTGCAACTAATTTGAAGTGTATGGCATCCATATCATTGGAGGACGCTCGGACTGATCTCGGTTCCCTCAAGGGAGCGTGCGGTTCCTGCGACCAAAACCTTTAGATGCAAAGACTTGAAGAACACATTTTCGCGGATTCCACGGACACAAGGTTCGGCTTGCATGAGTCATCGGATTTTCTAGAACCCGAATCACAGGACGGCGATGATGCTTCGCCAGCGATAGAGGAAACCGCTGAGGAACGGTACACTGACGACCCTGTTCGGGTTTACCTCAGGGAAATGGGATCCGTGTCCCTGCTCACCCGTCAGACCGAGGTGGCCTTGGCGCGTCGAATGGAACGTGGGAACCTCCGGGTCCACAAGGCGCTCTCACGGTCGCCCCTGGTGCGCGCGCGGGCGCTGGCCATCGAAGAGGACATCCGTGCGGGCAAGGTTGACGCGGAAGATCTATTGAACTTGTCCGGCCCGGATGAGACCGCGAAGCGGCGCGTCCGTCTGGACGCCATACGGCAATTCAAGAAGCTGGCGGAGTTCGAAAATGAGCTCTCCATCCTGCGGAAGAAACTTGCCTCCACAGCGAAGCGAGAGACACGCGCGAAGTTGACCGGAAAAATACTCCGGGCGACGGTGATCTGTTCCCGGCAAATGCGGAGAATCCCGTTTTTGCCGGCGCAATGGAAGAATTTCCGCGACGCATTGGCGCACGCTGCCGAGCAAAGCAGCAATCTCGAGAAGCAATTGGCGAAGCTCGAGAGCCAGCGAAATCGCAATCAGTCCGCCATCCGCGAATTGCGGCGCAATATTCGGGAACAGAGAGCTGCATCGGGATCCAGCTGGGGGGAGATGCAGCGTTGGTTGAAAACGGTGCAGCACGGCGAGATCGAAGCCGAATCAGCCAAGAAAGCGCTGGTCGAAGCCAACCTCCGCCTGGTGGTCTCGGTCGCCAAGAAATATGTCAACCGCGGTTTGCACCTTCTGGACCTGATCCAGGAAGGAAATATCGGGCTGATGAGGGCCGCGGATAAGTTTAATTACCACTTGGGATATAAGTTCTCTACGTATGCCACTTGGTGGATCCGGCAGGCGATGACTCGCGCCATCTCCGACAAGTCGCGCACCATTCGCATTCCCGTCCACATGAACGAGAAACTGAACAAAGTGGTGTGGGCTTCACGCGAACTCGAAAAGGAGCTCGGCCGAACTCCCACTAACGAAGAGATCGGCGGACGCTTGAAAACCTCACCCAATCAGGTTCAGGAGCTGCGAAGCATTTCCCGTGATCCGGTTTCGCTGGACCTTCCGGTCGGCCGGGATGGCGAGTCCGTTCTGGGCGATCTTCTGCAGGACCAATGGATCGGTTCGCCAACCGATGCCGTCTTCGAAGGAAACGTTCGCGAGGGTACCGCCGACGTACTCAAGACTCTCTCGTCCAGCGAAGAGCGGGTGGTCCGCATGCGCTTTGGCATCGGCTTTGAGCGGCAGCACACCCTGGAAGAGATTGCCCAGGTTTTCGGTCTGACGCGTGAGCGTATTCGCCAGATCGAGACCAAGGCCCTGCAACAGCTGCGCAGCCCGGAGAACGTCCGGCGCCTCCGGCCGCTGATCAGCATCCAGTAAAGGGACCTAGCGTCTCCGCACGTAAAAAACCGAACTAAATCAAGTCCCAGAGGCTATTCTATTTGTGTGAGAAAATGGAATGGTTCCCCGGCCTATCCCAAGCGAACCCGTAGAGTTTTTGTCTCCGGTTGTCGATGTCAGCCCCAGGAGGACTTTCATGAGGGCAATCTTACTTCTCGCGGCTTCGACGGTTATCCTGACCGCACAGGTTATTCCGGGCCGCTATCTCGTCGAATTGAATACTGAGCCTGTCGCCGTGACGACAGCCGCCAGGACTGGACGATTGGGCGCCCAAGAACTCCGGGCGCGCGGCTCACAGATCCAGGACGAGCGCGTGGCAGCCCAAGCGGCCATCCAAACCTTGGGCGGAACCATCACGCATCGCTTTGAGACGCTAGTCAATGCGATGGCAGTCACCATGACCGAGCAGGCCGCCGCGCAGTTGCGGCAGACGCCTGGTGTCCGAGGCGTGTATCCGGTGATGCGGCATCACATATCGCTCGATCACGCGGTCAACGTGCACCGCGTCCCGGCCGCATGGCAAACGCTCAGTAATGGCCAGTCTGGCGCCGGCGCCGGAATCAAAATCGGTATCCTGGACACCGGCATCGATACCACTCATCCCGCTTTCCAGGGCTTTACGACCCCGGTTCCGGGCGGTTTCCCCATCATGTCAGGCAGCGCCGATACCACTGGTCCAAACAATAAAGTCATCGTCTGGCGCGTTTATTCCGATCCCGGCAACGTTGATAACACCACGGGTGTCGACATGAACGGCCATGGCACGAGTGTAGCCATGATCGCCGCCGGTCTGACCAATGATCCAAGCTTTCTTGGCGTCAACCCGATTACCGGCGTGGCGCCCGGGGCGTGGCTCGGCAGCTACAAGATCGCCGACGATAGCGGAAGCAGCGACGATATCACGTTCCTGGCTGGACTTCAGGACGCCATTGCAGACGGTATGAGTGTTGTCAACTATAGTGCCGGAGGTGAAGTTCTAAACGCCGGCGCCGAAAACGGCCTCGTCGCGCGCGCTATCGCGAATGCGAACGCCATGGGCACACTGGTGGTAGTGGCGGCAGGCAATTGGGGCCCCGCGCTGGGAACGATCGAGTATCCCGCAGTCGTGCCGGCAGCCATTGCAGTGGGCGCGAACGAAAACGAACGCTTCTTTTGGAATGCGGTGATCGTCGGATCTCAATCCTACTTCGCCATCGTCCCGGATGCTTATTTCGCCGCCGGATATTCCGGACAGACCACCGGCCCCATGATCGACGTCGCCAGCATCGATGGAAACGGGTACGCGTGCAATTCACTCCCGGCCAATAGCCTCAAGGGCCAGATCGCACTCATTCAGCGTGGCGGTGTGACCACGGCTTGCACGTTCGATACGAAGCTCAACAATGCGCAGAGTGCCGGCGCGACCGGCGCCGTGATCTACGACAATACTCCCGAGTCGGAATTCGACTATACCGAGGACGTTCAGTTGTTCAGCCCGGGGCTCAGTACAGCCAACCTTCCTGGAGTGTTTATCAGCCAGGCTGATGGCCGCAGCATCAAGAATCAAATCGGGGCCAACTCCGGTGTACAAGGCGACCTCGATTTCGACGGCATCACCCCGTTGCCTCACCCGGCCAATATCGTCACTTTCTTCTCAAGTGGAGGACCCACGCCAAGTGGCAACGTTAAGCCCGATGTGGTGGCGGTCGGAGACTGGTACATCACTGCCGATACGACGCTGCTCGAGAACCCGGGCTGCGCTGCGCCGTACACGGCCAACGGTTGCTATCCTCCCTATACTTTCCTGGATGCCCTTCAATTCATCGGTTTCTACGTCGACACTGGAGCCGGTACCAGCTTCTCGACTCCACTGGTTACAGGCTCGCTGGCAGTACTCATGGCTGCGCGTCCTGGCCTCACGCCGCAACAGTATCGATCCTTGATCATTAACAGTGCGCCGGAGTTTGACCAATATCCCTCAGGAAGCGTGGCCAGTCCACAGATCGCTGGAGCCGGGAAGCTGGACCTGTTGGGCGCGCTCCAAGGCAGCTTGACGGCGTCGCCGACCTCTCTCAACTTTCTTGCTACCACGGCCAGCGGCGGTACTGGCTCCTCGACGGTTCCGGAAGCGACCTCTTCCACCGGTGCCCAGACCATTACCATCACCAACGTCGGCGTGGCTTCCGACACGTTCAAAGTGACTGTGAATTCGTTGGACGGCGTGGCCGCACCGAACATTGACGTTCCAACGTTCAACTTGGCTCCTGGCAGCACGCAGACCATCACGGTATCGATTCCGGGTGCAGGTCAACTCGCATCGGGCCAATATCACGGATACTTGAGCATTAACGGCACACAGGGCCAGACTCCGTTGCGCGTGGCCTATTGGTATGGAGTGCCGGGCACGTCCGTCCAAAACATCGCCGTATTGTTTGCCCCGCAAACGGATGCTGCCGGCACGACGGACTTCATCGATTTTCGTTCCCAGGACCTGATCGGGCTGCCGCTCGACCCCTCCGGAAATCCGGCCGTAACAACCTCGTCGCCGCGCGCTCAAGTTGTGAGTGTCAAACCGATCGGTGACATTCCCGGAACATTCGAAGCCCAGATCGTAACCGGGCGGGCCGACGCGAATGGCCTGAACGTATTCACCATAACGGTTGGCGGCGCGACCGCAAACGTGCAGATTCAAATCCAGTAGCGAGTCAAAACCTTAGCCGCAGCCCAAACTGCATTTGCCGCGGAACGCTGGCCATCGATGTCACTTGGCCGAACTGCGGCGAATTGATCATCATGTCCGAGCTGAAGACCGCGAACGCCGCGTGGTTGAAAACGTTGAGCGCTTCCATCCGAAGCTCGAGCGCGGTCTTCTCGGTAATTTTGGTTTCCTTGAAGAGAGCCGCGTCCATGGCAAACACGGGTGGCCCGGTGAACATCCGACGCTGCAGTGCACCCAAATTGCCCGCCGTTGGATTGCTGAAAATCTGACCAGTGAAGGCCGGCTGGCCCGCCGGCGCGACGCCGCGTCCATCGGCCCCGATCTCGGATGCGGGCATGAAGTATGGTCCATTTCCAGTCATCCGGAGCTGCAAGACATTGCTGGTGAGATTGGCCTTGGTGAGCGACGTGCTCGCCATGTTCTCGCCAGAGAAATTCTCTCGCAAAAAGGTTCCCAGGTCAGAGAGGATAGAGAACGGATTGCCCGAGGTCCACGACAAGTTACCGCTGGTGCTCCAGCCCGAGATTACGCGGTTGAATAGGCGATTTAGATGCAGACGATGTCCCTCTCCGAAAGGAAGGTCGTAGGAATAGTTGGCCTTAAATTGATGGGTTAGATCGGTGGGCGTCCGCGCGTGTTCGAGCGCGGTGTTGTTGATGTCCAGGAACGGCTCGAAACGCAACTGGTCGAGCCCTCCGGCGTCACTCAACCATTTCGAGAAGACGTAGTTGGCTTGATACTGCAGTCCGTTCTGGAAGCGATGCCGAACTTCGAGTTGCAAGGAGTTGTAGCTCGAGTTGCTGAAGTTGGTCAAATAGACTGAGCTGAGCGCGTTCGGATTGGGAAAGAAATTGAGTTTTCCGTTGAGGCCGTTCTTTTGATAGTAGTAGCCGAGCTCGCCCACTTCGCCCTTTTGGATTAGTGTGTTGACCGTCGCATTGGTGAGCAGGCCTCCGCGGGAAAGCTGTGAGAAAACCGATAGCGGCTGGCTGCCCGTGAGGCGCGGGTTGTAAGCGGGATTGAATACGCCGTTGGTTACAAGCGCCAGATTGCCGTTCTGCTGCGCCTTCAGGAAATCGGCCAGGAAGCCGTTGGAGCGGACGTCCTCCTGATTGACATCGAAGCCTCGCAATAACTCAGTGGCGTGGCTGCCGACGTAGCGCGCCTCGATGATCGTGCCCTTGATCTCCTGCTGGATGGAGAAGGCGAACTGCTGATCGTAGGGCGTACGCAGGTGTGGATTCATCAGCGTGAAGTACACCGTTGGATCGAGGGCGTAGTCAGTTGAAAATTTGAGCGGCACCTGAAACGTCGGAACGGCGATAGGCGGCGCCTTGCTGACCGTCCCGCTAAGATCGAAGCTTTCAGGAAAAGCCTGCAGCCCTGCGTTCGTATATGTAAAGCCGTCCGCCACTTCGATCATTTGATCGTCCACATAGTGGATCGCGTAGCCAGCGCGAATCGATGTCTTCCCGTTGCCGAATACGTCCCATGCCAGGCCCACGTTGGGCGCAAAGTTCTTCAATGACTTCTGATAAAAGGGACTGCCTGCCGAGTTCCCCGAAAAGTTCAGCGTCGCATTCGAAAGCAGCGTGCTCACTGCATTATTGTTGGTCACCACCGGTTGCAGCTCCAGCGAATTTACTTCGTTGACCGGCGTGTAGTAGTCCCAGCGCAGGCCCATGGTCAGTGTTAATCTCTGGAAGACTCTCCAACGATCTTCTGCGTAGAGAGCGTGGTTGTCGTAAGTGAAATTGCGCACCCATGGGGCGCCGGGGACGAAACCCGAGTTCCGGTTCGTGACGTTATAAACCACGTTGTCGTTGTCGAGCAAGCCCGCGAGCGACGCCAGCAGTAGGTTGGCGTTATTCAAGTCGCTGGCGCCAACCCGCGGCAAATCCGAAAAGCTCAGCAGGTTTTGGTTGGCCGAGTCGATTCCAACGTTGTAAGTCGGGACTATTCCGGAGTAATCGTAACTACGGATGCGGACGCCCTGGTAGAAGTAGCCGAACTGGACCGTGTGCTTTCCGTGCGACCAGTTGGCGTTGTCCTGCAGATTGCGCGTGCGGGTGTTGCGTCCTTGCGGCAAAAAAAATGGTGAGGTATTAGTCTGATCGTTCGGGGTGGCATCCACAGGAGGCGTGAAAACCGTGCCTCCGACGAAATAGGGAGGCAGCGATCCGGAAAGCCCGAAACTGGCAGGCGCGAAATTGAGACCTCCACGCAGCTCGTTCGTGAGTGTCGCCGATGGGCTCCAACGCCAGGACAAAGCCGCGAACTTTACCGTATCGTCATTGAAGGCGGGCGGCACAGTAGAGTAGTCTACTGCCGTGTCGGGGCGGTCCACAAAGTGATGGTTCCAGGCGAATGTCGCCGCCAGAGCGTTCTTGGTCGAAAGGTTGTAGTCCAGCTTCCCAGTGACATGGTCACGATCACTATTGTTCCGCACCAGGTAATCGTACCCGGCCGTATTCAGCAACTGTCCCGGCTTGCTGTCCCCAACTCGAAAGTTGTTGATCTTGGCCGGTCCTGGAATTTGATGGATCTGCGCCAGCATCACCGGATCCGGCGTCGCGCCCACGATCGGAAGGATATTCTTCTGCTGAAGATTTCCTCGGGTGTCGATATAGCTGAAAATTCCATTGCGCGCGCTGGCGGTGAGGATGGTGGCGTTTTCGGGCGTCTGATTGCGATACCGGTTCAGCTCATAGTTCACGTAGAAGAACAGCTTGTCGTGCTGGATCGGTCCGCCCAGTGATGCCCCAACCTGGTTCAGGTTCAGGCGCGGCAGCGGGACACCGCTGGAGTTGTTGAAGAAATCGTTGGCAGCGAACTTGTTGTTGCGGTTCTGCCAATAGGCGACGCCGTGAAACTCGTTGGTGCCAGAGGGCGTGACGAAGCTCACCTGCGAGCCCCCACTCGCCGCCGAGCTCGAGAGCGCCGTGGTTACTGTGAACTCCTGCACCTGGTCGAGCAGAAGGAGGTTGGGTGTGAAGTCCAGGTCGTTGTCACGGAGGTAGTTGTCCTGGATGCTGACACCATCCAGCATCACCGTGCTGAAAGACTCCCGCTGGCCGTTGATGTTCGTCGAAAATCGAGTCGACGCCACGCCGGCCTGCGTGGCGATGAAGCCTAGCGGGTTCCGATCGCCCACCGGCAGCCGGCGGATCTGGTCCATAGTCACAGTGTTCGAGATTTCGGTACTGGTGGTCTGGACCGTTTGGATACTTGCGGACACTTCAACCGACGTCGCTGTGGTGGGAAGCGTCAGAGTGATCCGAGGCAGGTCGACAGTCCGGGAGGGATCCACGGCCACGTTCTCGAGTTTGTAGGGCTGGAAGCCTGGCGCTTCGACACTAATGTCGTAGGCCTCCGGCCGGACGGTCTCCAGCGAGAACAGGCCTTGTGTGTTGGTGGTGGTCGTAAGCAACGGCCGCTTGCCACCATGCAGCGACAGGTTAACGGTGGCCTTCGGGATGGATGCGCCGGAAGAATCAACCACCGATCCGGTAACTCGGCCCGTTACCTGAGCGCTAGTCGAAACGGAAATGATGAGCAGCAGAGTGAGGACGCTTCGCGACACAAATCCTCCTCAAAGCGAGCTTCTAAACGGGGAGTCTAACACAATCGTATGGGCACACTCCGCTTCAGTTTTGGCATCATATGGAGGAAAGGCGGTGGCCGTGAATCGAATAACATTTTTCAGTGGGATCGGCATAATCGTCGTCTTGGCCTCCACGTGCACGGCTCAGTCGCTGTTGGTACTCAATAAGGAAGGATCGGTTGCGATTGTTGATCCCATTAGCCAGAAGGTTCTCGGACGCGCGCCCACGGGCGATGGCCCACATGAAGTGATCGCAACTACCGATGGCAAACTGGCGGTCGCGTCGAACTATGGATCCGGACCGATGCCCGGTCACACACTCTCGGTGATCGACATCGCGAGCCGGAAAGAAATACACCGGGTGGATCTCGCTCCCTTCTCACGCCCGCACGGCCTGTTCCCCGTGGATGGGAAAGTGTACTTCACCGCCGAGGGTAGCAAGGCGATCGGACGCTACGATCCGGCCACCAACCGTGTGGATTGGCTGCTCGGCACCGGGCAGGACGGCACGCACATGGTCTACATGAGCAAAGACCACAATGCCATCTTCACGTCGAATATAGGGTCCGGTACGATCTCGATTTTCGAGCGCGTGGGCGCAGCTGACAACTGGCGGCACACCGTGGTGCAGGTTGGCGCGGGACCGGAGGGCTTCGATGTTTCACCGGACGGAAAAGAACTATGGGCCGCTAACTCCGGAGATGGAACGGTTTCGATCGTCGACATCTCCGGCAAGAAAGTGGTGCAGACCTTCTCCGTGGGCGCAAAGCGATCCAATCGCCTGAAGTTCACCCCAGACGGCAAGCAGGTGTTGATCTCAGATTTGACGAATGGCGATCTAATCGTGGTGGATGTGCCCACGCGAAAGACAGCCAATCGGATAAATCTGGGCCGCAGCATTGCCGGCATTCTGGTGGCTCCAGACGGTGCGCGCGCCTACGTCGCTGCCACAAACGATAACTACGTCGCCGTCGTAGATCTGAAGACACTTGAAGTAGCGAGCCGCATTTCAACCGGCACCGGTCCGGATGGAATGGATTGGGTCGCCAGCCGCTGACTGATTTCTAATCAATGAGAACCGCCCTCTATATCGCGCTCGGGATCTTCGGCGCCGCCTTCACGTGGTTTTGGATTGTGGCCGTGCTGAGCGATCGGACCGAGCGTGAGAAGCCCACCTGGCTCGATCTCGGCATCGGACTGGTGGTCAACTTTTTCGACGCTCTGGGCATCGGATCATTTGCCACCAGCACCTCCTGCTTCAAATTATGGAACCTTGTCCCGGACGAAAAGATTCCGGGAACCCTGAATGTAGGCGTAACGCTTCCGGCCGTGCTGGAAGCATTCCTCTATATGGCCGTCGTCGACGTGGATCCTGTAACGTTGACATCCATGATCTCAGCCGCGGTGGTCGGCTCCTGGCTGGGAGCGCGCGTGGTTTCCCGCTGGCCTCGAAGAAAGATCCAGATCGGCATGGGCATCACTCTTCTGATCACCGCGACTTTCGGCGTACTCACACAGCTTCATTTTTTCCCAGGAGGAGGCGATTTGCTGGGACTCGCCGGGCCGAACCTTATCGTGGCTGTTGCGGTGAGCGGCGCGCTGGGAGCGCTGATGACTCTCGGTATCGGATTCTTCGCACCCTGCATGATGGTGATCTACTTGATGGGCATGAATCCCAAAGCGGCGTTTCCGATCATGATGGGCTCGGTCGCTTTTCTCGGTCCGGTGGCCAGTGTGCCGTTCATCCGCCAGCGGCGCTATAGCCTCAAATCAGCGCTGGGCCTAACGATCGGCGGGATTCCCGGTGTTCTCCTGGCGGCGTACCTGGTGAAATCGCTTCCACTCGGCGCGGTCCGATGGCTCGTGATCGTGGTGGTGGTTTACACGGCGTCGATGATGCTACGCTCGGCCATGCTGGAACGCGCGCGTGTGAAACTGGCCGTCGAACAGATACCGGAGATGCCCTAGCATCCATGCCTGCCTCTAATACGAAACGCCGCTCCACTCATTGGTTTGGTCTACAGGACAAAGACGGCTTCATTCATCGCTCCTGGATGAAGAACCAGGGCTTTCCACCCGACGTCTTCGACGGGCGCCCGGTCATCGGCATCTGCAACACCTGGTCTGAGCTGGTTCCCTGCAACGCTCACTTTCGCCAGATCGCCGAACGCGTGAAGCGCGGCGTGTACGAAGCCGGTGGGTTGCCGCTCGAGTTTCCAGTGATGTCGCTGGGAGAGACGAACCTGCGGCCTACGGCCATGCTGTTCCGCAACCTGGTGAGTATGGACGTCGAGGAATCGATCCGCGGCAATCCGATCGACGGTGTTGTGCTGCTGTGCGGCTGCGATAAGACGACACCGTCGCTGGTGATGGGCGCGGCTAGTTGCGATCTGCCGGCTCTGGTTGTATCGGGCGGCCCCATGCTCAACGGGAATTTTCACGGCCAGGAGATCGGTTCGGGCACGGCTGTCTGGTTAATGAGCGAAGATGTCCGCGCCGGCAAGATGAAGATGGCCGACTTCATGGATGCCGAAAGTTGCATGTCCCGGTCGGCCGGTCATTGTATGACCATGGGCACCGCTTCCACGATGGCGAGCATGGTGGAAGCTCTGGGCTTGGGTCTTCCTAACAACGCTGCGATTCCGGCCGTGGATTCTCGCCGCTACGTACTCGCGCAACAAGCCGGCCGCCGGATCGTCGAGATGGTTCACGAAGATTTGAAGATCTCGCAGATCCTGACCAGAGAGGCATTCGAAAACGCAATCCGCGTGAATGCGGCGATTGGCGGGTCGACGAATGCTGTTCTGCATTTGCTGGCGATCGCTGGCCGTGTCGGCGTCAAGCTTGAGTTGGACGATTTTGATCGGCTGGGGCACGACCTTCCACTTCTGGTCGACTTGATGCCGTCGGGCCGCTTTCTCATGGAAGATTTCTACTATGCCGGCGGTATCCCCGCAGTCGTGCGCGAATTGGATGGCTTGATCCACGGTGGCGCTCTGACTGTCAACGGAAAATCGATGCACGAGAACACAGCCGACGCGCCTTGCTGGAACCGGGAAGTGATTCGCACGCGCGCCAACGCGATTCGGGAGCATGCCGGCATCGCTGTGCTGCATGGCAACCTGGCGCCTCAAGGAGCGGTGGTCAAACCCTCGGCCGCGACGCCTCGTTTGTTGAAACATCGCGGGCGGGCGGTAGTATTTGAGAGCATCGAAGACTTGAAGGCGCGCACCGATCAACCTGACCTCGATATCGACGAGAACTCGGTAATGGTCCTCAAAGGCGCCGGGCCCAGAGGCTATCCGGGCATGCCCGAGGTCGGCAACATGCCGCTGCCGAAGAAACTGCTCGAGCGCGGCATCACAGACCTGGTCCGCATTTCGGATGCACGGATGAGCGGAACTGCGTACGGCACGGTAGTGCTGCACGTCTCACCCGAGTCCGCTGTGGGCGGGCCGCTGGCGCTGGTGCGCGATGGCGATGTGATTGAACTAGACGTGGAGGCACGGCGTTTAGATCTGTGCGTACCGGATGAGGAATTGGCTCGCCGGCGCGCGGCCTGGAAGCCTCCTGCGCCGCTGGCCAGCGGTGGCTATCAGCGACTCTATATCGATCATGTTCTTCAAGCGCATCAGGGCGCCGATCTTGATTTTCTGGTCGGATGCCGGGGCGCGGGAGTACCGCGAGAAAGTCATTAGCGCGGCTGTGAGGCCTTGCTCAATGCGGTCAAGAACTGATCACTCGATCGCGGTGAACCGATCGATACACGGATGTGGTCGGTGAAACCCGGCTCTCGCCATGGCTTGACGATCACTCCATGTGGAAGCAGTCGCTGCGCGAGCTCCGCGGCATCCTCGCGAGCGTCGAAGAAGAGGAAGTTCGCGAGCGACGGCGCCGGATTGTAGCCCCTGGCGTTCAGTGCGGCTCGAACCCGTTCGCGTTCCTCGGACGTTCGAGCGATACATTGTTTCACGAAGTCGAGTTCGTCCAGTGCGGCCAGAGCGGCTACTTGTGCAAGACGGTTCACGTTAAACGGCCCGCGGACGCGATCCATTAGATTTGCCAGTGATGGATCCGAAGCGACCGCATAGCCTATTCGCAGACCGGCCAGTCCATAGGCTTTTGAGAACGTCCGCAACACCAGCCAGGGCTGCTGAAATTTCTGCAGCATTTCGAAGAAGCGCGGGTACGACGGGTCGATCGCGCCGTAGTCGAAATAGGCTTCATCGAAAACCAGCAGCGTGTTGTCCGGGATCGCCGCCAGCAACCGGCACATATCATCGGCGGTGATCGAAGTCCCAACCGGATTCGATGGATTACTGAAGAGGATCATCCTCGTGCTCGGATTAATCGCCGCAATAAACGCAGCGATGTCGAAGGTATAGTCAGGTCGCAAGGGAACAGCGCGAACTCGCGCTCCGAACGATTGCGGGAAGATCACATGCAGTCCATAGGACGGCGCCAACGTCAGCACTTCGTCGCCATGAGACAAGAAGGTTGTGACGGCGACGGCAATCAAATCGTCCGACCCGTTTCCAAATGTGAAGTGCGGCGGCGCTACTTCCAGGCGTTCGGAGAGCACGGCCCGAAGGTCGCTACAGAATGGATCGGGATACAATCCCACGTTAGGTACCGCCTCAGCGATCGCGGCCAACACTTTGGGACTGGTGCCATAGGGATTCTCGTTGCTTCCGAGCTTCGCGACTTCTTCGACGTGGTAATGGGCGCGAACGTAATCGGTAGAGAGCCCGGCGTTGTAAAGAGGAAGACTGCTGATCTCAGGTCGCAGGCCGTCAAGGAAAGTGCGCGTGGCGCTCATGTTCTTTTGATTTTAGCGAGGTTCGCTTGAGGTGGCTGCTACTTCTGGTTTATCGTGGGAGGCGCTACTGAAAATGCTGCAACTATCCGGACAGGCGCTGACTCTCGCGGAAATCGAATCCGTCGCGAGCGGAAAATTTAAGACAGTACTTTCACAAGGCGCGATCGACCGCATCGTGGCATCGCGCCGCGTTGTGGAGGATGTGATTTCGCGAAACGAAGTGGTGTACGGCGTCAACACCGGTTTCGGCAAACTGGCCGATGTACACGTGCCTGCCTCGGAGATCGAGACACTGCAAGTCAATCTGGTCCGCAGCCACTCCAGCGGATTGGGAAAGCCGCTCTCGATTCCGGAGACGCGGGCATTGATGGTGTTGCGCGCCAACGTGTTTGCATTAGGCTACAGCGGTTGCAGACTCGAACTGGTGGAGACGCTGCTCAGCATGGTGGAGCGTGGAGTTTATCCACGGATTCCCGAGAAGGGATCGGTGGGCGCGAGCGGTGATCTCGCTCCCTTAGCGCATCTGGCTTTGTCGATCATCGGCGAAGGTGAGTCCTGGTATGACGGGCAGTGGCGCACGGGCGGAGATGCTTTGCGAGCAGCCGGGATCAAGCCAATGAGATTGGCCGCGAAGGAGGGCCTGGCTCTGCTCAACGGCACGCAGGCCATGTGCGCGGTGGGCGGACTGGCGCTCTATCGCGCGCGGCGCGTGGCTGAGCTCTCGGATCTGGCCGGCGCGATGAGCCTGGAAGCGTTGCTCGGCACACCGGTCGCTTTCGACGCCCGCATTCAGAACGCGCGGCCGCATCCAGGCCAGGAATTGGCAGCAGCACATTTACGAGAACTTCTCGACGATAGTGAGATCCGCCGCTCACACGTGGTCAACGATCCGCGTGTGCAGGATGCTTATTCCTTGCGCTGCATGCCGCAAGTACACGGCGCTGTCCGCGGGGCTCTCGAACACGTCCGGTCTATTGTAGAAATTGAAACAGGCTCGGCGACGGACAATCCCTTGATCTTTAAAAATACGGGCGAGATTTTGAGCGGAGGCAATTTCCACGGTGCGCCGCTTGCGCTCGGCTACGACTATGCATGCATCGCGCTGACCGACCTGATGAGCATCTCTGAGCGCCGCATCGACCGGTTGATCAATCCGGACTTCAATGAAGGCCTGCCGGCATTCCTGAGCGCTAATCCGGGAACGTCGTCCGGCTTTATGATTGCTCACGTGTGCGCGGCAGCGCTGTTGAACGAGTCGAAGGTGCTGGCGCACCCGGCGAGCATCGATAACGTGCCAACATCAGGCGGCAAGGAAGACCATGTATCGATGGGTATGACGTCGGCGCTCAAGCTTCGGCAGATTGTCGAGAATGCCGAGTACGTGAATGCCATTGAGCTGATGGTGGCGTGCGAGGCGCTCGACTATCGGCGCCCGCTACGTTCGTCAAAGCCGATTGAGAGAGCCCGGGAGATGATCCGGGCCATTGTGCCGCGCCTCACGGACGACCGGCCGCCCGCGCCCGATATCGAGGCTTTAGCGGCGGCGATTCGCCGAGGGGAGCTCGATGAGTTCGCGAAGTCGGTGCGCGCGATCTAGTTTGATTCGGACTTGCTGGCAGGCTTGGCTCTGGGCGCAGGTTTCTTGTCTTCTACCGTCGCAGGCACGCACTGATCCGAGCGGCAGTTGTGCGAGTTGGCGGAGCCCAGCTTTTCCAGAAGTGCGATCGTATCGGGGTGCGGAATGGAATGAGGAATCGGGCCGTTGGCCATGTCGGCTACAGTGTCGCCCTTCTTGGTTTTGATATCGACTTTCGCACCCTTGTCCACCAGAAATTTGATCAGCTCGTTGTCGCCGCGAAACGCCACGCCATGCAGCGCCGTGTAGCCCTTCGTGTCGACGGCATTCACATCGGCGCCCAGCTCCAGGCAATACTTGACGGCTGCCATCCACGAATCGGGAGCATTCCTGCTGAAGTTCAGCGCCCAGCCGAGTCCGGCCGCGACCATGAGCGGGGTATCGCCGGCTTTGGTCGCGATGTTTGGATCGGCTCCTGCTGCTACCAGAAGCCGCATGGCAGCGACGTCATCGGACTCGGCGGCTCGCCAGAACGCAGTTGCACCAGCAGGATCGACCCAAGAGCTGTCACCGGCTAAAGCGCGGAACCAGATCTTCTGTTTAAGTTTGGCGTTAGGGTCCGCACCATGGTCGAGAAGGGCCTTCATCAAATCCAGATAACTGATTTGTTCCTGCGCCGTGATCGGTTGGGGAAGCCAGGCGTAAGGCGCCCATTGCATATCGACGGTCGCGTACAGTGCGGTGAGTCCGGTGGGACTGGCTAAGTTCGGATCCGCGCCGTGATCGAGCAGGTATTTGCCGAGGTCGTAGTGGCCGTTGCTGATCGCCATCACGAGCGGGCTCATCTTTTCGCCGCCACCCGCATCGTTGACGTCGGCGCCGGCTTCGATCAATGCGCGTGCTGCGTCCATCTGGCCGTCTCGCGCAGCGAAGAGCAGGGCTGTCATTCCCCCCATGACCGTGGCGCCGCGTCGCCGGCGGCGAGCTGTCTCAGGTGGCTCTGTAACGCGATATTCCGCCGACTTGAAACCGAGTGCGCGAGCGAAAGTGTCCAGGTCCTCCCGGCTGTGGTCGGGCTCTTTCTTCGCGGTTGTCGTTTGAGCTTTGGTTTCCTTAGCAGACGCTAAGTGCTTTTCCTCGGGAGCGCCGCCCGACTTCTTTTCCAACTCGTCGACCAGCGTAGTCAGTGTTTGCACGAGAGCGCGCAAAGTTTTCGTTTCGGGCGAACCCTGCTCGTTGGCGGTGGCGGCGGGATCTTCCGGTGGCGCTTTCGCCGCGGCTGCTTCCTTGCTCTTGACGGGATTTCCCTGCTCATCCATCTCCACGCATCCGCTGACATCGAACACGGAACCGCATCCGGGATAAACGACATTGGTCGCGGCCTTCGGGTCTGCGCCATGCTCTACCAAAACGCGGATCGCCGCATCGCGATTGAGAGCGGCCGCGAACATCAAGGCAGTCTGTCCATGGGCGGATTCTTTGGCGTTGACATCCGCTCCATGCTCGAGCAGGATCTTGACAGCGTCGGTGTCGCCCGATGCTGCCGCCATCATGAGCGGCGTGGTTCCATGTTCGTCGGGTGAACTCGCTGACGCACCGGCTTTCAGCAGCGCTCCGATGATGGCGGCGCTGCCGTTCTTCGAAGCCATAAACAGGGGCGTGATGGCACCGATACGCGTCCCGGCCTTGACGTTGGCGCCAGCCTTGAGCAGCAACTCGGTCGTTACCAAATCATCATGGGAAGCGGCCCAATGCAGCGCTGTCATACCATCGCCCTGGGCTGCGTTGACGTCCACTTTCTGGGTCAGCAAGGAACGCACGGCATCTCTATCGCCTTGTTCAGACGCGTCCGCCAGGCGCGTATCGCCCGTGGCGGAAAGCAGCCATGCGATGCAAAGCCCGCCGATCGTGATTTTGCCTAACATGTGCC
>Ga0070713_100001204_pt1 | contig 16514 bp, 11 predicted proteins | sample LARL82metaG_FD_65465 | JGI IMG/M metagenome (GOLD analysis project Ga0070713, IMG submission 65465) | Corn, switchgrass and miscanthus rhizosphere microbial communities from Kellogg Biological Station, Michigan, USA - LAR L8-2 metaG | ecosystem: Host-associated > Plants > Roots > Rhizosphere ...
GTTGACCGGACCGGCGGTCCGGTTCGATTATCAAACTCTCGACACGCTCGGCAATCGTCTCTACATCGCGCATATGGACGCCGACCAGTTGGTGGTCATCGACGTCGCGAAACGCGCGGTAGTGGCGACACTGAATGGCTTCGATCGCGTGCACGGGGTGATCGTCGCGCCGGCTTTGGGACGTGTGTATGCGTCGGCTACTGGGCGTCACGAAGTGGTGGCCGTGGATGCGCGCTCACTGACCGCGGTGGCGCACATCGGGCCGATCAGCTACCCGAACGGCCTCGCGTACGTTCCGACTGTCGAGCGGGTATTTGTCTCCGACAATTCGGGGACAGACGCAGTCATCGACGCCAAAACGAACCGCTTGATCACTTCGATCCAGCTTGGCGCAGGCGCGGGCAATACAGTCTACGATCCGGTTTCCGATCGAATTCTCGTCGCTCGTCATCGGGAGAACGACCTGACGATCATCGACCCGGCAACGGCGAAGATCATCGGGCGGATCCCATTGCCGGGGATCGGGAATTCCCACGGTGTCGTCTTGGACCCGGCCCGGCGATTGGCCTTTGTCGCGGGGACGTCGAATGCCACGCTGGGTGTCGTTGACCTCGACTCCATGCGTCTCGCGCATACATATCACGTTGCGAGGAGCCCCGACGTTCTCGCCTTCGATCCGGGTTGGCGTCGCGTGTACGTGTCGTCCGAATCGGGGGGCGTCACGGTTTTGCGCGAGATCGATACGCCTAACGGCATCGAGCTGCGCCACGAAGGCGACTTGACCATGCCGCACGCGCACACCGTGTCAGTCGATCCTCGCACACACCTCGTCTATTTCCCGCTGCAGGATGTCGATGGACGGCCGGTATTGCGCATCATGATCGGAGAGCCCCCGCCCCAGCCGTGACGTCTCACTCGACTTCGTAAATCCGGATTTCCGCAGGCTGTGATCCCCGCCGGCGCGCGGCGACGAACAGGCGACGCAAGTCGGCGGAGAAATATCCGGTGCGTGCGCCGGCAGCAGTCGCGATTCGCTGCAACTCGCGATAATGGTCGGCGTCCTGCTGCTCGAAGATGGAGATCGCGCCCTCTCCGCCGATCGCGTAGATGCGCTTGCGGGCCACGTCGTAAAAGAGATCATCGGAGTCACCGACCACCGGGAGACTCGCGATCAGCTTGCCCGTCGAGGTATCGAGGACGAGTAGCCGTGCCGGATGGCGACAGACCACGAACAGCCGATGATCCGCCTCATCGAGCGCCATGGGATAGTTCGCCGTGGCATCGTCGATCGGCCAGGATGCGGTGACTTTACCTGTCTGTCGATCGACGGCGGCGATCTTATGCAGCGGCGGAAGGTTTACGAAGATTCGCGATCCGTGAGCCTCGAGCTGAAAGGACTCTGGATGTGCACCGAGGGCGACGTCGCGTACTTTGCCGCCAGTCTGCTCAAACTCACCAAGGCCGCCTTCACCATAGCCCACCCAAAGGCGATCGGCCTGTGCGTCGTAGCGCACGTTGTCCGCGTCGCTGGCGTAGGAGATGGTCTTCAGCATCGCGAAGGAAGCGCCATCGTATATGTGCAGCGAGCCATCTGCTCGGTTGGCGACGTAAATCCGGTTCGAGTCGGGTGTGTAGGCGACGCCCTGTGGTTCGTGCAGCCCCGCTATCGTCCGCAGGAGTTTCGCGTTCTTGACATCGATCACCTCGAGCGTGTTGTTCCCGAGTGCCGCCACGAACAGCCGCTGGCCGGCGACATCGATGGCCATATGATCGATGCGTCCCTCGACCTGCGGCATTGGTACCGTCGCGACGAGACGAAGTGGCTTGGGCTGTTGAGCGAGCGCCGAAGCACTGAGTAACAGACAGCATGTGAGCTCAATCATGGTTGTGAGGGTGGTGTTCAGTCGCCGCTCTCATGTGCTCTTGCGCCGTTCAAGAATCAACTGTTTAGTAATAGCCGACTAGCGGCCTTTTGGCTCCTACTGACTGCTTTTGAAGCGAGAGAGGTGTCAGATGCGAATTATCAGTCTTACGAGCGCAGTCCTTGTGATGGCAACGGTCGTCTCGTGCACGAGCGCGCGTGACGTCGAGTCGCCCACACGCGCGACCGCGCCTGATTACATCGTGAACGGCACGCCAACCGGTACCGCATACGGCAGCGTCGGTGCGCTGCTCTTCGATTACAATGGCGACGGCATCATCAACGGTGACGACGAATGGTGCACAGGAAGCTTGATCTCACCAACCGTCTTCCTCACCGCCGCACACTGCGTCATCAGCTCGTACACGCCGCCTGGATCACAATTCTACGTATCGTTCTCGCCTGACCTCTATGCGAAAAACGCGAAATTTATAAAGGCGACGAGCTATACGTATGACCCTGGCTACGGCCACGATGAAGCGAACTTGCACGACGAGGCAGTGATCATCCTTCCGAGCAACTCGACCTCTGGTCTCACTCCCTATCGATTACCGAAGGCAGGCGAGCTCGATGCTCTGGCCGCGAAAGGTGCGCTCACGAACGCCATCTTCGTGAACGTGGGCTATGGCACCTCGGCGTCGCGCACCGGCGTTCCGAGCTTTGGCTATGACGGCAAGCGCAATTGGTCCGAGTCTGAATTCATGGCGCTGCAGCCCAACTGGCTTGGCCTTCTCATGAATACCAGCGCCACCGGATTGGGTGGAGATTGCTACGGTGATTCCGGCGGTCCCAAATTTCTGCAGACGAATCCCGGGATTGTTTACGCGACAGTGACGACGGGCGACTACGTCTGCCGAGCCACGACCTGGGATTTCCGCACCGATACACCAACGGCCCGCGCGTTTCTCGGTCAGTTCGTTGCCCTGCCGTGAGCTGAGCTGATCGTTCTCCGTTCAATCAGAAGGGCATTGTCTCGCGGCGAGCTGACCAACATTGGCACCGTTGGTCAGCTCGCTGTCCGCTGGGGTTGAGTCTTTCATAATGGGCCGACGACCCTGGGGAGCGAGCCGATCACCACCACGACCAGAATTCGACTCGCACAAAACGCCGCAGCCGTCGTCAATCAGCAACCGGCCACGAGAAATAGCCGTAGCGCCGTTGTATTTGCGGCTGGCGGCGCGACGATCAACATCGTGTTTTCTCCCGCGCCAAAAGTCTGTGTCCCTGCGTCCAGTAACACCGTCGTGCTTCCGGTCGCCGTCAATCGAATCTGCGACGATCCCGCGGGAACGTTGACGGTAGATGCCGACGCTGTCCCGGCGGCGACATTCGACACCGTGGCGCTTCCAAGGGGCGCGCCCGGTGCGGTGACATAGACGTCGAAGGCAGTGGTCATCGATGTCGCGTTGAAGACGCGCAGCCCCTGTTGCCCACTCACGGGAACGGCCTGCTCGATCGTCGCGAACTGGATGGCGCTGCCGGCGCCGGGATAGGCGACGAACGTGAAGGGATGCCCTGCCGTCAGCGTCGGCGAGAAGCCAGGAAGTGGCGTCGTCGCTCCCGTGGGTACGATCGCGAGCGATGGTGTCGTCGTGTTCACACTGTTACATGCCGAGCTCGTGCCAAAAGTGACATCCGACGCGCCGGGAAGAGCGCTCCCACCTCGGAGCAGATCGAGCGCGCCGTCGGTGGCATTGGCGAGCCGCACGTTGGAGTTCGTGAGCGCGAGGTTGGTCACGGAGGCACTGATCACCGGCTTGAAGAGCAGTCCGTTCTGCTCGATCGTGGTGCCACGCAGCACGAAGCTCTGGCCGACATTGAAGTCGACGAGCAAGTCCGTCTCGGTGTTCGCAACGATCTTCACCGGGTCGGCGAGGAGGATCTTGATTCCGGACTCACCAGCGCTCGGGAACTTGATCCCCGGTGTCGAGCCGCCATTGAGGACTGTCCCGTCCTTCAGTGTTGCGCTCGACTTACTCTGATCGATGACGAGGCGGAAGCCACTGTATGTGCCGGCGGGGAGACTCGCCTGGCCGAGCGCGGCGGCGATGCCATTCTGGAGCGAGAGCAGGTCGAACGACTTGTTCGGCGTCGCGACTGTCTTCCAGCCACTCGCGGCCGAGCTCTGGTCGTCGAGTGCCGTGTTGGCATCGGCGTCGGTGACGTCGCTCTGGCGCGCGTCGACTCGAACGACGTAGACGTCGACGCTCTTCACCTGGTCCGTGGGAAAGGGCGCATCGGTGAGTCGCGTGACGAGCATTCCTTTGGTGCCACTCGGCGACGTCGAGTCGGAGCAGGCGGTCGCGAGGAGGAGCGAGCCAAGCGCCAGTGTTGAGCAGATGCTAATACGAGTAGAGCGTGTCATCGTCGGCAGAGCGGAGGAACTCGAATGCGCGGCGCCCTCGCCACGCATGGACTTCCGTTGTACCTGTCGTTTCTCGGGGCAAAGGATAGGCCGCGTCACGATCTATGCCGTGTGATGCGTCTCACATTTACTGGCGCGCACGGCAGGCGACAGCCGCGCCACTAAGACTCGTTAATGGCGTTGACACTTTGCTAATCGGTTCGTGCAGCCTTCCGAGCTTCACCCACTCGACTGCACGGCTGCCACGCCGGGTCACAGCCTGGCCGAAGGATGCCCCGAGCACGAGCGTCGAACGCGCCTCAGCACAACCGAAGACGCCGTTTCCGCAGCTCCTGCGACGGACTCGAAGCCGCGACGTCCAGCTTGGGAAGCGGCACGAAAACAAGCCCGGCGTTTGGCGGATTCCGCGGCAAGACGGCAGTAGGCGACCCCTTCGCTACATTTTGTCGGTGAACCGTGGTGTTCAATCAGCTGAGCGAGCGACGCGCTTCTCGGGAGATGACGCAGGATTTCTACGACCAGCTCGCGCCGTTTTATCATCTGCTCTACCGGAACTGGGAAGCGAGCATCGCGCGCCAGAGCCGCGGCGTGGCCGCCGTGCTCACTGAATTCGGCGTCGCGCCAGGCAGCGCCATTCTCGATGCCGCGTGCGGCATCGGAACCCAGTCCATCGGCTTGGCGCAGCTCGGTTATCGTGTCACGGCATCTGATGTCTCCGCCGGCGCGGTCGCGCGCGCTCGCGCCGAAGCCGCGTCGCGCGGTTTAGTCATAAGCTTCACGATCGCCGATCTTCGGCACCTCTCCGAATCATTCAGCGACCCCTTTGCCGCGGTCGTCGCCTTGGACAATGCCATACCGCATCTTTTGTCCGACGATGAGATCCGCGCGGCATTCGTCGAGTGCCGCCGTGTGTTGCGGCCCGGCGGAGTGCTCCTCGTTTCCGCACGAGACTACGCCGCGATCGAGCGCCGAACGCCAGACGTTAGGCCCTATGGCGTGCAGACCCTCGGCGATTGCCGGTACAGTGCCGAGCAAGTGTGGCGGTGGGACGGGGACCAGTATGACCTCATCCTCCGCCTCACCGAACAGCGCGGAAACGAGCCGCCGGTCACGCACGAGCTTTGGACTCGGTATTACGCGGTGTCCCTGACGACGCTCGAACGATTGATGCGGGAAGCTGGGTTTGGAACCGTGATGCGCCGAGACGAGCACTTCTTTCAGCCTCTGCTCGTCGGCGTCGAGCTGCGATCGTGACACTCCTCAGTTCGTAGCCGCAGGTGAACGCCACTCATGCCTTGACCTTCGACAATACGAATGCTAATGTCGAAGCGTGAGGTATACGGGGATGGTGCTCCTGCCCTTTCGTCTGCGACCATGAGCGAGCGCGCCGACCTTCTGCAAGGCACGCTCGACCTCTTGATCCTGAAGAGTCTCCGTGCTTCGGCGCTCCACGGCTGGGGCATCTCCAAACGCATCAGAGAGCTCTCGCATGATGTCCTGCAGGTCAACCAGGGATCCCTCTACCCCGCGCTCTACCGGTTAGAGGATCGCGGACTCGTGACCGCGGAATGGGGACAGTCGGACGAAGGCCGTCGAGCGCGGCTCTACCGCCTTACTGCCGTTGGACGAAAGCAGGTCACCCGAGAACAGCACGACTGGCGCCGCTTCGTCGCGGCTGTGGAACAAGTCATCGCCGGCACCTGAGCATCGCGGTACTACCTCGCAGTTGCGGTGATGCGCACGATCCCTGAGCGATCCGAGGATTGGATGGAAAACTCTCTCACGCGGTTGGGCCGTCGCATCGCGTTGCTCTTTCGCCTCCGCATGCATGACCGAGGCATGGACGAGGAGATGCGCTTTCACATGGAGATGGAAGCGCGAGAGCTCATGCGCAACGGTTACTCGCCGGAAGCGGCGGTGCGTGCCGCGCATCTTCGATTCGGTGGTCTGGAGCGGCACAAGGAGGCCGGGCGCGACGCGCGAGGAGTCCGGATCATCGAGGATCTCGCGAACGACCTGCGCTACGCCTGGCGTCAAGCCCTCCGCGATCGCTCGTTCACGTTCGTCGCGATGCTCACGCTCGGAACGAGCATCGGCGCCGCGACGTTCATGTACAGCTTCGCGACGCTCGATCCAATTCCCTTCTCCGGCGCGGACCGGCTCGTCTACATCCGGCAGGTATCGAGCACCAAATGTGGTAACTGTCAACAGATCGCCCCGGGAAACGCGCTCGTGATGGCGGCGAGCACGCAGACGCTGCAATCACTCGTTGTTGCTGACGCCCCCGTCGAGGCAGCATTCCGCCCGACGGATGGATCGTCCGTGACGCGCTCCACGACCGTGCGCGCTTCTGCGGTCGGTCCAGGCTTCTTCGGCGTGTTAGGCGTGCGGCCCCTCGTCGGGCGCGCTTTTCTCCCGAGCGATGCGACGGCCGTTGCGATTCGCGTCGTTATGCTCAGCGAGGCGATGTGGCGCGCGCGCTTCGCTGCTGATCCTGACATTGTGGGGCGCGCGATCATGCTCGACGGCCAGCGATACATCATACGCGGCGTGATTGCGCAGAGCGACGTTTATCCCGAGCGCACGGACGTGTGGACAGTTCGGACGCTGACCGTTGCTGATGTGAATGACCACCGCGCCGATGGGCGGATGTTGGCGATGGCACGCCTCCGCGATGGCGCCACGCTCGAGCAAGCCCAAGCTGAAGCGGATGCAGTGTCGCGACGCCTCGCGCGCGATTACCCTGGCGACATGCGTGACTGGACCCTCGACGTGCGGCCGCTTCGCCTCTTCGGTCGGGGCAATGAGGAGGACAAGACGCTCTTCTCGCTCGCTGCCGGGTTTCTGATGCTCGTCGCCTGCACGAATCTCACTGGCGTCGTGATTGCGCGCCTCACACGGCGACGCCGCGAGTTGGCCGTTCGTGCGGCGATGGGCGCGTCGCCATCGCGACTCACGCGCCAGCTGATGACGGAGACCTTGCTCGTCTGCCTCGTGTCGGGCCTCATCGCCCCAGTTCCCGCGGCGTTCGGGCTTCGTCTGCTGCGCGATGTCGTGCCCGCATGGGCGACGCCCCCGGGATTCACGCGGCTCGCGGTCGATTGGCGTGCCATCGCCTTCGCACTGCTGCTCGCCGTCGCCTGCGGCCTAACGATGACGGTCTTGCCGGCGATTCGCTTTGCGCGGCCCCAGGTGAATGACGAGCTCCGTGACGGCACGCGCAGTCGGGCGAAGCGAGGCGCCAATCCCGGCGAGCGCCTGCGGCGTGCGCTCGTCATCTGCGAGTTGGCGCTGGCGGTCGTTCTCCTCACCGCCGCCGGGCTCCTCCTGCGAACGGAGGCCAGGCTCGCGGCCGCACCGCTCGGGCTCTCGACCGACCACGTCCTGACGGTGGCAGTAAGGCTGCCACCCGAAATCGACGGCACGCGCGTGGAAACGCGAGGCTACTTCGAGCACCTCACGAACGAGCTGTTGTCGGCTCCCGGCGTCGCGAGTGCCGGGGCGACGTCGACGCTGCCTCTCAGCGGCGGCGGCTGGTCGTCCACAACAGTTCAGCTTCCAGGACGTGAGACGCGGCGGGGATCGAACGACGTACGTCTGCAATTCGTGACGCCGGGCTACTTCACCGTCTTCGGCATTTCGCTCATCGCGGGCCGAGGGTTTTCCTCAGCCGACGCGGACACGGGCCGCCGTGTCGTCCTTGTCAACGAGACGCTGTCACGGCGCCTTTTCACTGGCGATGGCCTGCCTAACGCTCAACCGTTGGGGAAGTCACTCGTCCTGCCAGATGGCGAACGGGTAAGCATCATCGGTGTCGTCGCCGACGTGAAGCAGCGAGGCGCGATGACACCGCCGGATCCCGAGATGCTGCGACCGGCGGGCGCCGCGTCGCGCGCAATGACAGTCGTTGTCCGCACGCGCGGCGAGCCCGCCGCCCGCTCGGCCGCGATCGTCGATGCCATTTCGCGCTTCGACCCCAATCTCGCCATTGGCCCCGTGCGAACGATGGACGCCGTCGTCGCCGAGTTCCTCATGCCGGCGCACGTTGGCGAAGTGGCAATGGAGGTCTTCGCGTGCATCGCGCTGATCATCGCGGTCATGGGTCTCTACGGCATCGTGAGCTTCGTGGTCGCCTCGCGTACACGCGAATTCGGCATCCGACTGGCGCTCGGAGCCCGCCGTTTGTCGCTGCTACGGCTCGTCGTGAACTTCGGGATGGGGCTCGCGGCGTGGGGCCTCGTGATCGGCATTGGCAGCGCTCTCGCCGTGACGCGGCTGATGCAGTGGCGCCTGTATCAAATTGCACCGAGCGATCCGTTGACGATCGGCGCAGTGAGTGTCGGAATCGTCCTCGTCGCCGTGGCTGCAGCGCTGATTCCAGCGCGTCACGCCATCGCCGTCGATCCCGTGCTCTCGCTGCGCGCGGAGTGAGATTACGTATGGGTCCGTTGGCTTGCGCGACTGGTGCTCATTGGCCCGCGCTTTGGTTTATAGGGTCTCCCGATCACGTTCCCATTGCTTGCGCAGCTCCGCCATAAATGCAACGAATCCGGGGTCGCCGCGCACGTTCTCGAGATTAGGATCCGCAGCGAAGTACGGATAGCAGGGCCATCCATCGTCTGCCGCTCGACGCAACCAGTCGACGGCAGCTCGCGGCCGATGCAACAGAGCGTACACTGAGGCGATATTGTACTCGGTGTGGTGGAAGTGGACGTATCCCTGTCCGAGCTTCTGAGCCGCGAGCACGTCGCGCTCCGCGCCCGCTATGTCGCCGTGCTTTGCGAGCAGAATAGCGCGGATGCTGGTCACGACTCCGCCGCGGTCCTCCGGATGTGCGCGCAGATACTCCTCGATCAACGATGACGCTTCATCATCCCTGCCGAGATAGAGCAGCGCCCAGGTGACATGGTAGTACCAGAGCGCCGGATTGAATGACGCAGGCGCCGCGCGTAACTCGCGGAGACCCTCCTCGTACCGTCCTTGGTAGACGAGTGCGACGCCGATTCGGTGCTGTGCGAATCGGTTCTCGGGGTCGATGGCCAGCGTCATCTCGAGCTCCGCGACCGCTTTCTCGAGAAGCCCCGTGTGAAGGTAGATCACGCCGAGCGCGTGATGCGCGTCGTCCAGATTCGGATTGAGCTCGAGGGCTCGTCGATACTCCCGAACCGCGAATGCACGCGACCAGTGAGTCGCGGGATTCCACAACAGCATGGCGCGGGCGTAATGCGCTTCCCCGAGATCTGGATCCAGTTGCACAGCCTTCTCGGCCGCCGCTGACTGACGTTCCGTCGCTTGTGCATCTCCGCGCGTCAGCTGCAACGCCTTGAGACCATATGCCCGGGCCAACAGCGCGTACCCGGCCGCGAACTCCGGGTCCAACTGCACCGAGCGCTCCAGCATGACGATCGCGAGCGAATCGTCCGTCGTTGTCTCATGCCGCAGATGCATCTTGGCGCGTAGAAAAAGATCGTATGCTTCGGTGCTCGTGCTCGCCGGCGTCCGCAGGACTCGTGCCTCGTTAGGCAACAGTGGCACGGCGAGGGCGGCGACGACGCGCCGCGCGATGCGGGCCTCCAGGGCCATCGGTTCGCGCGGACTGCCGTCGAAGCGCTCCGACCATCGCTGGAAGCCAGAGGCTCCATCGATCAATCGCACGCCGATCGTGATATGATCTGCCACTCGTCGGAGGTCCGCGTCGACCAGCATCTGGACCTTGAACGCCTGCGCGGCCAGTTGTGGTGGGGTTCTTCGGTTCAGTGCCAGCGTTGCGCGGCGTGATATGACGCGGAGCGCCTTGACCTGGCCCAGATCAGTCGCCAACGCCTCCGAAAGCGCGTCCGCGATGCCGGACAATGCGCTGTCGCCAGCCGGACTCTCGATGGGCAGTATGGCGAGGGAGCTGACAGCGACCCCGCCGTTTGACCCAATCCACGCTTGTTTCTCGCCCGTCGCGACCCCGGTTAACAGCAGAAGCCCGACAGCGGTCGCGCCCATCGCGCGCCCGAGAGCGGCTCGCCGCGCGTTAGGCTTCCGCGGACTCACAGCCGGCGCCATCAACGCCGGCCGCGAAGAACTCTCCGATTTCGGGCGAAGAACGTCGTCGTGTGCCACCTCACCAGCCGTGCCTGACGCCGTCCGCCGCGGCGTCGGCACGCGAATATCGCGTACCAGCGTCTGCGTTTCGGGCGACGGCTCCACGTCGTACACCTCCGCGAGATGTTTCGTCAGATCGCGGTACGCCTCCATGGCACCCCCGCGATCGCCGAGTTGGTCCAGCAGCGCAATCAACTTGCGCGCGAGTGCCTCGTCGTGCGGTGCAAAGTGGACGGCTCGCCGTGCCGAGCGCGCGGCTCCGGCGGGATCACTCGTCTCCATCTGGCCAATGAGCGTGCGGGCGACGCCGGTCGCGGTCTCCCGGAATCGCGCGCGCTCATGCTCGAGCCATTGCTCGAATTCGGACGCATCTGAGATGAAGAATCCGTCGAGGAGATCACCGCGATAGATCTCGAGCGCTTGCTCCAGCTGCCGGGCTTCTACCGCGCGATCGAATGCGGCGACGTCACAGTGCACGAGCTCGAAGTCCACACCGAGCTCCTCATCGCCATAACTCACGATCGCGCCCGCACCCAGTGCGCCCCGCAACACATACACGGCCTGTCGTAATGCAGCGCGCGCATGATCCTGGTCCAGGTCGGGCCAGAAGAGCGCAGCAAGCTTATCGCGCCGGTGCATCCCCCGTGGCGTCGCTGACGCAAGGTACGCAAGGAGTGCGACGCGCCGAGGCTGAGCGAGCACGTTTCGCATATCGCGACCACGCTCGTCAGTCAAACTCAACGATCCGAATAATCGGAGCTCTTTCACGAGCCCTCAATGCGCCGCCGGCGCTGTTGCGCAGCCTGGCGAGCACCGCGATCGCCGTCACGTACAACCGTCACCGCTCGCGTCACACGGCGCTCACGTCGCCGTGACAGCTCGGTCTTACAGTGGCCGCGCGCTTCGAACGTAGCGGTTGGCGACTCTGGCGGCAATGTCGGTGCGCCCCGAACGGCGAGATCACGCCGTGCTGCGCACGCCAGCATATGCCTCCGCTCAACTTCTCAGGAGGGCTCCCATGCAGCAGATCGTAAAAGTTTGCGCGTGTTTCCTAACCGGTGCACTCGTCGCCGCGTGCTCCAACGACCACACTCGCACCGTCATGACCGCTCCAGTCGCGATCTCTCGCGCCAGCGATGGCAGTGCGCAGGGAGTGCCCTTCACGGAAGGGCTTGCGAGTAGCCGCTGGCAGGAGCTCGCGCGCGACACGTTAGGTCCGCCACACAAGCTAGCCTCCGTGGAAAATGGCCGAATCTTCGCCTACTTGGGCCTGGCGGAGTACGCGGCAGTTGTTGCCGTCGACGATCAAGACCCATTGGCTGTGGAAAGCGACAACGCTCCCGCGGGTCAAGGAATTGGCAGTGGTGGACGGACGAGACTCGATATGGAGCGCGGGGCGATCGGCGGCGCGGCGGCCGCTGTTCTGAAATCGCTGTTTCCGAGTGCGGTTGAGAACGCGCTCATCGACGCGCGCTTCACCGCCGAAGAGAACGCCGGCCCCGGACCCTCGCGGGACGCCTTCACTACAGGAGCGGCAATTGGCCGCCAGATCGCCGAGCCGGTGATCGCGCGCGCGAAGAACGACCACTTCTATGATGTCACCACTCGCGTGGAGCCCAGTGGACCAGGTCACTGGGTGAGCGAGACCTCACAGCCGCCGGTCTTGCCGCAGGTGGCGGATGCCACTCCCTTCTTTCTCAGCAAGGGGAGCGACTTCCGTCCCGGCCCGCCTCCGGCATTCGGCTCAGCGGAGTATCTGGACTCGCTGCAGGCGATCGAGCGGATCGCTGATACCCGCACGGCTGAGCAGATTCGAATCGCGAATTTCTGGAATGGCGGCGGGCCGGCGAACTTTTACGTCATCGCGAGCCAGATGATCGATCGCTACGGCTTGAGCGAGCGCGAGGCAGCGCACGTGATTGCGCTCATGAACATGGCGGTGATGGACGCGGAAATCGGCTGCTGGGATGCCAAGTACACCTATTGGTTCATCCGTCCGCCTCAAGCCTCCCGGCTCACGAACCTCGGCATTCCAGCCGACCCGATCAAGACGGTCTTCGCCGTCCCGAACCATCCGAGTTATCCGTCCGCTCACAGCTGCATTGCCGCTTCGTCAGCCGAGGCGCTGGAGTCATTCTCGGTCTTCAGCAGCGAGAGGGCGGCTCTCGACTCGATGGTGCACGAGGCGGGTCTCTCGAGGATGTATGCCGGTATCCATTATGGCTTCGATATCCAGGCGGGCCAGGAGCTGGGTCGATCGGTAGCCAAAGTGGCGATTCACGCCGACAGCACCCGCGGTGTGCTGAGCGTGTTGCCGTAGCACGCTGCTCATGAAAGCTGCTCAGGACGGAACGTTGAGCAGATTGAAAACTCGCTAATGTCGCTCGCTCTGGTTACTCTTGACGGAGACGCCCTCGTGTTGCATGATGTGGTCAGCCTGCTTCGAGGCGGGGTCCCTCGTCTCTCCTACATCGCCGAGCTCCGAGCCAGGAGCTCGGCGTTTAGCGTTTACTGAGCTGGAGGTCGACGTGCATGCCGTTCCGGCGATCCGCTCGATCTCCTTTGCGGTGTTCGTTGCCGCTGCATCGGCCGTTCGGGCGCAGACCGTGGGCTCCACGGCACCGGACTTCACGATGAAGACGCTGGCGGGTGACACGGCGGTCCTGTCGAAGTACCGAGGTCGCCCCGTGATGCTCAACTTCTGGGCGAGCTGGTGCGCTCCCTGTCGCTCCGAGATGCACGACATCGCCACCGCGTACCAGTCGCACACGAGCGAAGGCCTCGCGGTCCTCGCGATCAACATGACGGATCAGGAGCGGATGAAGGACGTGCGGCGGTTCGCGAGCGAGCTTCACATCCCCTTCTCCATTCTACTCGATGAAAAGGGAACGCTCCGCGACCGCTATGGGCTGCTCGGGATCCCGACATCGGTCTTTATCGACACGTTAGGCGTCGTTCGGATGGTGCATCGTGGCCCGATCCCAACCGACGCGCTGCAGCATGGTCTCTCGCTCATACTGCCGAACCCGCAATAGACAACAATCTCGAACGGAGGATCTGCCATGTTCGACACGCCTGCTCGCCGCCGCGGCCTCACGATGGTCCTCACGATCGGATTCGGACTTGTCATCCTGCCGACACTGTCGTTCGCACAAGGGTGAATGCCGGTTCGATTCACAACTCCCAGTTTGGGAGGACAGGGCGAGCTGCAGACAGGAGACTTCGTCGCCCATCAGTGGCGAACCGAGTTGGGCTACCGCCATCTCCATGCCGACCAGGGGTACGTCGGCACTCAGATGGTGGCGACCGACAAGCCGCTCATCATCGATGTGAACTCCATCGACCTCACGACGCGCTATGCCTTCACCAGCCGCCTCAGCCTCGGCCTAACGATTCCCTTTGTCTCCGGAATGCAATCGCGCTACTACGGGGATTCCCTCCGGCACGGGGTGACGGCGTCCGGAGTCGGCGATGTAAGCGTCCTCGGAAGCATGTGGCTGCGGGAACCGCATGGTCACGCCTGGAATGCTGCGCTCGGCGTCGGCGTGAAGCTTCCCACCGGTGCTCACGCTGCCACGGACAATTACTTCCTGTCATCCGGCCAAGCCATTCGATACCCGGTCGACCAATCGATTCAACCGGGGGACGGCGGTTGGGGATATATCGTGCAGGTACAGACCTTCGTTACGGCCTTTCATAATGCAGTTGCCTATCTCTCGGGCTCCTACCTCATCAATCCGCGAAAATTGAGCGACGTCCCCAAGGATCCGGGAAGTAACGTCTTCTGGTCAGTCCCCGACGTCTATTCGTCCCGTGCCGGCTTGGCCTTCGCCTTCTGGCCCAACCTGGGGATGTCCGCGAATCTCGGTGCACGCATCGATGGACAACCGGTGCGCGATCTCATCGGCGGCGGAGACACCGGATTCCGGCGTCCTGGCTATTCGGTCGCCATCGATCCGGGGCTTGCCCTCACGGTCGGGCCTAACGAGATCACCGTGAGCGCGCCGCTTCGCGTGGCTGCCGATCGTCAGGCGAGCGTGTACGATCGCTCGATCGGCAAGCACGGCGGAGGCGATTTCGCTTCGTCGCTGATATTCGTCGGGTACTCCGTACGGTATTGAACGGAGAAAAATCAGAGAAGACCCCGGTACCGCTCCCACTCAGCCTTCTGGCCTCGAAGGAATGCAATGAAGGCGGGATCTTTTCGGATGTAATTCAGCCGCGGGTCGTTGGCAAATAGCGGATAGCAGGGGAAGCCGTCGTCAGCAGCGCGCTGCAACCAGGGCACCGCCTGCCCCGGTTGCCGCAGTAGCGCGTATGCGACTGCGATATTGTACTCGGTGTGGTGAAAGTGCACGTAACCCGCACCGCGACGAGCCGCCGACTCGATGTCGGCCTCCGCACGTCGCGCGTCGCCATGTTTCGCCGACAAGATTGCGCGCGAGCTCGTGAGCACACCACCGCGGTCTTCCGGGTGATCGCGTAGGTAACTCTCGATCAATGCCGAGGCCTCCCCATCCCTCCCGAGCACGGTCAAGGCCCACGCCAGATCGTACGTGCGCAGTGGTGGACTCTCGGTTGCCGGAACCTCGCGGATGAGTCTGAGGCCTTCCTGATAACGTCCCTGGATCAGCCGTACCTGGCCGATTCTTTCCTGCGCCATCCACTGCTGTGGGTCCAGAGCGAGAGTCTTCTCGAACTCCGAGACCGCCTTCTCGAGTAGGCCGACATGGAGGTAGACGAAGGCGAGGTGGCCATGCGCCGTCTCGAGGTTCGGGTTCAGCTCCAGCGCACGGCGGTCCTCGCGGACTGCCTGCTCGTGAGCGAATTGTCTGGTCGGACCCCAGAGCAGACGCGCATTCGCCACGTGTGCGTCAGCGAGATTCGGATCGAGAATGAGTGCTTTCTTGATCGCGACAAACGCTCGCTCGAGCGATTCCGAATCCGATGGCGCGTACTGCGCTACCCGCTCGATGTAGGCGCCGGCGAGCGAAGCCTGCGCGAGGGCGAATGACGGATCGAGTGTTACCGCGCGCTCGAAAAGCTGGATCGCGACCGCGTTGTCCTTGATGTTCTGGTGTCGCACTCGAATCCTGCCGCGCAGAAACAACTCGTACGCCTCCTGATTGTTGGTCGGCACGGTGCGCAGTCGTTGCGCCTCGGCAGCGTTGGTCGGCGGCTTCAGAGCCGCCGCCTCAGGGTTCCATCGCCACGCATTTACTGCGCTGACCGCCAGCAACGCGATGACGCCCGTCATCGCTGCCGCAAGCACGAGTCGTGTGTGCCTAACGCGATTCACCCCTGACTTCGTCTCGGTCGGCGCGCTCGGTGTGGCGAGCGCCGTCGCGAGCTCACCAGCTGTTCGGTACCGGTCTGCCGGTACTTTCGCCAGGGCAGCGAGCACGGGTCGTTCGACAGATACCGGCACCGTGTCACGGACGGTCCGGATGGGCGCGACGGGATCGGTCGCGTGGCGCGCCAGGATAGCTTGCGCTGTCGGCCCAGTGAACGGTGGCGCTCCAGTGAGCATCTCATAAACCACACAGGCGAGCGAGTAGACGTCACTGCGTCCGTCGATTGCGGCCTCACCGGTTGCCTGCTCGGGGCTCATATAAGCAGGAGTGCCAAGCGAGATCCCAGTCTCTGTCAAGCGTTCGCCAGCCGCGGCACTGATTGCGCGCGCGATCCCAAAGTCGGCGAGCAAAGCGTGGCCGTCCTCGATGAGAATGTTCTCCGGTTTGACGTCCCGATGTACGACTCCCAGTCGATGAGCGTAATCGAGCGCTTCGGCAACTTCGGAGGCTATGCATATCGCATCGGCGATCGGCAGCTGTTGCTCGCGCTTCAACCGCTCGCGCAGTGAATCGCCCTTTATGTACGGCATGATGAAGAACAGCATGCCATTCGCATCTCCCGAGTCGTAGAGGGGAACAATGCGAGGATGCCGGAGCTGCGCGGCGATGTTGATCTCACTCAGAAAACGGTCCGTGTCGACCGCTGCCGCTAACTCCGGATGCAGCACTTTGATAGCGACCGCGCGATCATGTTTCAGGTCGTGACCGAGGAACACCGTCGCCTTGCGGCCGTGTGCGAGCTCGCGGTCGACGCGATATCGCTCGGCGAGTGCGGCGCTCA
>Ga0070713_100001206_pt1 | contig 16495 bp, 11 predicted proteins | sample LARL82metaG_FD_65465 | JGI IMG/M metagenome (GOLD analysis project Ga0070713, IMG submission 65465) | Corn, switchgrass and miscanthus rhizosphere microbial communities from Kellogg Biological Station, Michigan, USA - LAR L8-2 metaG | ecosystem: Host-associated > Plants > Roots > Rhizosphere ...
AGCGTGCCGACGGTGTGAAGCGTGAAGCTGTCTTTCGCCTCTCCCGGTGCGGCGTCGAACGTGGCCATGATGTAGCTGATGTCCGGTGAATCGTCGGCCTTGAGCGCCTTATAGAGATTGTCGTCCATGCCGCCATGGCCGCACTTGATCGACTTGACGGGCACCTTGACCTGGACGCGCTTGAGCGACTTCGGCGGCGCCACGGCAACCTGATTGGCCGTTGCCGCATCCAGCTCCACCGCCGCGTCGAGCGTGGTGGCCTTGCAGCTCCATCCGTGGAGGTTCGACGTACCTTCGATCCATAGCTTGCTCTCGGGCGCAACGGCAACGCGGGCCGTTCCCTGCGCACCAGCCACCGTTGCGCTCGATGCAATGAGTGCGAACATGGTGGCGCTGGCGAGACGTGTTCTGGTCATCCTTCCCCCCTCGTTACTCGAGTCCAGCCCGGGCCGGTCGGCGCTGCTGGCTCTTCGAACTGGGAGTGAAGGTACGGTTCGCCTTACGGCGCTACTGTCGGGGAGATGAACGAAGTTTGGTAGGGAGTCCCCGATGCCGGTCGTGAAGGATTCGCCCCGGTTCGTCAGGGTTCGCCCGACGTTCGCCATGCCTCCAGCGTGACCACGCGTGGCGAATGCCCCGTCGCGGCAAGGAACGTCTCGATGTCGGGCCTCGACAGCACGAGCGTGGCCGTATTCACCAGCGGATGGCAGCGCCAACGCGCCGTGTGCCACACGTCGGCGTCGACGTACAGCTCGACGGCGTTCGCCGCGTCGTTCACGAGCCCGAGCACCGTCACGGAGCCCGGCTCGACGCCGAGGTACTTCATCAGTCGCTCCGGCGACCCGAAGCTCAAACGATCGGCATCGGCCTGCTCGGCGAATCGTTTGATGTCGACGGCCTTCTCGCACGTCGTCACGAGGAGTAGATGACGCCGGCCACGTTTGTCGCGAAGAAAGATGTTCTTCGTCTGCACCGCGGGATCGTCGGGGATCGCGGCATTCGCTTCGTCGCAGGTGAACACGGCGGCGTGTTCGTACTTCGAGTACGAGATCTCTAACCGATTCAACAACGCATAGAGGTCGGGCATGGTAGCAGGCTCCGTCATCGTGTCGGCTGCGGCGCAGTCATTCGTGTCGACGCGTGCACGATGGCCAGCGCCGCCAGCAGCATCGCCACCACGAATCCCGCCACGCCGGTCCAGCGCCAGGCTCCCCAAAACACGCCGCCCGCGGCCCCGGCCACGCTCGATCCGATATAATAGAAGAACAGGTACAGCGCCGCCGCCTGCGCCTTGGCGTGGTCGGCTTTCAGTCCGACCCAACTGCTCGCCACGGAATGTCCGCCGAAGAAACCGAACGTAATCGTCGCGATGCCGGCGATCACGAGCACGAGCGGCCGCAGTAACGTGAGTCCGACGCCGGCGAGCATCAGTCCGACCATGAGCAAGAGCATCCGCTCGCGCCCGACCCGGTCAGCGCGTCCGCCGATCCACGCCGATGCGAAGATTCCGACGAGATACACGATGAAGATCAGCCCGACGGCCGATTGACTCAGTCGATACGGCGCATCGATCAAGTGATACGAGATGTAGTTGTACGTCGTGACGAACGAGCCCATGAGGAGAAAGCCGATCGCGTAGAGCGCGACGAGTCGCCGGTCGTGGAGCTGCTCCCAGAAAGTCCGGAGGAGCGCGCCGATGCGGAGCGGCCGCGCGACGAAATGGCGCGACGGCGGAAGCGTCCGCCAGAAGATCACCGACGCGACGACACCCAGCAACCCGATCGCACCCAACGCATAACGCCACGACAAGAGATCGGCGAGCGTCGACGTGATCAGTCGGCCGACCATGCCGCCCAGTCCATTCCCGCCGATCGCCAAGCCCATTGCGAGTCCGACCGAGCCGGGATGCACTTCCTCGCTGAGATACGCCATTGAGATGGCCGGCAGCCCGGCAAACGTGATTCCGGCGAGCGCGCGCAGCACGAGCAGAAATCCCCAGCGCGGCGCGAACGCCGACAACACCGTCAGCACGGCCGACGCGAGCAGCGACGCGACCATCATCGACTTCCTTCCGCGCGACTCGGACAACGCGCCGGCCACGATCATCGCCGGCGCCAACAACCCGGTGGTCAGCGATAGCGGAAGAGAGCTCTCCGCCGCGCTCACGCCGAACTCCCGGGCGAACACCGGCATGAGCGGTTGCACGCAATACAACAGCGCGAACGTCGCGAAGCCCGCCGAAAACAGCGCGAGATTGGTGCGGCGAAACTCCGGCGTTCCGTGACGAATCAAGCTGGCGGGGGCGAGCACCCGCTGAAGCTAGCGCGATCGGCTGACGAACGGCCGATCGCGCTTCGATAGGAGTGCTACTCCGCTGCTCCCGTCGCCATGCGAATCTGCGCCAGCTTGTCCGGCGTGCCCACGAACAGGTCCGACGGAAATTTGCGATACTGCAGCATCTGGCTGTAGATCGCGCCCTGGTCGTACCGGTTCAACCCGAGACCCGCGAGAAACTGCAGCCGCAAGTTGCGGTCGTGATTGATCTCGGCGTCGGCGAGCCACGGGCGCAACATCGGTTCGTTCCCGGCGAACGTGGCGAAGAGCTCCGTGGCGTTGTTGAAGCCGATCTGTCGAAGCGACTGCGCGACCTGCGCGTACTGCGGCGACTCGAGACGTTGCGTGATCGCGTCGACGTCGATCTTCATCGTCCCCTGCTGGCCGACGAGCACGAGATCGTAGCCGCCGCCATTGTTCGTGTTGCCGAACACCACGCCGTTCGGAAACGCTTGGAAGAAGGTCGCGACTTCGCTCTTCACGGCTTCCGGGCTGCTCTCGTAGAGCTGCACGAACAACGTGACGACGCCGCCGGGGTTCAGGTGTTCCTTCACGACGTCGAAGAATTCCTTCGTGTACAACGTCGCCGCGCCCTTGACCCACGGGTCGAGCGGGTCGGACGTGACGGCGTCGAACTTCTGCTTCGTCGTGAGGATGAAATGACGCGCGTCGTCGATCTCGACGCTTACCTTGGGGTTCGAGATCACGTTGAAGTTGTGCGCGCCGAAATACTTCGACACGACCTTCGGCACCAACGGTTCGATCTCGGCGATCGTCTCATGCCCGAGCTGCGGATCGATGCTCACCGCGCCGGCCGTCACGCCCGCACCGCAGCCGATGACCAGGACCGAACCCGGATGCGGCGGCAGCAACGTCGTCAAATGCCCGAGCATGCGCTGGAGACGCATGTCCTGCGGCTCGCTCGACGCCTGAACTTTCCCCGCGTTGTGGTAGTTGAGCACCCCGTTCGAGAGCTGCGACACCGCCACCGACGCCGTCATCCCTTCGCCGACGTAGATGAAATCGTTCGCGTTCTCGAGACGCGTCGCGAACCATCGGCCGTAGCCGACGAGCAGCGGCGGAATCGGCGGAACGGATTGAATGAACAGCACCGCCGCGACCGCCGTCACGACGCCCCACCAAATTCCGCGCGAGCCGATCGTCAACTTCGACGTCGCCGCGCTGATCGTCGGCAACAGCATCAGGAGTGCGCTGACCGCCGCCGTGCCGATGAGAATTCTTTGCGACGCCTGCGTGCCGAGCCACGCGATGATGAGCAGGCTGCCGAGCAGCGCGCCGACGATTCCACCGATCGTGTTCGCCGCGTAGACGGTTCCGACCAGTCGGCCGGGATCCTTCTCGTCGCGCCCCACTGCGGCGAGTGCCAGCGGAAAGCTCGCACCCCAGAAACACGCCGCCGGCAACACTGCCCACAGACAGCGCACGAGATCGATCTGGAACGTGTAGCTGGCGTTGATTGCGAGCCCGGGACTCACGGGCCAATACGGAAGCATCTTCGTCATCGAGTAGGCGGCCCACGCGATCGTCGCCGTCAACAAGAACTGGCAGATGCCGAGCGCGGTGCGCGGATCCTTGATGGTGCGCGCCATGACCGAGCCAACGCTGCTGCCGATCCCGAGCCCCAACAGAAACGCAGCGAGGATGAGAGAGAACGTGTACGTCGTCGCGCCGAGCAGCAGCGATAGCAACCGCGTCCACACCGCCTCGGCGGCAAGCGCCGTGGCGCCCGACAAGCCGATCGTGAGATACACCGGCCAGCTCCCCGGCGGAATGAGCGGCTTTCTTTCCGCGTCGCTCCCGGCGTCCGGCTTGCCGGGGTCGTAAGGCGCCGCGCGAACGAGGGCCAAGCTCGCGAGCGCAACGACGACGTCGATCCCGACGGCGACGTACGTCGCGAACGCCATGTCGTGCGACCGGAGCAAATAGAACCCGGCCAACAGACAGCCGAACACCGCGCCGGCGATGTTGCCGCCGTAGAAGAAGCCGAGCCACGCGACGCCGGTCGGCGTCGTTTCGACCCAACGTGCGATCGCCGGCAGCGTGGCGCCCATAAGCAGCGTCGGCGGCAGCAGGCAGAGCGCGCAGAAGAGTCCGCGCAGCATCAGATCGGCCGTCCCGTGCAGCGCGATGGCGAAGTAGAATCCGCCGGCGTACGGGAGTCCCCAGAGCACCAGCAAGCCGAAGACGGCGATGGCCAACTCGAGCTTTGCGTAGACGCGGAGCGGATGCTGCTGCCGCGACACGAATTTCGACAGGAACAAACTGCCGATGCACATGCCGCCCATGAACGTTCCGAGCAACACGCCCATCGACACCGCCGACGAGCCGATGATCAGGCTCAGGAGTTGGAACCAGACGATCTCATAGATCAGGGCCGCGCATCCGCTTCCAATAAACAGGAGAACGACCAGCGGCAGCAGCCGGCGGGCGACTGGCGCCGCGTTCGACGCATCGGCGGCTGGGGTTTCGGCATATGACGGCGGGCGACGCTGCGGTTTGGACGTAGGCGGCACGGCTCGGTTGGATGAGGACTGATGGACGAAAAGCGGATAGAACAGCTACGCGCACCGGACGCCCTATGTTGGCAGCCGACGCTCGGCGCGTCCAGTCGTCCGGAGGGATTATGGCCGCCGGATCTGCGCGGCGCGCGCACGGACGCGATCGAGGCTTGACGGCACGCGAGGATGTAGACATCCTACATGCCAGGCTGTAGACATTCTACGCTCACCAGCATCCGACCCGGAGGTGATCCCATGCGCTGGCCTTGGCGACGTGCCCTCGATGATCGCGACGCTGCCCTCGACGAGGAGATCCGCGCCCACTTCGCGATGGCGATCGCCGATCGGATCGCGCGCGGCGAGTCGCCCGCGAGCGCCGCCGCGGCTGCGCGGCGCGAGTTCGGCAACGTCGGCCATGTCAAAGAGGCGACGCACGACCTCCGCGGTGGCGCCTGGATCGAGCAGCTCGCGCAAGATCTCGCCTACGCGGTGCGATCACTGCGGCGCGCGCCCGGCTTCGCCGCAGTGGCCATTCTCACGCTGGCCCTCGGCATCGGCGTGAACACCGCCATGTTCACCGTGATGAACGGCGTCCTTCTTCGGCCGCTTCCCTTTCTCGACCCTGACCGGCTGTTCGTCGCAGCGTATGCGCCGCCACCGGGACCGTTCCTCAACGTGCGCGGACTGTACGACAGCGACTTCCTCCAACTGCTCGCGCATGATCCGATCTTCGAGCGAGTCACGACCTTTCACTCGTCGACCGTCACGCTGACTGCCGCGGGCGAACCGGCCAGCCTCCGCACGGCCGTCGTGACGCCGGATTTCTTCCGCGTGCTCGGCGTCGCGCCGGCGGTCGGCCGTCCTTTCATGTCGAGCGAAGCCGGCCCCGGTCGCCACAATGTCGTCATCCTCAGTGACGCCCTGTGGCGCGGCCGATTCGGCGCCAAGCGCAACGTGATCGGCACATCGGTCATGCTCGACGGGACACCTCATACAATCATCGGCGTGATGTCGGCCACGTTCGATTTCCCGGCGCGGACCGATCTCTGGACTCCGCTCGAGGTCACCGTCTCCTCGCATGAGACGCGGATTCGCACCGTCATCGGACGTCTCAACCCCACGTTGACGCGGACGCAGGCGCAGGCGGCATGGCCATCCGTTGCCGCGCAACTCGGGACGGCGCCTGAGCTGCATCCACGCACCTTCGTTGCCGAGCTCATTCCGCTCAAGGACGTTGTGGTGGGCGATGCGCGCCGGCCGCTGCTCATCTTCGCCGGTGCCGTGGCGTTCGTGCTGCTGATCGCCTGCGCCAACGTTGCGAACTTATTGTTGATGCGCGTCGCCACGCGCGATCGCGAGATCGCCGTCCGCGCCGCCTTGGGCGCCGCGCGCATGCGTCTCATCCGGCAGCTCCTCACCGAGACACTCGCGATTGCGATGCTCGGCGCCGCCGCCGGTGTCGCGCTCGCGGTCGCGGGGATCCGGATGCTGCTCGCGATAGCGCCGGCCGAAACACTGCCGCGTGCGGGCAACGTCCACGTGGATGGCGGCGTGCTGCTCTTCACCGCCGGATTGTCTATCGTCACGGCGCTCCTGTGCGGACTCGTCCCGGCGCTTCACGCGACCGAGCCGCGCCTGCGCGCATCGTTGGTCAATGGCGCGCGAACGGCGAGCAGCACCCATGGTCGTGCGCGCGCGTTGCTCGTAGTCGGAGAAGTGGCGATGGCCATCGTCCTGCTCACCGGCGCCGGTCTCATGCTTCGCAGCTTTCATCGCATGCGGTCGGTTGACCTGGGGTTCCGTCCGGCGAGCGTGCTCTCGGCCACGGTCGATCTCCCGCCGAACGCGTACCGGACGGCGGCGGACATGCGCGACTATCAGCAACGAGTGGTCGGGGAGCTGGCGCGAATTCCTGGCGTCCGATCGGCCGCCGCCGTGAACTGGATCCCACTCGGCAACAATCTCATCGCCGGCGATTTCCATCTGGAAGTCGCGTCGCGGGAATCGTCGCGCAACGTCGCCGACAAGATGGTCGTGAGTCCGGAATATTTTCGCACGATGGGCATCGACGTCAAACGCGGCCGCGCGTTCACTGAGCGCGACCGACTCGACGCCGTGCCCGTCGTCATCGTAAGCCAATCGGTCGCCGATCGCTTCTGGCCGCGCGGCGACGCCGTGGGCAAGCGCATCACGATGTCCGACAAGCCTGGGCCGAATGACTGGCTCACGATCGTCGGTGTGGTCGGAGACGTCGTCCAGGCGGGCGTCACATCGAAGCCCGATGCCGCCCTCTATCAGCCGATCGCGCAAACGCCGCAGCCGTTCTTCCTCAGCCACGTCACGTTCGTCATTCGCCCGGCAAGCGAGTCGCCGGCCATCGCCCCGGCGATGCGCCAGGTGCTGCGCGACGCGGATGCGACCATGCCGCTGCGATCGATCCAGTCGCTGACTGACCTCATCGACGGAACGATGCTCGCCCCGCGCTTCCAGTCGCGAATGCTGGTCACTTTCTCGGGACTCGCCTTGCTGCTCGCCGTCATCGGCATCTACGGTGTGCTGGCCTACGGTGTAGCGCAACGGCTTCGCGAGATCGGGATTCGCGTCGCACTCGGCGCGGCGCCGAGTCGTGTCGTGGCGCAAGTGCTGCGACGGACGACTGCGCTGGTCCTTCCCGGTCTCTTCATTGGGATTCTCTCATCGCTCGCGCTCACGCGCGTCTTAGCAACGTATCTGTTTCAGGTGACGCCCACGGACCCGGTGACGTACGTCGCCGTCGCGCTCCTGCTGGCGGTGGTCGCATTCGCGGCGTCGTATCTCCCGGCGCGGCGCGCGAGCCGCGTGGATCCGCTGATCGCACTGCGCGCCGAATGATCCGCGAACGAACGAAGCGGAAGACCTGCTGCGTTGTGCGGCAGATCTTCCGCTTTGCTCACGACGCAGGCGTCATCGAACTGCCGCCACCGTCGGCCAGGTGGATCTAGCTCGGAAGGTTGCGATCTCGATCGCGATTCACGTTCGACGGGTTCTTCGACGACGAGCCGATGTTCGACGAGCCCGAGCCCGCTTGCTGCGTCGGCGTGTGTTGCTGCTTGGTGTGGCGCTCGAGCTGGTCACGCGTGTCGAAATGGGCGCCGCACGATTGACAATCGAAGCCGTGGTCGTTCGCCATAGTCGTCTCCTCGAGTTGTGGCGGACACTGCCGCGCCGACTGACGCGATTCGGTGTGCGCCGACGGCAGACGTGCCGCACGCACCATGCCGCGTCACACGCGACAGCGGACGAGACAACGCGAGTGTCAGAGCGGCGCGACAGCAGCCGCGAGCGTCCGTGTCAGCTCATCAATATTCGCAATGAGCTGCGCGGCCGACGCGGTCATCTCGACTCGACGTTCATCGAGATACAGCGCGCGATTGATCTCGACCTGTACGCTATGAATGCCGCGCGCCGGTGCGCCGATTCGGCGAACGATCGAACCACCCACGTACGGATCGTTCACCGCGACGGTGTGCCCCAACCCACGAAGCGTCTCGACCACCAACCCGGTCACGCGAGGAGACGCCGTCGTTTCGCGTCCGTCCGACACGACAAAATCGGGGCGGCGCGCGCCCGGACCGTCCGGCGTCATTGCATTGCCCACGGATTTCATGGAATGCCAGTCGATGTGCCACACAGTCGTCCGCGTAGAATGCAGCTCGTTCACCAGACCATCGAGCGCGGCGTGATACGGGCGATACACTCGATCGAGCCGGGCTTCGACCTCGCGCACCGTCAGCAGTCGCGCCTGGGCGATCACCCCGGGCACGACATAGCGACGAATTAGACCAAGTCCGCGCTCCGTCTTGTCGGTCGGCGCGAGCGGCGTCGGCCACGGCTCGGCCAACATCGCCGAGTCGATGTCGTTCTCGGCGCGGTTCACGTCGACGTAGCAGCGTGGATAGTTGGCGACGAGCACGTGCGCGCCGAGCGTCGGGGCGTTCGCCAGCAGCTCGTCGACGTATGCGTCTTCACCGCGGCGCAGCTCGAGACGCGACGCGTTGCTCTCGAAGTCCGGCGGATAGTACCGTCCACTGTGCGGTGAATCGTACAGCAGCGCCGACTCGACCAGCGACCGATGGATCGTGATCGGCTCCACTAGAGTCCGGTCAACACGGCGACGGTGAGCGAGAGAATACACAGCGCGAACAGTCCGCCGGCGAGTGGAAGGATGAACCGAATCCATCGTCCAAACGAGATCTTTCCCGTCGCCAAGTAGGCGAGCAGCATCCCGGACGTCGGCGTGAGCGTGTTCATCAAGCCGTTCCCAAACAGGAAGGCCTGCACGCTCACTTGTCCCGACACACCTGCGAGCTGGCCGATCGGGCCGAGAATCGGCATGGTCACCGCGGCTTTGCCAGATGTCGACGGAATGAACACGTCGATCGCCATCTGCATGAGCATCATCAAATTCGCGACGATCACGGGCGGCTTGCCCTCGATCGAGCGCGTGAGGTATGCCACGATCGAGTCGAGAATCATTCCGTCGCGCAGAATCACCTCGACTGCCGCCGCGAGTCCGACCAGCAGGCCGGCGAGCATCATGCCTTGCATGCCGCGGACAAAGGCCTGCGACGCGTCGCGCGAATTCGTCCTGCCCGCGACCGCCATGGCGATCGCGACCGCGATGTACATCGCGGCCAACTCGGAGCTTCCCCACGACAATCGTTGAACGCCCAAGATCATCGTCGCAATCGCGGCGAGGAGCACCATGAGCACGAGTCGGTGACGACCGGAGAGGCGTGATGCATCGGCCGCCGCGCCTTGCCGATCGTCTGGGGCGGCGACGTGTGTCGGTCGGCATTGTCGCAGGAGATACCAGATTCCGATCGGCAAAAACACAACGAACGTCGCCGCGCGAAATCCCGCGCCGCTGAACACCGGCACGCCGACCATCGGCTGTGCAATCGCGAGCGCCAACGGATTCGTCACCGACGTGAGGTAGCCGATCTTCGCCGCGATCGTGACGAGCGCCGTACCGAACAACGCGTCGTAGCCGAGTCGCTCCGAGAGGACGAGCGCCATCGGGATGACGACGAGGTACTCCGATATGAGTCCGAGAAACGTGCTGCCCGCTGCAAGCAGAATCATCAGGACCGGAACGACGATCCTCACGTCGCCGCGCGTCAAGACGAGCAACCGCTCGATGCCGGCTTCGAGCGCGCCGGTTTGCTGCAGTACGCCGAACATCCCGCCAATGAAGAGAATCATGAAGATCAGTGCCGCCGACCGGGTCATGCCCACGGGGATCGAGCTGACGATGGCGACGGGACGCGCCGGGTACGCTACGCCCTTGTCGTGCTTCGCGCCCACGGTCAGCAGGCCGGAGTAGTCTTTGGCGATCGTGTGATACGAGCCGGGGACGACCAACCCGGCGGACGTCCGCTGATACTCGCCCGACGGCACGATGTACGTCAGCGCGACCGCGGCGACGATGATGAGGAGCATCATGACCACAGCGTGCGGCATGCGACGCTCGCTCGCCGCCGGAACGGACGGTGCGTGATCCATCTGAATCGTCGCCGAAACCATGGCGCGGAACAGAATAGAATCGGCCGGCCGGGGCAAGCCGGCCGCGCACTCCCACTGCCGCCGATTCGTCGAATCGATAAGTTCTCGGGGTGAATCTTTCGCCCGCGACAGATCAGTCGCTACCGCGCCTCGGCGGCGCGGCTCGCGACGACGGTGTGCGCCTCGAGCGGGCGCTCGACGTCGTCGGGGACATGTTCGTGTTGTTCGACCGGGAATTTCGCATCGTCTATCACAACCTGGCGAACCGGGTCGCGATGCGCTCCGCGGGCATGGACCCCGACGGCGCGATCGGGAAGACGATCCTCGAGGCGATGCCGCAGATCGCCGGTACCATCGGTGAGCGCGAGTCGCGGCGCGCCATGAAGGATCGTGTCGTCACGGAATGGGAGGACTGGTACCCGACGGGCGTCCGACTGCGCGGACGCGCGTTTCCGCTCGCCGACGGCGGGCTGATCGTCGTTGCGAGCAACATCACGGCGGAGTGGCGCGCGACGGAGGAGGCGCGCGCATCGGCGGAACGCGCGACCAGATTCGCCGCGGCCACGTCCGAATTCGCCAAGGCGCTTCGCCCGGGCGATGTGGCACGCGTAACGCTCGTGCAGGCGCTCGACGCACTCCACGCCGCCGCCGGCATCGTGTACCTGCTGGACGAACACGCCCGTGTGCTGCGCGCTACGGCCCATCGCGGCGTCCGAGTGCAACCGTCGTCGCCATGGTTCGAGGTCCCGCTCGGTTCGAGCCATCCCATCGCTGAGGCGATGCGCATCGGCGCGGGGATTCATCTCGCAGCGCCAACGGCCGCGACGGAGTCCGATTCACCTTCGCCCAAATCGGACGACACCATCGCGGACGACGCGTGGGCAGCCATTCCGCTCGTCAGCGAAGGGCGCGCGCTCGGCGGCATCTGCCTCGGCTTCGATCAGCGTCCCACATTCGACGAGGAGCAGCGCCAGTTCATCGAGGCGTTCGCGGCGCAGTGCGCCCAGGCGCTCGACCGCGCGCGGCTCTACGACGAGGCGCGCCTGGCCGAGGCGCGTCTCCGAATCCTCGCTCATGCAGCCGAGCGGTTGGTGGTGCCGCTCGACGTCGACATTCGACTGCGGCGCGTGCTCTCGCTGATGGTGCCGGCGTTCTGCGACTGGGGCGTCATCTACCTCATCGAAGGCGACGGCGTGTTGCGGCGCGCGGCGGTCCAGGGCTCGACGCTGGAGCTCAACGAGCTGCTGGGCGATCTGCGCAACGCATACACGATGAAAGAGCTCCGCCCGCCCGCCGTGCTGCGCGCGTTGCGCGACGACGCGGCCGTCGTGGTCAAGATGGACGCGCCGACCATCGACTCGCTCGGCCTCGACGATCGATATGCGTCGATGCTGGCACGGTTCGGCCCGCACACGGTGCTCGCCGTGCCGATGCACGCGCGGGGACATCAGATCGGCGCGTTGCTGCTTGGGCGTCAGGGCGCCAGCGCCGCATTCGCCGCGGCCGATGCCGAGTTCATCGTCGACCTGGCGATTCGCGCCGCGGGCGCGATCGACAATGCGCGGCTCTTCGAGTCGGAGCGCGCCGCGCGGTCCGCCGCCGAGGACGCGAACCGCGCGAAGAGTGATTTCCTCGCCGCGATGAGCCACGAGCTGCGCACGCCGCTAAATGCAATTGGCGGCTATACGGAGTTGTTGGCATTGGGCATTCGAGGACCGATCAACGAACAGCAGCAGGAAGACCTGCGACGCATCGCGCGCAATCAGGCGCACTTGCTCAGCATCATCAACGACATTCTCAATTTCGCGCGCGTCGAAGCCGGGTACGTCGACTTCACCATCGAGGCGCTGGCCGCGAGCGACGTGATCGTGGGCGTCGAGCCGTTCATGGCGCCGCAAGTCGCTCAGAAGCAACTGCGATTCACGCTTCATCCGTGTGATGCATCGTTGATCATGCTCGCCGACCGCGACAAGGCGCAGCAAGTGTTGCTCAACCTGCTCGTGAACGCGACGAAGTTCACCGATCAGGGCGGCACGATCGACGTCCGCGCCGACGGCGACAGCGAGACGGTGCGCATCTGCGTGAGCGACACCGGCATTGGGATCCCGAGTGACCGGTTGGACGCGATCTTCGAACCGTTCGTGCAGGTCCATCGGTCGCTCACGCAGCCGATCAGCGGCACGGGACTCGGCCTGTCGATCAGTCGCGACATCGCGCGACGCATGGGCGGCGACATCGGCGTCGAGAGCGTCCTGGGCGCGGGCTCGACGTTCACGCTGATCCTTCCGCGAGCGACACAGCGGGCGGTCTAGCGCTCGGCGTCGAACGCGTCACCCTATCTATAGGATGAGCGTGCCCGAGACGTGCCAGCGCAGATTCCACTGCGCACCGAACGGATGATAGCGCTCCGGTTCGTTGAGCAGATTTCGATACAAGAGCTCGAGACGAAGCCGCCCATGCCACATCCATTTTTCCATCGACGCATCGATGCGGCGAACGGGTGGAACAGACGCCGACGTTCCGGCCGACGTGGCGAACGCCGACCAGCGTGATCCGCCGGTGAAGGCGGCGATCGCGCTCAATCTCAAATCTCGAATCGGCGACGCGGAGAGCTGAGCCCGCAGGTCGTCGACCGGCGTCGACGCGACCTCGGGCGCGAATCCGCGGTCGCCCAAACTGAACGCCGCGGTTCGATCATACTCGAAGGAGCCTTGCCACGTACTGAGCCCGAGCGTCTCGACGCGAACGTGCGCACCGAGGAAACTGCCGTCGTGCAACAGCGAATCCGGTGTCGATGCGCGTTGCGGTTCGGACGGACGACCCAGCCCAGCCCAGTCGGCGACGTGCTCGGCGCGCACCTCGACCGTCGCTCCAACATAGGGCAGGAATTGGCGAGCGACGCTCACTCCGAGCGAACTGAACTCTGGAACGCGAGACGGCGGCTCGTACCGAAGGACGAATGCGTCGATCCAGTCGCCATTCATGTTGGGGTGCGCCTGCACGCGGCTCCCGCGAATCACGAGCGACGTGGCTGGATCCAGACGGAACGACGCTGCGACGGACGCATCCAGCGACGCGCCGCGGGATCCGTCGAAGATCATCGTCGCGTTGCCGTCGATCGTGGTCGACACGCCGATCGGGACGAGCGCTCGCACCAGCGGCCCACCGCCGCTCGATGATTTCGATCCGGCAATCGCGTCCGTCTCGAGCGTCCAGCGGTCTCCGATGGCGCCGACGGTCAACGTGGAACGACCGATGTCGCGCGATGCGCTCACCGTTCCGCCGACGTGACGGCGCGTGTTCCCTACCGTGAACGGGAGCGGCGAGTCGAGCTCGTTCGCGTCGAGCATCGACGTCGACGCGTCGTACGCGACGGTCGTCGACCCGGCGGCAACCAGAGAACCGTCGACGCCGATGTAGCTCTCCGTCGCGCGCAGCGACTGTTCGGCGCGTTGCGTGGGAATGAACAACAGGCCCCGTTGCTCGCCGCGGCTCGCGATTACTTCCTGTCGGCCGCCCAACGCGTCGACGCCGGCACGCACGGTGGGCGTGATCGACACAACATCCTGACGCAATTGCGAGAAGACCGCGCCGGGGAATCGCGACGCGATGAGCGTGTCGGTGATGTTGAGCGATGCGATGTGGAGGCCGGCGTCGACGTCCCAGGACCGACCGCGCCAGCCGACGTCGCCGTGCGCGAACGGTCCGATCTTCTCGACGTTGGGCGATGAAAGATCGGTGTAGCGATACGGCCCGGGATCGCCGCTCTCGTCGCCGTGCTGGTACGTGAGCTCGCCATTCACGCCAGGATGAGCGCTTCGTGAGAAAATGCTCATCACGCCACGCGTGACCGGGCGACCGCCATAGATCGTCGGCCCGCGCATGAAGACGACGCTGTCGATCTGCCCGACGGAGACCGGCAGCAGTTCGAGCATCTGCATGCCGAACAGGTCCGTCGGTACACGCTGGCCGTTGACGATGACGATCCACTGCGGCATCGACGGTCCCGACTCGCCGGCGGCAGGCAACCGATCGGGGCTCGAGGCCAACGTCGACCCGTCGACGCTCGCGCTCGCCCATCCGACCGCACCGCCGAGAATCTCCGTCACTCGGTTCCAGCCGGCGCGCTCGATGTCGGCGCGTCGAACGACGACTTTCTGCGCGGGCAGCCGGACCCCGACGAGCGCGAGCAGCGAGAGCGATAGACGCCCGGCGACGCGCGATCCACGTCCCACGCGTCGCCCGGTCACTGCAAGAAATCTCGCAGCCATCCGGGCGTGTTCAGCGAGTATCCCAATCCGGCGCTCAGAGGTGCAATGTGGATCGGTACATGGAGGCGGACGTGCGTGTACTCGCCCATCGCGAATGCCGAGAAATTCGCTGGGAGACGCACCGCGGCCATCGCGTTCACGCCGAACACCTCTTCCATCTCTTTGCGGAGCCCGGGCGCGACCACGGTGTCCTGAAACGAGAACTGCATCGCGCCCGCGTGAACGCCCACGGCGGCGATGAACGGCCCGAGCTTGGGCAACGGCATGCGCCACTTGAGCATGCCGACCGTGCCATGGAAATCCGGATGCGGAGTTGGCGCGAGTCCGGTGAACGTCGCTCGCTCGACCGCCAACGCGAACTCACCGACGTTGAACGGCGCGGAGATCTCCGCGGAATATCCGGCGCTTGGGCTGTAGATGCGGGCGAATCGACTGTCTGTCGTTTGCCACAGGGCACCGGCCCGGATCGTGAGCCGCGAAAATGGCAGCGTGTCGGGCGCTTGGGCATACGCGCCCTGCGTCGCCAAACTCGCGAGTATGCACGTGACGCCGACGATTCGGACTTTCACAGCAGCGGCGACCTTGCACGAACTCGGCCATGCCGAGGCGGCGCGCGCCGAGCAGCGAGCGTTGGTTGCGGTGGCCGGTTGTTATTTCGGGCGACCTCGTCCGTCTTTCTCGGGAGCGTGATGACGCTCGCTCCCGCCATCCCTACCCTGTCCCACCAGCATGATTTTGAGCAGGGCCGCGGTGCTCGCGCTCCTTCTTGCAGCGAACCCGTCCATTGTGATCGCGCAGGCCGCAGACTCCGTCGCGTTGGGTCCGGTGAGTCCTCCGCGTCGCGACGTCCGCATCGTGAACCGCGGCGATCGACGCCTCGGGTTGGGTCTTGCCGTCGCGTCGGTCGCGCTCGTTCCGCTCGACGCCGCAATCGGACGTGCGGTGCGTCGGCCGTCACTCCAGAACAACTCAACGCTGCGAGCGGCCGCCGCCAATTTGAACCGCGTCGCGTTTCCCGGCGCCAACCTCGCGAGCTACACGGTCTACGCGGCAGGCGTCGTCACCGCGAACGCCCAAACGCTCGACGCGGGCTTTCACATCCTCGAATCTGTGTTCGTGGCGTCCAACGTGGGGGACGCGCTCAAGCGACTCGCCGGACGCGCGCGACCGTCCGCGTCGGCCGACCCGTGGCAGTTCGACGTGGGCTACGACGGCAAGAGCCCCGCCTCCGCGTCGTTTCCGTCGGGACACGCGACCGTCGCCTTCGCCTTGGCCGCGGCGAGTGCCGCCGAGCTATCCTGGCATGACGTGCCCGGTGCGCGGTTCGCCGTCCCCGCCCTGTACGCGACCGCGACGGGGGTCGGGATCGCGCGGGTCTACGGAAGCGCCCACTGGGCAAGCGACGTCGTGGCTGGGACGGCGGTCGGGATACTGACGGCGCGAGTCGTCGTGCGGACCGCGCACGCGCATCCGGGAAACTGGCTCGACGCCGTTGCCGTACATGGCGTGATCGCAGCAGAAGGTCGAGGGCGCGCGTTTCTCGGATGGCACACGGGAGCGCCATAACCCGGGTAAACCCTCCGACCTATCGATGGGTCAAACCGTCTGTGCGCTAAGAAGCCCCTGCGACAGCTGCCGTCTGACGTCCCCTCAATCCACCCTGGGTCGCCCTGTGAGCTTACGCCGAATTTCCTTCCTCGTCACCGCCCTGTGCGCGGTGGCGATGGTTCATCCCGTCACCAGCTTCGCGCAGACCGACGTGGTCCGCGGCCGCATCATCGGGCCCGACAGTGTGCCGATCGAGCGAGCCACTGTGACCGTCACGTC
>Ga0070713_100001208_pt1 | contig 16495 bp, 18 predicted proteins | sample LARL82metaG_FD_65465 | JGI IMG/M metagenome (GOLD analysis project Ga0070713, IMG submission 65465) | Corn, switchgrass and miscanthus rhizosphere microbial communities from Kellogg Biological Station, Michigan, USA - LAR L8-2 metaG | ecosystem: Host-associated > Plants > Roots > Rhizosphere ...
CAGCCGAAATCCGTTTCACTTGGCATGCACATCGCGCTACTGGCGCCCCACAGGCGCCAGGCGCGCCCCCCTGCTCACAACGCTCAGTGGACAATCAGCGGGCGCATCATGTCGTGCTCCTCGTGCTCCAGGATGTGACAGTGCCACACATACTCGTTCCCACCGGTGCGCGGGCTCGACGGAACTGTGACATGGGGTGGCGCCGCCGGGAGGTCGAACCGCATGATCACCGTCGTGACCTCGCCCGGATTCATGTGCACCGTCTCCTTCCACCCCAGTTCGGTGCGATCAGGGTCGCGCGCCGACCCGGTGTAGCTGGGCGTGCCATTATAGGTATCCATGTTGAATGGTTGGCGTCCCAATACCTGGACATTGACCAGGTGGAAGTGGATCGGATGTGTGTCCCCCGTAAGGTTGGCGATCTGCCAGACCTCGGTCGCGCCCGCTGTCGGTGTCTCGGTCGCTGGGTCCTCGTACGCCCGGCCGAACGCGCCATTGACCGGTTCGTTCGTCCCGAGCAGTTGGATCAGCCGTCCGTAGCCATCAAACGCCTCATTCAGAGTCAGTTGCCGGACCGGAACGCCCGGCGGCAGATTGAGCACGCCCTTCTGAACCGCCACGCCTGGCGGCACGAGAAACGGCGTGAGGTCCGGCGTCAGATCGGTCGACGTAGTGATGTGCAGGGGCGGGTCTGCGCTGGTGGCGTGGACGACCTTAAAACGCAGGATTTGGCGTGTGTTTGGCCCGAAGCCCGGCTGTGTCTGGGTCGGGTTGCCTGGTGCACCTGGGAAATAGTCATTTATAGGGTCGCCCTCCGGGAACGGCGCAGGCGCGTCATTGTACAGGATGACCTTCTTCCCAGCGAGTCCGGTGAAGTCGACGAGGAGATCCCAGCGCTCGGCCGGGCCGGTGATGAGGCTGCCGCCGAGCGTGTCCGAATCGAATGGCTTGTTCGCGGGGACGGCCACCGGTTTGGGGAGGAAACCGCCCTCCGTGCCGAGCACCAGAAAGTTTGGCCCCGCAGCGTTCGTGGGTTTGCGGGTGTTGCGGTTGAGTGTAATGCCGTCTGGGCTGCCATCGTCGTCGTAGAGTTGGAGGTTCAGGAACCGTGCCTGGCAGGCGTTGAGGATACGCAGGCGGTACCGCCTGGCTTCGACCGTCGCCTCCGGGTAAACGGTGCCGTTCGCGAGCATCGTGTCGCCGAACATCTCGGCGACGATCGAAGGATCGGGAGGCAATCCTAACGGATGGTCCCCCAGCTCCCAGCGATCCGGCTCATAGGTGTGTGGATACCAGAGGCTGCCTACGCCCGTGGGTCCGGGCCAGGTGGGATCAGTGGCTAAGATGTTGGGGCCGACGAAGATCTTATCCTGGATGATGATGGGAATCTCGCGGCCACCGTTCTCGACGAAGTCGGGCAAGCCCATAGTGCGCAGGTTGCCCTCGAAGGCGTCGCGGATGATGTAGGCGGAGGCGATCCCGGCATAGGCGTTCAACCGGGTGATGTCGTGGGCATGGTCGTGATACCAGACCAGGCGGGCGCTCTGGTCGTTGGGGTAGTAGTACTCCGCTTGCCCAGGCTGTAGCCCTGGGTTGAGCAGCCGGTAGATGTCGCCGGGAGTGCTCGCCGAGACACTCGGGCCGTACTGGCCATCGGGCGTAAACCAGCTGAAGGGGCCACCATCACTGATCCAGGGTACGAACCCACCATGCAGGTGGGTGGCGGTCGCGTTCTGGCGCTGCTGGGCGTCGGGGAAGTTGGCGCTGGTGTCAACCGGCAGAATGTGGTGCGACGGGAGCATGTTGGTGAAGGTGATCTGGATCGGCGTCCCGCGCTGGGCCACGATGATCCCGCCAAGGTGCTTCTGCGGCTGGGCACCTCCTCCCAGTGCTACCGCGGGCCTGTAACCCCAGAGTGTCGTAGATCCAAGAGTAGGATGTAACTGGTCCGTGAACTGCCCGATGGCGAGAGAATAGTGGGTGACGCCAGTGACTGGGGCTGCAGATGCGTCAGCGAGCGCGACGGGGATACCACCTGGGCCAACACCCCGTAACGGCTGGGCGAACTTCTGGAGACCGGTCGGGCTCTGATAGAAGGCGTATGCCAACGGTGCTCGCAGGAGCCAGTCGGTCATCACTAGCCCGGCTCCTGTAGCGGCGCTGGCGGCCAAGAACTCGCGCCGGGTCATCTTCTTTGCCATGGTAATGCCTCGCTTCGTCGTCCGCTGCATGGCCAGAGGCACCGGTCCAGTCTCCATGGACGGCCGTGGTCTCTGACTCGTCGTGTTACGAGACACGTTGAAGGAAAGCGGGATATCGAGAGGGCATATTGACCTGAGCACCTCCTCTCCCATGCCGCTGAGCGCGCTGCCTGGTCGTCCTGGGTGTGCGCGCGCCGGAAAGAGGCCGCGGGGACCCCAGGCCTTGCGGGTATGCCCAGCGAGGAGTTAATAGCAGATCGGTCGCTTACGGAGGCCATCCCAGCGCTGATGGCCGACACCCTTCTCGCAGCGGGGGACGCCGCGCTTCCACACCAAGGCACTGCTGTTGTGCTACAGGGACTGCACACCGACCAATCGCATATACGCACAGCGGCGCCGAGCCATCTGAGTGGCGGAACAGGGACCGTGTGGCATACCTTTCTTGGAGCCACTGGTCACCTTGTCCCGATCTTCCAAGCGAGCTAGGCGGCTTGGCGGGTGGCTGTTTGATCTCGCCTTGTGCATCAGATAGGATAGGAGGGAGATACCACCTCGCCGTCACAGCGATGTCTCGATCGCTGGGGTTGGCCTCACATCGCCGTCACAGTCAACCGGGCAGAATTGCAGGATGGTCGCTGGATCCGTAAAGCTGCGCCTCGATGCCCAACCGTCGTGGAGGCAAGCCGTCCTCCGCGACACGAAAGGGACGAGGCGCCCGGAACCTCACCGCGTGTTCGCGCCAGACGCAGGCCTCATTTGTGCAGCATGCGGAGCGCGCCCGTGGAGTTTGCCTTGTGGTGACCAGGGAGCCCCCACGCCACGCAGCAGTCCGTACGCCCCCTCTGCTCGGCATGCTCAACTACGGAATCAGACGAAATCAGGGTGCGACCTGGACCTGTGCCCAGCCTGGCAGCGCGCCACCAAGCGCAGGGACGCTAAATACCTGCGCAAATGACTTACTGTAATGCCCGTAGCGCGCCGGGACGGTGATCGTGATCGGGACGGTGTTGCCGAAGATCGCGGCTCCTTCAATCGTGAGCGTGGTCCCGTCAGACGTCCATGTCACATCGCCAGTATCGTGGAACGCCCCGCTGGCGCCAAAGCCGTGGCCACAGTCGGCAGCCTGATAGTCGCCGGTGTGGTCGGGGCTGAGCTCGGCCCAGAACCAGATGCCGTAGCCCTTCACCACCCCTGGAATGCATGTGGTCGGGCCATTGCAGTTCCCCGAGATCTCGATCTGGTACACAGCGCCTTTGCCGTAGTCGGCTCGCGCAGTGCCCATGCTACTCATCAGCAGTAGCAGGCCAGCGACAGCACTCACCGCCGCCAGGGTAAGCACGCGCCGCCACATCCGCCGCATCGTCATCGTTGTCATTGATGGCATGCCTTTCTCCTTTCTTTGCGAAGCTCAGGTCGGACAAGAAGGACTGGACGCTCCGGGCTAGCCGCCGGCCCAGAGACTAACGCGCGAGCGGCAGCGGAAGGGGGAGCAGGAGCAAGACCGCGGGGAGTGCCGTGCCACCACCACCACCACTACACCACCGTCACGCGATTGCCTCCATACAAGCACTACAGGCCGAGACGACCAAGCCGCCACTGGCACCGGAAGTCAGAGCACCTCAGCGCCTTTGCTCTCTCGTCAGCTCAACCTCGACCTCCACAGCGGCTGCCTGTGGCGGTGTGAAGGTCGCTGTCCATTGCAAGTGTACGGAGTTTTATGGTGTCCGCCATAGGGAAATTGGCATAATTCAACCTGACCCGATGTGCGGAGTCCAAGTCTGAAAAAGTCATCTCATAAAGCACCTCATAGTGGCACGCCCTCACACTTTGCGGGCTGCGGCATCCCATCCGGAGGCATCTAGAGGCGCGAGCCCCAGCAACGGTGCCTTAGCAGTGGCGTGGAGTCTACACGAACTGGACTTATGAGAACTGAGACCTCAGAGCACAGCAAGAGGCTAGGGTTGCAGATGAGGCCCACGTGACACAGCTCAGCGCGGGGCCGGTTCATGGATGTCTGGGATGACAACTGACCAGCTACGGGAACGTGGAAACGCTGCAAGACTGCAGACGAACAACCACACGACATCACCTCGTGTGGCGACACCTACGAATACTGGAGCCTGAACACAGGAGCCACGCCACTATCACTGCCCCACCCACGGCACTTCTCAAAAGGTAAAGAAGTCTGACCTGAGACGTACCTACCAAACGAGGGACTGTTGCTATCCATCAATACTCAACGTTGTAAGACGTCACGATTATACACAAGACAACAGCAAAATGCAAGGGCGATTCAGTCGAGAAGGATGTCCATCAGGAGCACCATGTCTAGGCAAAAATCACTACAGGCTTATTGCAGGAACCCAAGTACGATAGCCCAGGGTGCTGCCTCTGCACTTAGTGGGAAGCGATCGAGACACTATGCCGCGTGCTCCGAGCGCAGGGTGCCGGCTGTGAATAGGCCTCGCGGGGCGTTGGCCTTATAGATCTTGCGCCACTTCTCATCTAAGAGTGACTGGATGCTGCCTTTCTCCGTGGCGACTTCTTCTAGTTCATCGAGGCTGTAGAGCAGCAAATCGCCGACATTCGCGATATCCGCTTCCCGTTGGACGCGCAGATGGGCGACGCCCGCGCTCGTGAAGACGCCGAGCGCCATGTCGAGCAAGAGCTTCACCTTCTGAGCACGCACTGGCGTATCCAGCCGTGCGCCCAGCCCACGATGCAGATCTGGTGTGAACGGAGGCGGGGAACCATCCAGGCTGGCCTCATTGGCGTCGTGCGCTTTCTGCCGCCACGCCGCTGCCCGGCGCTTCTGCTGCCGCTTGATACGTCCGGCAATGCGGTTCAGGTAGGCGACGTAGGAGACGAGCGCCGCCCCAGGGTCGGTATCCATCCCCGCCAGGGTGGTGAGGATCCCCACCGCCATCCGATTCAGCAGGCGGCGGTAGCCGGTGTAGCGGGCGGCGTGCACCAACTCTAGCCCGCGCTCTGGCAGCGGCGCGTCACGGAGCGCGATGGAGGCGAACCCGTCCCGCAACGCCGCCCAGGTGGGATGCTCCGGCCAGCGGCCGCGGTTCGGGTCAGCGGCGGGAATGGTCAGGCGCAGCCAGCGCCGGGTGAGGTACTGCCAGAGTTGCCCCGCCCAATGCAGCGCTTTGCGGACGCTATGGATGTGGGGGAGGTCTTCGGCCTCGATTTCGGCGTCAATCACGTCATCGGGGTCCGAGGCGTCCGGCTTGGCGTAGAGCCGAAAGCCTTTGATGCCTTCCCGGCGCAGCTGGAACTCCAAGCGTCAGACGTCTTGCGCTGGGTCGTAGCGCTCGCCATTGCGCTCCTGGAGCAGCGTTGGGTACCACTCGACATGCTTCTTTTTCGCCTGCACTATCTTGTTGTATCAGCCTCAGGGCGCTAGAATTACGGCAGCAGAGCTACCTCGTCACTGTGTCACGCAGGCCGTTTGCATCGTACGGGAGTCCCATCAGGTCCGCCAAGAACACTTCCGAGGGATAAGGAACCATCACAGCGATGGTTCCTTTTTGTATGTCGATGTAGTCTGGGGCTCAATCGGTGCAGCATCGGACGGAGACACAAACCAAGAGAGTTTGCGCAGGAGACCATCTCCCAGCGTAAGACGCTGGCATGTTTACATACGTGCATGCGCAGCAATACCTACTGCAAAGCCGAGGCGTTCATGGGCTTCGACGCGTTGCTCGCAGATTGCATTCACACGAGTGATAGAGGCCAAGGCAGCACTGTCACGCGAGTGGACTCGGAGTGGTGACAACTGGTGGCGATGAAGGTATCCTTCACGCAGTTGCGAAACGGAGTTTCACTATCGTTCCCGAAGGCTGCAGACCGCTGGTACGAATTATGTAGTTTGTCGAAACGGTGAGACCATGCTGCGCATGCTCATCATACGCATGGCGTAACTGTACGCGAATTTCCGGGTAGGTGATGAATAACGGGTCACCTAGTGAGTCACGTCGTGAGATGTCAGTCGTGCTGGTATGGGAGCCAGTCGCCATGGCCGGGAATACGGTCACCAACAGGCGACGATAGATTCTTGATCGTAGGTGCGAGCCTTACTGAGAATTGACCAGAAGGACCGTGTTTTCAAGCGGGAGATGAACGGCCTCCGCCGCGTGCCGGTTTTTCGCCAGGGGGCGACCAGCGAGCGGCAGAAGGTTGGTTTTGAGCCCGTCCCCGCACGTGCGCGACCGTCGGCCGCTTGGCGTCTGGCGTCTTGTTCGTTTGTCAGGCGCATCGGGCAGAGCCATCGTGTCAAGAGGTGCCGTTACGCGCGTGCCGGAGGAGATGCGATGGATAGCAGAGAGGGATGCCTGGCAATCGACACGGAGAAGACAAGGTCAGCGAGGGAATGACCACTTCCCGTTCGTGTTCGCTTCTGTGTTGGACGAGTAGAGTCTGCACATTGTCGCGCTCCATTCCGCTCTCTCGAAGTCCAGTTGACAGGGAGACCGACAACAGTGTCTAACAGTGTCTAACAGTGTCTAACAGTGTCTAACAGTGTCTAGCGGTCGGCTGGTATGTGAGTTGGCTGTCCACTTGACTACACGATGGCGCACACTAACACTCGATGAGACCGCGTTTGAGGGAACACACGCATTGTACTTGGCCTCAGTCTCTTGAGGTGGCGCTTGGTGTTCATCTAGAACGTGTTGGCGCCTCGCGAATGCTCAACTGGACAAGCGCCATTCCTGATCTTAGTGGGTGGTTGGCAAGTGTAGCGCTTCACCTGCCACTTGCATCATACGCTGCTTAGAGAGGATAAAGCTGTCCATGAAACTCTTGGTCGCTGACAGTGACGCCGACCAAATGGCGATGGAGGTTGGTTGGCTACGAGCGCGTGGGTATGAGGTCAAGTATGTGCTCAGTCCCGAGCGCATCAGATCCTTGTGGATCGAATATCACCCCGATCTTGCCATCGTGGAACCCCAGATAGCAGGAACGGATATTCTGGCGCTATGCCGCGAATTGCAGTCCATGCATGACGCCTTGGTGCTAGTCGTCTCCTGTGACCAGGATGCAGGTACCTACGTACGCTGCCTCCAATCGGGAGCGGACGCCTATTTGGTCAAGCCATTCCTGCCCGCGGTGCTGCTCGCGCAAATTCATGCACTTAGTCGCCGAGTCCGGAACGCGTTGCAGCAGCATCCTTCCTCCATTGTGACCGTCGGGCCGATCTGTATCGACTCGTTGCGCCATGAATTGAGTGTCTACGGCGAGCTCAAAACGTTGACGCCTACTGAAAGCAAACTGCTGTACTTGCTGGCGGTCAATGCCAACAACGTCTGTACGCTAGGGCAGATTGTCGCGCATGTGTGGGGATACCGAGATAAGGCCGATACAATCTTGGTCAAAGCCCATATCCGCCACCTGCGCGAGAAGATTGAACTTGATCCCAGCAGTCCCCGTCACATTGTCACGATCCCGGGCTCGGGCTATATGCTTGTGCCACATGCGGTGCAGGAGGCAGTGCAGGAGGCAGTGCAGGAGGCGGCGGAGCGTGCGTCATCGGCGGTGTCTGAGTCTGCTGAGCTCGCACTGCTCGACGAGGACCTCGACATGCCGCCGGTGCTGACCCACGGGCCTAGCATCGGGGACGCGTCCGGCAGCATTGAGATTGAGTTCGGCCGGCACACGCCACGTTACGATACCGGTTTCGACTATCATACTAGGATTTAAACGGGACACCGAACAACGAACGGCGCAGCGCAGCCGACATCGTGACGTAGCTGTACGGGGAACAGCGAGGGCGCTGCTGCGCGTAAGACTGCGCTGTCATGTCAACCAACATGTCAACCAACATGCCAGTTCTCATGTGCTGGCTGTAAACTCCCGAAGGTAGCTGGAAATGACATGACTCGTACGACTGCTACCACGTTCGGGACCGGTACTGTAGTTCGAAGCATGCCGAACGCTGCCTGAGGCACAGCATAGCTTTGTCCTCTTGCCGCGCAGCTGGGTGGTGGAGCGCGGCTTTGCGTGGGCCTACCGCATCCGCCTCCTCGCCTGCGACTGCGAGCGATTGTTGGAGGTCTTGGCCGACTTGCACTCCGTGGCCTTTGTCTGCCTCACGCTGCGTCGCCTGATTCCTGTTCTGCTCGTTCCAAGCAACATTGACGTGAACACGCATCCACTAAGACGGGTCATCGCGCGCGCCGCATTGGTTCACCAATCCAGCGCCAGCAGCCCAATGCACAGCTCTGCCCTTCAAAAGCGAGCGCCGCTGAGTATCCTGGAATGTCTGGCAACTCACGCAGGGACCAGGAGGTCGTATCTTTCAGGAGGCCAGAAGCGTCCTGAACGTCGAGCAATCGTGTGGGCTTGCCTGGTCTACGAGATACATCACTGCGGTCTGGAGGCATATGCAACCCATACCCCTTTGCCTTGATCAGCGCTTCCTTGCGGGTCCAAAAGGTGTAGAATGTTTTATCACGGTCAGGCTCTGGCCATGAAAGGATCGCTTCCTGCTCCCTCTTGGAGAAGGCTACGGCCGCGACAGATTCCCGATCGAGCACTTTCCCCATGTACTCTATGTCCACGCCGACCTCGCGCCCAAGTGCGACGGCATACAGAATCATGTCGTGCGAGTGCGACAGGTTAAAGCGCAGTGGCCCAGCGTGGGCGAGATGAGCAGAATTGGGTGCTAGGGCTGGCTTGCCATAACGCCCGCGGCCGAACGCTATACTCTCTGGCGCCTGTCCCAAATACTGGCTAAGGAGGAGGCGAAGCACTGCATGCGCTGCGACGTACTGCCGGTGGTCACGCTCGAACCGAAAGCGGGCAGCATGCTCACGTTCTTCTGCACTGAGAATCGACACCAGCAGCGCGAAAGACGCCATCACTTGCCGGAGGTCAGCAAGCCATACGTGAACGGCGGTTGAGGAAAGCTCAAAGGTGATTGGTGGCAATTGCCATCGAGGGCCTTGGTGGAACATGATGCATCCTGCCTGATAGAATGCGGCATTTCTCAACGGTTAGAAGGTCAACACCCAGGAGACGCTATCTACTGATCTCCGCATACGTACTAAAACGTCCTACAGTGCCTTTACCTGCTGAACACACCTGCTGAACATCTGAACTCTCGACCCTTTGGGGCGCTTGTGACCATCATGGCCGACCCAGGCCCCGCTCTCGGCGGTTGATGGGATGATGCGGCTGTCAAGCATGACGTGCACCGGGAGAGGCTGCGCGCCCCGCTGTGAGAAGCAGCGGGGCGCGCCGGTCCTGCACGACCTGCTCAACACCGCCTGCGTCCAGCCAACCGCGTATCGGCTACTAGACGACCGGCAAGGGCGGCAAATTGTCTGGCAGCATGCGCCTATGCACCCTCGTTCGCCTATGCACCCTCGTTGTGACGATAGTGCGCACACAGCTGAAGACGTCACGCAGGTTGCAACGGCGTTGGCTGACGGTTTCTGACACAACGTCAAAAAGGGTGCGACGAACGCCCGTTCATTGTCGCTCATATCAGCTGGATAGGGGATGCGAGTGGTTGACTTACCCGCGCCAACTACTCTTCAACGTCAGGTCTTGATTAGGCTCTCGTTCGCTTCCCCAGCCGGTCGCGATGGCTGGAAGATAGGCGAGGTCAAGCTAGCAAGATAGAGCACGGCTGTGCACTACTCGAAGGGTGGCCGATAGTTCAGAGAGTATGAGGGCTCTCGCAAGTTACGCATACCAATCACTATGGCAGGGATACCACCGACGACGGTATTGGGTGCCACATCCTGGGTAACTACTGCGCCAGCTTGAACGACCGCTCCTCGCCCAACAGTGACATGACCCAGGATGATCGCGCGCGGCCCAATCCACGCATAGTCATCAATCACAATGGCACCGTAGGTAGGGGCAAACCCGGCATCGTTAATATCATGGGTACCTGTAATCAGCCAGACACCAGGCGAGATAAAGACATGTGCGCCGATGAGGAGTCCACCGGTAGTCGAGATTAAACAGTCGTGATCGATGACTGTGCCCACACCAATGGAGACTCGCCTCCCATTGCGCTGGCGGCTCACGAACTCGATGTGCTGTCCCATCATGGTCGTGGCACTAGGATCGATCTCCCAGGCAAGCGCTCTTTGATACCAGGCGTGGCGCACCGTGTGAGAAGGGATGTGGTTGATGATGTGGTTGGTGGCATACTTGATTCCTGCCTCGAATATGTCATGGACGGGATCATAGCGCGCGGGAGACCAGTCTCTGACTCGATATAACAATATATCAGAGTACACAATCGGATCGACGATCATGAGGCACGTCCTTGCTATGAGCCAGACCATGTTCGTGTACCTCCAGACGTGGATACGCATTCTCGCAGTTGCTTGCTTAGCATTCGCTGCCTCCAGTTCCATCCTGAAGCAGTGCGGCTCCGCGTCGCCCTCCGCCTTCCACTATGCCATCGAAATGTTCAGATGCAGTGCCCAGCACCACGCGATATTGGACTGATTCCTCAAGCGCGGTGCAGAAGCTCCCCCCCACCGCCTGCGATGCTGCGTACTCCCCATTACCGGCGGTACCCGACCATACGCCGGTCGCTCAAGATTGATGACATGAAGGGCATACAGGATTCACAGGAACCGGCGTACGATATCGCTGCTCTCAGACACGGGGGGAATGTGCCACCGTCCACGGGTGGTGCTACTTGGCGGACGAGGTATGTTCGTCAGGGTCCATGACGGCGCTCATGCAATCTAAGCATGGACGGATAAGATATCTTCATCTGCCCGCGCATTTGAGCAATGACGCATTTGAGCTCGCGGACCTTGAACAACGGTACCGAGCGGTCCACGAGCCGTTGGAACACAACCTGAGCGCAGCTGGTGGCAGTTCCTGTGGCTCATGGCTTGCGGTCAGCTGGCCAAGGATATCGCACGGGTATCGCACGGGTATCGCCCAGAGTACCAGGTAATCGCGCACGGATTGGCCAGATCGCCAAACTCTATGACGAGCGGCGACCGGCCGGATGAGCACTCGATGAGCACTCGATGAGCACTCGATGAGCACTCGATGAGCGCTCGATGAGCGCTCGATGAGCGCTCGATGGACCCTCGGCAGCGCTCGATGTCGTGACGGCCTCCGCGCATGCTTTTGACAGCACAGCAGACGGCGCTGCGGGCGGCGCTATCGGGCTCGTCCCTGACGGAGGCACGCGCTGGAGCGTGGGCGGTGGCCGACCGGAGGCGGCCACACTGGGCCGGTGCGACGCCACATAGCAGGGCTGGGATTATCGGCAGCGCCTCAAATTTAGCCAGTTGGCCCCCGGCGTGCAACACGCTGGCCGATGCCGAAGAGCAAGCCCCCTTCAAAATAGCGTAGACCACTACTGCAAGCGTTGGCCGCAACGTCTTCCTCTGCACAGGTCGATGTCTGGCCCACAGGTGAACTCCGCATCGGATTCAAGCCAAGGCACAGGCACATCGGCGCCGACCGCACTCAATCCCGCCGCCTTCCCGTCGAAGGTAGCCCGTGCATCGGCCCTCGCCATCACCACCACCTGCTCGGGCGAAAGCAGTGGCATCGCGCGGTGCGAGGGCGTGTATTGCCCGGGCCGCATGTCTTCGAGGCCATCGGCGTTAGTGTGCTTGGCGATCCGGCCAATCCAGTAGCGCGAGTAGCCGGCACTCTGAGCGTATCCTTGGTCAGCTGGCCTCATGATAGCAACCAGCAGAGAATCTGCGCCACGTCCGTTCGTGCGCATCCTTGCCTGCGCGCTAGCGGCGCGAGCAACTCATCGGCGCGTACAACAGGGCAGAGACGAGTGGGTCTTGCCATGCGCCGATGCTGCAGGTGCCGAGCATGAGTTGGTATGAAATCCTGCACAAGAGGGGAATGATCCAACACCACCTATACATGCGGTGGCACGGGGAGTACATATCGCCGTGGTACACCTTGTGAATGTTAGTGCGGCTCTCCGTAGCCCTTACAAGGTCCCTTACATGGTCCCTTACAAGGTCCTTTCATGGTCCTTGCGTAGAGTAAGAACCACAGGTGCAGAAGCCCTGGGCGGATCAAAGGAGCCTGTGACGCCAGGTTGCTAACGTCGGCACGTGCTGCCATGCGGCGCCGCGCACCACGGTCCAGACCGCTTTGACCCATGTGACGACGCGATCGCACACCTCAGCAATGGTCGGCGCTCCGTTGTCTGACATGGAGGGAGGGCAGCAGCCGCTCTGAAAAAAGGACTAAGTGATTTGGGCCAACTGCTCTGGCAGGCTCTATGCCCACTGCAGGCTGCGGCAGCATTTGTCGATGCTGAACGGCCCACACTGCGGCGCATCTTGGCACGAAGCGTCACGTCCACATCGTCATCTGCGAGAGGCAGGCCTTAGCTACGGCGTTGCGCGATGTGGTCTACTCCACCGCGACGCCCCTGCTTGAGGCCGATGTATCAGTTGACACTCTCGCTCTCGCAGAGCGTCAACTGATACGGCTTGCAGGCGGTTCCCCTCGGTGAGGGCCCCGACGACGACTTCTTACTCAGCTATAATCTCATCAAGGAAACGGCGGTGCGTCGATTCATCGATTCATAGCGCACAGTTCCAACTCGACGATGCAGCGGCGGCTCACGCGCTTCCTCCGTGAGTGTCTCCCAGACGGTGACAGGGCGCAATGGGGTCTCGAGCTGACCTTGCCGCAATGCCTGAAGTGTGCGCGGGACCTGCTAATCAACCATGATCTACGCTGGAGCAAGGCTGCTCGGCAGCCGAGCAGCCTTGCTCCAGCGATACATGCCCAGTTCGCGACCCGCTTGAGCGAATGGCAGACCGAGCAACACCCTTCTGAAGACGCCGAATGCTGGGACCGGGATGTGCACGCGCCGATGCTTGACGTTATGACGTTCAGGACTCCGCACGTACTAGGACTGCAGCGCGAACTGACGGCGATGACGTGCGCACTGGAAAGGCACTCTTCCTTCTCTGATCAGTGCCTGATCGATCTAGTGGACTCCTTCCCTCCCTCCTTGATGCGGTGCACACTTAGACAGGGCAAACGCATGCTGCGGCGTATTGCCCTGTCCCGTGTGTCGGTGCCTATCGCGCCGCGGCCGAATAACGTGCCTTGCCGTACCTCGGTGCAGGATATCGCGCATGCCAGCGCATCCAGACATGTGGACGCTGTGCCCTCGTCTCAAGCACCGCGTGATGCGGGACGTTTCACGCAAGACGCGCTGAGCAGTTACTCAAGCCGGTGTGCTCGGGCACCAGCTTCAGCGAGATGGATGAACAGGTGGTCTTCGGCATCTTCACAACGCCGACTGGCGTTGAATACTTATTCACATCAGACAACAGGCCAGACAACAGGCCAAATAGCCTATGCCAGCGCGTTGGTCCTCTAGTGCGGCACAAATGGCGCAGCTAGATGTGGTGCAGAGCCACGCACGACGATTGACACTTCCAGATACGAGAAGGAGTAAATTGTGCCGTCACATTTCGATGCACGTCAGGAAACCGAACGCTTGAGCGCCTTGAGGCGCGGCACGGTCCTGACGCCCCTCAATGGCGAGGGCATCGTCGGCGAGAGTGGGGTGGCGGATTCGGCCAGCGTGCAGTCCCTGCTCGTTCATGCCTTCGAGGCGATGACTGATGGTGTCATCATTTACGGAGACGACGGACGCATCGCCCATATGAATGCCGCTGCCTGTCGTATCTTGGAACTTGCTGGAGCCTCTGATGGTCTGCCAGCGGTGACAACGGTCGACGGAGCTTGGTCGCTCACCACCCGTGAGGAGCAGAGACGTCTTTGCCACCTGGCGGAACGCGTGCTGCGCCCGCTTCTACATGGCAAGGCGCTGACAGGCGCGCATGCCAAGGATCTCCGTATCACGAGCTCGACTGGCCGCGATGTGCTGCTCAGCAGGTATGTCATGCCGCTGCACAATGCCGAGGAACACATGATCGGAAGCGTCGCCGTTATCAGGGTGATCACCAAGCAAGAGCAGCTCGAGCGAGCAAGTGCGTCGCGGGCGCGGCAGTTGCGAGCGGCCATTGATGCGATCACTGACGCAGTGATCGTCTTTGATGGTGCCGAGCGCATCGTTCAGCTCAATCCTAACGCCCGTGAGCTCCTCGAACTTGAGGAAGCCCCTAAGAGCTGTCACTTTCCGGCGTGTACGAGTCTGCCACTGACCCTGCTGCGTGAGGGGGCAGGCCATTCAATGTCCGAGGCGCAAGTGCCAACACATCGGATCTTGCGCGGCGAGGTACTTGTGGGTGATTTGGCACTAGATGCGCTGCTTCACACGCGCCGCTGGGGCGATATACCGCTCACGATCACCGGGGCACCGATGCGCGACACCAGAGGGCGGTCCATTGGAGGGGTGATGGTGCTCCGAGACGCCACCGAGCGACGCCCGCAGGAGCAGCCCATGCACGGGGCGGCGATACAGCAGGAAGACCCGCGTCCAAACGACGAGTTCTTTGCCATGGGTATGCATGAGCTGCGCAATGTGACGGCAAGTCTTTGCGGACATGTGGAGATGCTGAGCACCGGTACAGCATCTGGAAAGCAGGCCAGACTGACCAAGAGGCAGGTTGAGACGATTGAGGAGGTTGCGCACGAAGCGGCATGTTTGGCGGACTTAACTGACCATATCGCCGATGTTATGAGTCTGCACGCTGGGAGGTTCGAGTTGCACTGCTATGGGGCTGATCTCGTCGCACTCGTCCGGCGTGTCGCAAAACGGCTGCAGGTTACCACGCAGCGACATGAGATAGTCGTTGCAACAACGGTGGCCAGTATCATTGCCCAGATGGACGTCCGGCGCATCGAGCAGGTACTCACGAACCTGCTCGGCAACGCAATCAAATACAGTCCAGATGGAAGCGAGATATTGGTGCAGGTGCGCGAGGATCAGAGCAGTGGCCGGGCCTTTGTCGCGGTTTGCGATCATGGGATCGGGATTCCGGTGGACCAGCATGGGCGGGTCTTTCAACTTTTCGGCCGGGCGGACAATGCCCGTGAGCTCGGTGTCGAGGGAACCGGGTTAGGGCTGTACCTCTGCCGTGAGATCGTTCAACGTCATGGCGGTCGCATCTGGTTTAAGTCGGACGAAGGGCGCGGGACGAACTTCTATATTTCGTTGTGGGTTGCGGCTGGAGCACATGGGACGCCAGCCCGAAGGTAATTGACTCGAAACGTTCTAGTGGTGCTCATTCCGGGCACCGGGCTCCCATGCGGCCGAGACGGCGCGAAATGCTTGGCACCCAGCTTCCCGGCAGTGTCTGGCGACATCTGGACCCATGTACCGCTACGCACCCTGTCAGCAACAGGAAAGTATGCACGAGTCTAAACCACCCGCTGGTGCGATGGAGGTGCGCAATCTCAACGATGTAACGATAGAACGCGGTATTCACTCTGCATCCAGACCAGATGGCATGTGCCACATCTACATCACATCCAGGCAAGACATCCAGACATGGCGAGATGGGGAGGCGAGTTGGAGCTGAGGGGTTTCACGCGAGGCAGTGCCTCATCATCTGTGGCGACGAGTGGCGCGGCAGATACGAGGCGGGCCTGCGTAGCACCAAAACACACTTTTATGAGCATGTAGTGGTGCTATCTGGAGGCATGAACCGGACCAGCGGGCAACCTGGTTGTGGGACCACCAGCCGTAGCTGCAGGGGGACATGTCGCCTCGCAGATCGGTGTGCTTCCTAATGAGGCGGCCCTGCTTCTCCCCGAGCACCCCACATCGCTGGTTCAGCCTGGCGCGAACGTACCGCAATCCGAATGGCGAAATTTTGTGATGAATTTGTGACCTTGTAAGGCCAGCTGTGATGTTGGCAAGACGATCCAAAGTTACAGTGGGGATTGCGGGGTGCGAGCAGATGGAGGCGCTCACCGTGCACGCTTTGTATGCGATGACGCCGACCGGGGCGTGGAGGGATGCCGGGACACGGCAACTGCTACCGAGCTTTTAGGGTGGGTTTGCGCAGGTAGTGCTTTCATAGGATCGTCAAGTGAAAACTGGTGCACACCGGAGGCCGAACCGAACAGAACCTGGTAGAAGGGACTCCTCGGACACACTCTTCGCCTATTGCTTGCTATTTAAAGCAGACAGACACACCGTAGACGGCTGCCCGATTCCAACTCGATAGCTCGTACCCAACGGTACTAGACGAGTGGGGACTAGACTAGTGGGCCATGCTGACACCAAGGTGTCGCCAATAGAGTAGATGCTGTTTCGGCCTGAGGATGAGCCAGGTTTCACGATGGCGGATGGCGGATGGCGGATGGCGGATGGCGGATGGCAGATGGCGTTGGTG
>Ga0070713_100001210_pt1 | contig 16487 bp, 16 predicted proteins | sample LARL82metaG_FD_65465 | JGI IMG/M metagenome (GOLD analysis project Ga0070713, IMG submission 65465) | Corn, switchgrass and miscanthus rhizosphere microbial communities from Kellogg Biological Station, Michigan, USA - LAR L8-2 metaG | ecosystem: Host-associated > Plants > Roots > Rhizosphere ...
AGCCCGCCGTCGCCGGCGAAATCCGTCGCCTCCAGATGCGGCCAGAGCACGGGCACATAGAGTCCCCCATCGGGGGCGAGCCCCTGCAGAAGCGCTCTGCTGAAGGTGCATAGCGGTGCCTCCCCGCGCGAACTGCTGAAGACAAACGGCTCGCGCATGCGCCCTCACTCGATGAGTCGTGCGCCTGCTGAGCGCACCTCGACCACCCAGTGGTCGGTGGCGAGCGAGTGGCGCGCGAACTCACGCCGCATGGCCGCGAGCACCGCGGAGGCTGTTGGCTCCAGCGTCCAGGCGAACATGGAAGGACCGGCGCCGGAGATCGAGCAGCCGAGCGCGCCGGCCTCCATCGCGCCCCGGCGCACCTCCTGGAACCCCGGGATGAGCGCGGCGCGCTGTGGCTCGATCACTACGTCCTCGAAGGAGGCGCGGATCATGTCGAGATCGTCGGTATAGCAGCCGGAGATGAACCCGGCCAGATGCGCGGTCTGCCAGACGAAGTCCGACAGTTCGACGCTGAGCCTGAGGATCGCGCGTGCCTGGGAGGTGGCGAGGAACATGTGCGGGTGGACGATGACGGCGCGGATCGCCGCCGGCACCGGAATCAGTTTCACGCGCGGATGGTCGATGCCCACGGTGAGCGCGAGACCGCCGAAGAGCGAGGGGGCAATGTTATCCGCGTGGCGCGCACCGCTCGCTACCGCCTCACCCGTCATGGCAAACTGCAGCAGCTCGAGACGGCTCACCGGCCGCGGCAGCAGGGCATTGGCGGCTACCACCGCGCCGACCGCGGAAGCTGCGGAACCGCCGAGTCCGGAGCCAAGCGGGATACCCTTATCGATTTCGACGCGAAATCCGAAGGGCAAAGCCAGCGCCTCCTGCAGCGCGAGCAGCGCCCTGCCTGCGGTGTTCTCGCCGGGCTCGCGCGGCAGCTCCGCGGCCACGCCGCGCACCGCGGTTACCTCTACGCCCGGCGCGTCGCGCCGCGAGACCGTGACGCGATCGCCGAGCGTGTCGATGGCAAAACCGAGGATGTCGAAGCCTATCGCGACGTTACCGACGGAAGCCGGTGCGAACGCGGTGGCTCGCTCGCGCACGCCAGCGCTCACAAACGCGCTCCCAGGTACGCTGCCAGCCGCAGCAGGTCGGCAAACACGCCGCCCGCGGTCACCTCCGGGCCGGCGCCGGGACCCTGCACGATGAGCGGGTTGTCACGATAGCGGCGCGTGGCAAAGCGAACGACGTTGTCGGTGAGTGCGATGTTGGCGAACGGGTGCGCTGCGTCTAGCTCCTGCAGCCCGACGGTGGCCGTGCCCGCCGCGGTGAGCATGCCGGTGTAGCGCAGCACCTTGCGGCGTGCCTGCGCAGCAGACAAGCGCTGCGCCATGGCGGCGTCGTGCGCCGGAAGTTGCGTCATGAACTCCTCGATGGTGCCGGAGGCGAGTTGCGGCGGCACCAGGCTCTCGATGCTCACGTCGCGCAACTCCAGCGGCAGGCCCATCTCGCGTCCGAGAATGATGAGTTTGCGCGCCACGTCCTGTCCCGAGAGATCCTCGCGCGGGTCAGGCTCGGTGAAGCCGCGCGCACGCGCGTCCTGCACGATCTGCGCAAAGCCACGCCGTCCGTCATAGATGTTGAACAGGTAGGCAAGCGTGCCCGAGAAAATGCCCTCGATGCTGCTGATGTCATCGCCGGTCTGCACCAGATCGCGCAACGTCTGCACGATCGGCAGACCCGCACCGACGGTCGCCTCGTAGAGATAGTGCGAGCCGCCGCTGCGCCGGGCACTCTGCAGCCGCTGGTAGTAGGCGTAGTCGTCACTGTTGGCCTTCTTGTTGGGGGTCACGATGTGGATCCCCTCGGCCAGCCAGTCGGCATAGTGTGCGGCGATCGCCTTGCTCGCGGTGCAGTCCACCAACACGGTGTGCGGCAGGTAGTCGAGCCGGACGTGCTCGACGAAGCGCTCGATGTCGGCCGCGCGGGCACTCTGCTGATACTGGATACGCCAGTCCTGCATCGGGATGTTGGTGTCCGCGAGCAGCATGCGCTGCGAACCCATGATGCCGCGCACGCGCAGGTCGAGTCGAAACTGCTGCCGCAGATGCTCGCTCTGGGCCGCGAGCTGATCGAGCAGCACCTGCCCGACGGTGCCCGGCCCGATCACGCCGATCGAGAGCGTGTGCGGCGAGAGGTACAGGCCCGCATGCACGGCACGCAGTGCGCGCATCGCGCTGCGCCCTTCGACCACGGCTGAGATGTTGCGCTCCGATGCACCCTGGGCGATCGCACGCACGTTGACGCCGGAGTCACCGAGCGCAGTGAACAGCTTCGCAGCGATGCCGGGAGTGCCCGCCATGCCATCACCGACCACGGCCAGTATGGCCTGGTCGGCATCGATGTCGACACTCTGAATCTGGCCTTCCTCGAGCTCGCGCTCGAAGGCGCGGGTCACGACGGCGGCGGCACGCTCGGCCTGTTCCTGCGGAATGGCACAGCAGATCGAATGCTCCGAGCTGCCCTGCGAGATGAGGATGACGGAGATGCTCTCCTCGCGCAGGGCACCGAACAGCCGATGCGCCGTGCCCGGCACGCCGATCATGCCGGTACCTTCGAGATTGACGAGCGCAACCCGCTCGATGCTGGTGATGCCCTTGACCGGCAGCAGCGAGGCAGGCTCGGCACAGATGAGCGTACCGGCCTTCTGCGGTGCGAAGGTGTTGCGGATCCAGATCGGAATCCGCTCGCTCACCGCCGGAACGATGGTCTGCGGATGAATGACCTTGGCGCCGAAGTACGCGAGCTCCATCGCCTCGTTGTAGGAAAGCGAATCGATCACCGTCGCATCGGGCACCCGGCGCGGATCGGCCGACAACACTCCATCGACATCGGTCCAGATGACAATCTCGGTCGCCGCCAGCAGGGCGCCGAAGATCGAGGCGGAGAAATCGCTGCCGTTGCGGCCCAGCGTGGTAGGCACACCGCGCCGGTCCACGGCAATGAAGCCGGTGATGACGAGGGTGCCGTGGAACTGCGCCGGCACCTGCGCTTCGAGGTTGGCGCGTGACTCCGGCCACTGCACGCCCGGGCCGAGCGGTCCCCATTCCACGACTACCACGCGCCGCGCATCGAGCCATGCGACGGGGCCCGGGCGGTGTGCGCGCTCGGCAAAGAAGCGCTGGAACAGTCGCGTCGACCAGACTTCTCCGTACCCTGACACCAGATCGCTGACATCGCGCGCCGAGCCGCGCGGGTGCTCGAGCGAGCGCGGCAGCTGTAGCGAGCGCAGCACCTGCTGCAGGTCCCGGCAGTCACTCTCGAACGAAGCGCGGAAGCGCTGCGCACCGGCGGGGCTGAGCAGCTCCTCGGCAATCGCCACGTGGCGGTCGCGCAGCTGCGCCACCTCTGCGCCCACACGCTCATCATGACGTTCGGCGAGCGCGACCAGGCGCAGCAATGCGTCGGTGACGCCGCGGCAGGCGGACAGCACCACCGCCAGGCGCCCCGCGGGCGCGGCTTCGAGTATGGCCGCCACCTTACGGAAGCAGTCGGCGTCGGCGACGCTCGACCCCCCGAACTTGTGCACGACCCAGGGATCGGGCTGGACCATTTAAACCAGAGGTTGATGGAGCCGGACAGGCCGTGGGACTCTACTGACGCTCCCGCGCGCGCGCAACGACGGCGTGCGCGGCCGTTGCGCGTGCACCGTTCGGGTGCGCTGCAGCGACACCACGGGTGAGCAGCGCCTCGGTGTGTGCGATGAAACGTGCCACGAACTCCTCGTCGTGCCGCACACCGAACACCCGGCTGGTGAGCGCGAAAGCGAGAAAGGGAAAAATCGCCAGACTGACCATGGACAGCACCAGCAGCTTCGGATCCAGGTCGGCGCGCACGCGGCCGCGGCGCATGTGCTCCAGCACGACGCGCTCGATATGCGGTGCAAGCCGCTCGGGAAACTCACGCAGAAACATTGCGCGCATCGGCCCACCGGGCAGCAACACCTCGCGCAACACGAAACCCGCTATCCACGGATGCGCAGCCCATGTGCGCACGATGTTGGCGAGTAGTTCCTCGAGCTGCCCCTCGCCACCGCTTGCCCACGCCTCGATATCCGCGAGCTGCGCGGGCAAGAGACTCTGGAGTATTTCCCGATACAGCCCGGGCTTGCCGCCGAAGTAGTAGCGGATCATCGCGAAATTGACTCCAGCCGCCGCCCCGATCTGGCGGCTCGAGACGGCGCGGTAACCATAACGCAGGAACAGCTCGCGCGCTGCCTCCAGCAGGCGCGCGCGCACATTTCCCGCGCTGCCCGCCGGCGGGCGCCCGCGAGTGCGCCGCCTGCGTACGCGGCTGCCTTGCTCGCGCGCGCTCGTTGTGCCGGGCTGCAATGATTTATTCGCCATGCGGATAATTTAGCATGGGCGCCGGCCACGGGCTGGCATAATGGGTGCGCCGTGGAAGCTACACTCGGTCCGCTGTTGCCGCTGTACCAGCGCGAACGCGCCGCCGCTCGGGCAGTGGCGCTCGGCATTCTGGTGCGCACCGTCGGCTCGACCTATCGAAAGCCGGGCGCACTCATCGTGATTGCCGATGATGGCGAGTACGCCGGCTTGATCTCGGGAGGTTGCCTGGAGGGAGATCTGCGCGAGCATGCCCGCACGGTCATCGCAAGCGGTGCAGCGCGCAACGTGCACTATGACGCGCGCACGGCGGACGATCTGCTGTGGGGACTCGGGCTCGGCTGCGAAGGTGCGATGCAGATACTCCTGCTGCAGGCAGGTCCCGCGAACGCCTGGCAACCGCTCGGCCATCTGGCGGCAGCGCTCGAAGCCCACGCGCCGACAGCCATCGGAGTGGTCGTCGAGTCCTCGCAGCCTGAGCTGCTGGCGGGTGCGGTCGTACTGCCAGCCGAGGATGCGCCGGCTGCCGGCCTGGAAGGGCCGCTCGCCGCGCCAGCGGTGAAAGAGTTGCTGCGCTCCGCCGCGGCCCAGGGCGAGACCCTTTGGCTCGAACAACCGTCGTGGAAACTCTTCGTGCTGCCGCTGGCGCTACCGCCGCGCGTATTGCTGCTCGGAGCAGGTCCCGACGCAGTGCCGGTCGTCGATCTGGCAGCCCGCCTCAGCTGGAAGGTCACACTGGTAGATCACCGGGAAGCGTACGCGGACCGGCGCCACTTTCCGGCAGCAGAGCGGGTGCTGCTCGCGCGGCCCGAGCAGTTGCCGGAGGCTCTCGATCTCGCGAAGTTCACCGCGGCCATCGTGATGAGCCATCACCTCGCCTCCGACCTGGCGTACTTGCGCCGCCTCGCCGCGAGCGGGATTCCTTACGTCGGCCTCCTCGGGCCTGCAGTGCGCCGCCAGCGGCTGTTGGCGGACCTGGGGACCGATGCGCGCCTCCTGCAAGGACGCCTGCATGCGCCCGTGGGACTACCGCTCGGCGGGCGCACTCCGGAGTCGATCGCTCTTGCGATCGTGGCGCAGCTGCACGCCTTCGTGCATAACGCCAATTAGCGCATGCATTCAAAGCGTTATAGGATCTATCTCGAGTCATTTGTGGATCGCCCATGAACGAGATCCAGCTCATCCATAGCCAACTCGCACTCGAGCCCGCGCACGCCATCGCCGTCGCGAATGCCTGCGCAACCGCGCTCGGGTCCGACACCGGCGCAGGGCCGATGAGCGAGTCCCTCGGCCAGTTCCGGCGCGCTTCCGTCGATTACCTCGCCTGTGTGCTGGCCTGGTTCGAGGAGCGCGACCATCGGCTCGCAGATCTAATCCAGGTGCGCTTCAGTGCCGACGATCCGGCGCGGCGCGGATTCGAAGAGGTGCTCACGCGCCATGGCCGCAGCCGCGATGCGCTCGCCAAGCTCGAAACAGCGTGCGCGACCACCGGAGCGTCGGACACGGCCGCTCGCCAGAGGAGCTGGCGCGAGTTTCGCGAGTACTTCAACGGCATGTGGAGTACGCGGCGCGAGGCGCTCGAGGCCCTGCTCGCTTCCAACACCCGAACCGGCGACTGGCGCATCCTCAGCGGCATCGATGCGGATTCGATCCTCGAGGAGCGGCGGCGCTTTGCGCTGGTGGCGGCACAGCTACCTCCGGGTACGACACTCGGCACGGCGATGGAACGCGCTTGAAGCGCACGAACAGATCCGCTCGCAGCGACGGCCTCTACTCCGTGGTGCTGGCTGCCGGTGCATCGACACGCTTCGGCTCCCCCAAGCAGCTGGTCCGAGTCGCGGGCCGGCCGCTGCTGCACACGGCCGTCACGCGCGCGGCGGAAGTCACCGGCAACTCGCTCATCGTGGTTCTGGGCTCGGGTGCGGCGCAACTCGCCCCGCTGCTGAAGCACTCCCCAGGCGCGGTCGTCATCAATCAGGTATGGCGCGAGGGCCTCGCCAGTTCTATTCGCGCCGGGGTAGCGCGGCTGCCGGCCGCCTGCAGCGCGGTCATGCTGTTGCTGGCGGATCAGCCTTCGATCACTGCGGATGACTTACGCCGGCTCGCCGGCAGCTGGCGCAAGCAGCCTCAGCACATTGCGGCGGCGCTGTACGGCGGATCCTGCGGCACTCCGGCTATCTTTCCGCGTAGCTCGTTCCGTGCACTGAGCGAGTTGCGTGGCGATAGCGGGGCGCAGGCGCTGCTGATGCGCGATCCCGATCGCGTGGTGCGCGTGCCCATGCCGAGCGCCGCCATCGATGTGGATACCCCGGAGGACCTGCTCGCACTCGAAACGGTCGAGAACCCGCGCTGAGCCGCTTTCCGCCGCGTGCCTAGCAGCTCTTGCCGCTCTCAGCGTCGGGGTGGGGGAAATTGTCCGACTCATCCTCCCCTTCCCGCGGTGCGAGGCAGGCGAAGTCCTTCTCCAGCGTGATGCGCAGCGATCCATGCGGAAGCGACTGCTCGTGCGCGAGCGTCACGAGCGAAGTCACGCACCACTCGCGCGCGTTGCCTTCGGGAATGAGCACCTCTATCACCCCGTCGCGGAAGCTGGCGGTGATTTCGCGGCCGAACGCGTCGCGCTTGAGCCGATAGACGAGGCTGACTCCGGGCGCGAATGGCACTTCGTCTTCGACCTCGCCCGCATCCTGCAGCGTCCGCATCTCGCCCTGCGTGAGGCGCAATCTCAACGTCGGTCCTTTGATCCTCAGTTTCATGATCGGTCCGGCTCTCGTTGCGCGCTCGCGAGGATGCGCTGTGCCTGCAGCAGGTGCGGCCGGTCGATCATCCGGCCATCGAGGCTGACGACGCCTGCCGCCGGCGCACCGGCAAACGCCGCGACCACCCGCCGTGCATGCTCGCGCTCGGCCTCGGTGGGCGCAAACGCAGCGTTGATCGTGGCAATCTGCTCGGGGTGAATCGCGAGCTTGCCGCTGAACCCATCGCGCCGCGCCGCGTCGAGCTCGTGCTGCAGCCGCGCCGCGTCACGAAAGTCGGTGCAGACACCATCGATGGCCTGCGCGCCGAGAGCCACCGCTGCCAGCAGGCACTGCGTGCGCGCCAGCTGAAAGGTGAAGGTGAGTGCACCGCCGGCTTCGCGCTGCGCGAGCGCGCCAAGGGCGGTGCTGAGATCCTCGCCGCCCCAGGTGAGGCCCGCAATCCGCTGGCGGACGCCCGTCATCGGGCCGAGCACGGTCGGGTACTGGGCGAGCGAGAGAACACCGGCAGGGGTCTCGGTCGCGATGATGAGAAGCCGTGTCGCCCCCGGCGCCATGCCGAGGCGCCCCTCGAGCGTGGCGAGCCGCCGTGCGACCGGGGGGAGCTCCCCCGGTCCCGACACTTTCGGCAGGACGATACCATCGGGTGGCCCGTCGGCGAACACGGCCTCGAGATCCTCGCGCAGCAGATCGCTCGATGGAGCATTCGCACGCACCCACAGCTGCGGTCGACCGCGCGCGCGCACTGAGCGCAGCAGCTCGCCGACACGCCGTCGCGCCGCCGCCAACTGCGGCGCGGCCACCGAGTCCTCCAGATCGAGAATCACCGCATCCGCGGCGCTTGCCAGCGCCTTCTCCTGCTTGCGCTCGCTGTCACCGGGTACGAAGAGCCACGAGCGCAGCGCCAGCGCAGGTGATGCGCGCTCAACCCGCGCCGCCGCGCGTGCCCCCGCTCCGCGCCGCGCGCGCAGCGCACGGCGCGCTGGTCGCCGGGCGGGACTCAAGGAGCCGGCCTCTTCAGCATGAGCGCGACGCGCCGGCAGGAGGCGACCTCCTCATCGCGCTGGTTGAACGCCCGATGCTCGAACACCACGATGCCGGAGTCCTTGCGCGACTGGCTCTCACGCTTGGAGAGCACGGTGGTGACCGCGTGCAGCGTGTCCCCAATCAGCACCGGACGCGGGAAACGCACCTCCTCCCAGCCGAGATTGCCGATCGTCGTGCCGTAGGTCGTGTCGTAGACCGAGAGGCCCACGAGCAGACCCAGCGTGAACACGCTGTTGACGATCCGTTCGCCGAACGGCGTGCCCTTGGAGTATTCCGCGTCCAGATGGATCGCGGCGGGATTCATGGTGAGGGCGCTGAAGAGCAGATTGTCGGTTTCGGTGACCGTGCGGCGCAGCAGGTGCTCGAAGCGCTGCCCGGCGTCGAATTGCTCGAAATACAGTCCCGCCACAGTCCCTCCTCGCGCGTGCTGCTAGTGTCGCACGCGGTTATAACCCCAGAAAGGGGGCACCAAACCACACGGTATTAGACCCGCCGGGCCCCCGGCCTATAGTCGGGCGGCATGTACCGCTACGACGAGCTCGACCAGGCGCTGGTCGATCAGCGCGTCGCCGAATTCCGCGACCAGGTTCGCCGGCACCTCGCAGGGGAGCTGTCCGAGGAGGAATTCCGCCCGCTGCGGCTGCGCAACGGCCTGTATATCCAGCGCCACGCGCCGATGCTGCGCATCGCCCTCCCCTATGGGCTTATCTCTGCGCAGCAACTGCGGACACTCGCCTGGATCACGCGGCGCTACGATCGCGGCTACGGGCACTTCACCACACGGCAGAATCTCCAGCTCAACTGGCCGGCTCTCGCGGACGTTCCTGACATCCTCGCCGAGCTCGCGCGTGTGCAGATGCATGCGATCCAGACGAGTGGCAACTGCGTGCGTAACGTGACCGCCGACCACATGGCGGGTATCGCGCCCGATGAGATCGACGACCCGCGTCCTTATTGCGAAATCATTCGCCAGTGGGCGACGCTCCATCCGGAATTCACCTACCTGCCGCGGAAATTCAAGATCGCGGTGACCGGTTCTGCGGAGGATCGCGCGGCCTCCGAAGTACACGACATCGGCCTGCAGCTGCGGCGCGGTGCGCACGGCGAGATCGGCTTCAGCGTGCGCGTCGGCGGCGGCCTGGGGCGCGCCCCGGCCATCGGTCAGCTCATCCGCGAGTGGCTGCCGCTTCCTGAGCTGCTCGCGTACCTGGAAGCCATCCTGCGCGTCTACAACCTGCACGGCCGGCGGGACAACATCCACAAGGCGCGTATCAAAGTGTTGGTCAAATCACTCGGCACCGAGCGCTTCCGCACAGAGATCGAGCGCGAGTGGCAGGCAGGCCGCGCGCACGCCACGCAGCTGAGCGCCGCAGAGCTCGAGCGCGTGCGCGCATTTTTCCGCCCGCACTCCTATGAGACGCTCACCGACTGCGACCCGGCCAGCGGCAGCGAGCCGGCTTTCCAGGCCTGGTATCGCTACAACACGCGAGCGCACCGGGTGCCGGGCTACCGTGCGGTGCTCGTCTCTCTCAAGGCACACGGAGCCGTGCCGGGCGACATGACGGCCGCGCAAATGGAGGGTGTCGCGAATCTCGCCGAGCGCGTGAGCTTCGGGCTCGTGCGCAGTACCCATTCGCAGAATCTGCTGCTCGCCGATGTACCGCAGCGGCTGCTGCACGAGGTGTGGCGGGAGCTCGCGGCCCTGGGTCTGGCAATGCCCAACATCGGCACGCTCACCGACATGATCGCCTGTCCGGGCCTCGATTTCTGCTCGCTCGCCAATGCCGGGACCATCTCGGTGGCACGCCAGATCCAGCAGCGCTTCGACGACCTCGACTACCTCTACGACCTCGGCGAGATCGAGCTGAAGATGTCCGGCTGCATGAACGCCTGCGGGCATCATCACGTGGGGCACATCGGCATACTCGGTGTCGATAAGCACGGTGAGGAGTGGTACCAGATCAGCCTGGGCGGCTCGGCTAACGGCTTCACGGCACTCGGTGAGGTGATCGGGCCGTCGGTCGCGCAGCACGAGGTGGCACTCACCCTCGAGCGCATCGTCGAGGCCTACCGCGAGCTGCGTGAGGAGGGAGAGCGTTTCATCGATACCGTCCGGCGGCTCGGCGTGAGCCCATTCAGGGAGCGCGCTTATGCGGCACATCCTGCGGCGGCGTGAGCTGCTGACCGACGAATGGCGCTATCTCGGCGAAGAGGTTGCAGAGGCCCCAGAGGCCGCAGAGGCCAACCCGCTGATCGTACCCCTCGCGCAACTTCGCAGTGACCCGCTGCGCTGGCAGGCACGCAGCGGAGCGCTCGGCGCGCGTCTCGGTCCGGCCGACGCCGTGGAGGAGCTCGCGGCTCTTCTGCCCCGGCTTGCGCTCATCGCACTCGAATTTCCCAACTCCGGAGATGGCCGCGGGTACTCCCAGGCGCGGCTGCTGCGCGGGCGTCTCGCATTCCGCGGCGAGCTGCGCGCCATCGGTGCCGGGGTACGTCAGGACCAGGCCTTCCTGTTGGCGCGTTGCGGTTTCGACAGCCTGGAGCCACCGCCCGGCACGGACCTCGAGGCCGTGCGGCGCGCATTCAGCCGCTATAGCGTCGCGTACCAGCCGGGCTCGGCGCAGGTGGCACTGCGGCAGCAGCGCTTCGGTCCTTTTCACGGCGCGCCCGTGAGTGCTCCCGGCAATAGTTCACCAAAAGCTTGAGTATCGTCGGCCAAAGGGAACTTGTGGCTGCGCTCTGTGCAGGCGCGCTGCCCCGGCCCGGGCCGAGCCGCCACCAAAAGCTTCCTAACGCTCCGGCAGCACCGTATCGGCGAACAGCGCCGCCACCTCTTCCGCCGAGGCCGCACGGTGCGCGCGGTCGACCGTCCTGCGATCGAGGTGCGGTGCGAGCAGCTGCGCGAATTCGTACATGAACTTGCGCAGCACCGTCCCGCGGCGAAAGCCGATCCAGGTGATGTGCGCGGAGAACAGGTGCGATGCATCGACCGCCACGAGATCCGGATCGTGCTCATCGACCGCCATGTGCGCGACGATGCCCACCCCGAGCCCGAGCCGCACGTAAGTCTGAATGACGTCCGCATCGCGCGCCGTGATGGCGACATTCGGGCTGAGCGAGGCACGCGCGAACGCCTCGTGGAGCGATGAGGGGCCGGTGAAGCTGAACGTGTAGGTGATGAGCGGATAGGCGGCGAGCGCCTTGAAGGTAAGACGCCCCCCATCGGCGAGCGGATGCCCCTTCGGCACGATCACGGTGCGGTGCCAGCGGTAACAGGGCAGCAGCGTGAGATCGCTGAATAGATGCTCGGAGCCGGTAGCGATGGCGCAGTCGATACGATCGCTCGTCACCATCTCGGCGATCTGCTCGGAGGTCCCCTGGTGGAGGTTGAGACGCACCTGCGGGTAGCGGCCGCGGAACTCGCGGATCACATCCGGCAGCACATAGCGCGCCTGCGTGTGGGTGGTGCCGATCGACAGGCTCCCCTTGCCCTCATCGCGCAGCTCGGTCGAGAGACTGCGGATCGCACTCGCCTCCTGCAGTATGCGTACCGCGCGCTCGATGACCTGCTGTCCGGCGGGAGTAATGCGCGCGAGATTGCGCCCTTCACGCACGAAGATCTGGAATCCGAGCTCGTCCTCGAGCAGCTTGATCTGCTTGCTCACGCCCGGTTGCGAGGTGTGCAGTTTGTGCGCCGCGGCGGTGATGTTGAGACCGCTCTGGGCAACCGCGGCGAGATAACGCAGCTGGTGCAGCTTCACCGAGTACCGTCCATGTGTACAGACTAACTCAACCGGCAACCGTGCCGTGAGCCGTCCGTAACCGTTCCATAACCGGCGCGCAGTCCCTCAGAAGCAATCATTCGTTCTGGAGGTCCGGGTGGCATCGCTATAGTCGGGCACATCATGGCAGAGCTGCCGATGCCCGAGCTGGAACACAAAGTCGCGGCCGTACGCGCGCTGCTCGGCCGCGCGCTCGCGCAACATGGCCGACTGACCTACGCCAACAGCCTCGGCGCCGAAGCCATGGTGCTGACCGACATCATCTGGACGCACCTGCCGCAGATCGACATCTTCAGCATCGATACCGGGCGGCTCCACGAGGAGACCTACGAGCTGCTCGAGCGTCTGCAGCGCCGCTACAAGCGCGCGCTGCGCGTCATGTACCCCGATGCGGCCGCCCTCGAGCGCCTGGTCGCACGGCAGGGGGTCAACGGCTTCTACCACAGCATCGAGGCGCGTCGGGAATGCTGCCGCGTGCGCAAGGTGGAGCCCTTTCAACGCGCCATCTCCGGCTTTCCCGCCTGGATCACGGGCGTGCGCCGCGAGCAATCGGCCGGCCGCGCGAACGGCCAGCCCATCGAGTGGGACGCGGAGCATGGGCTGTACAAGATCAGTCCGCTCATCGACTGGAACGAAGCGGAGGTCTGGCAATACATCCGCATGCTGCGATTGCCCTACAACCCGCTGCATGATCGCGCGTTCCCGAGCATCGGCTGCGCCCCCTGCACACGCGCCATTCAGCCGGGCGAGAGCCCGCGGGCGGGCCGCTGGTGGTGGGAGCGCGCCGAGTCGCGCGAGTGCGGGCTGCATCCGCGATCGCGATCAGCGCTTGCCGGCCGCGAGGGTGCGGCGTTGGCTGCGCCGGCGTGAGTGCCGCGGCGGCGATGGACTATCTGCCCATTTTCCTGCGCCTGGAGCAGCGGCCGGTCGCGGTGGTAGGCGGCGGCGCCGTGGCCATGCGCAAGGTGAGCGCGCTGCGCGCAGCGGGTGCGCACATTACGCTCATCGCGCCTCATCTCGATCCGCAGCTCGCCGCAGAGGTGGCGCGTGGTGAGCTGCGGCACGTCGCGGCGCCTTTCACGCCGGCTCACCTCGCCGATGCGGTCGTCGTGATCGCCGCGACCGACGATGCCGATGTCAACCGTGCAGTGTCCCAGGCGGCACAGGAGCGCGGCCTGCCGGTGAATGTGGTGGACGACGCCGAGCTGTCGACTTTCATTTTTCCCGCCATCATCGACCGCTCGCCGATCCTCGTGGCGGTGAGCTCGGCGGGTCGTGCTCCGGTCCTCGCTCGTCGCATACGCGCGCAGATCGAGGCGCAGCTGCCGGCACGGCTTGGTGCGCTGGCGCGCTTCATGGGGGAGCGGCGCCGCGCGCTGAAGAGCGCGCTCGACGCGCCTGCCCGGCGGCGGTTCTGGGAGCGCATCGTCAGCGGGCCCGTGGCGACCCGCCTGATTGCGGGCGATGAGGTCTGTGCAGAACGGGCCTACATCCGTGAGCTCCGCGCAGCGCAGCTGACCACAGCGCCCACGGCGCAGAACGCCGGCGCCGCGCTCGGCGAGGTTTACCTCATCGGCGCGGGACCGGGTGACCCGGACCTGCTCACCCTCAGGGCCCTGCAGCTTCTACAGCAGGCCGATGTGATCCTTTACGACCGCCTGGTGAGTCCACAGGTACTTGCGCGCGCGCGCCGCGACGCCGAGCAGATTTTTGTCGGCAAGGCACCGGGAGAGTCCGGCCAGCAGGAGCGGATCCACGAGCTGCTGCTGCGTCATGCACTCGCCGGCAAACGCGTCGCGCGTCTCAAGGGAGGCGATCCGTTCGTATTTGGCCGTGGCGGCGAGGAACTCGAGGTGCTCGCCGCGCACGACATTCCGTGCACCATCGTCCCGGGGGTCACCGCAGCGCTCGGTGCGGCGGCGAGCGCCGCACTGCCGCTCACTCATCGCCGCCTCGCGCACAGTGTGAGCTTCGTGAATGGTCATCAGGGCGAAAGCCACCCCCCGTCCGACTGGGAGTTTTTCGCTGATCCGCGGCACACGGTGGTCTTCTACATGGGGCTCGGACATTTGCCCGAGATCGTAGGACGACTGCGCGCGGCCGGAGCCGCGGCGGAGCATCCGGCTGCGGTCATCGCATGCGCGACCCTTGCCGACCAGCGGATCGTGCGTGGTACGCTCGCCAGCATCATCCCGCGGGTGAAGACCCTGGAGATCGCCCCACCGGCGTTGCTCGTCGTGGGCAACGTCGCGGCGTTCTCGGCGGATCTGCCGACTGAGATCCCGGGTCTCGGTGCAACGGGCGACGCCACGGTTGCAGCTCCCGCAAGCATAGCCGTGGAGACGGCAGGAGCACTGGCATGAGCGCAGTGGACGGCTTCGTCGGGGCTATCGGCAATACTCCCATGATTCGTCTGCGGCGGCTGAGCGAGGAGACCGGCTGCGAAATTCTGGGTAAGGCCGAGTTCATGAATCCCGGCGGCTCGGTGAAGGACCGCGCGGCGGCGGCGATCATCGCTGACGCAGAGCGGCGCGGAGAGCTGCGCGCCGGCGGTACGGTGGTCGAGGGAACCGCAGGTAACACCGGCATCGGACTCGCGCACGTATGCAACGCACGCGGTTACCGCTGCGTCATCGTCATGCCGGATAACCAGTCACCGGAGAAGTATCGGCTGCTCGAGATGCTGGGCGCCGAAGTTCACAAGGTGCCCGTCGTGCCGTACAGCAATCCCAATCAGTACCAACGAGTCGCGCAGCGCCTGGCCGCTTCGCTTCCCGGCGCGATCTGGTCGAATCAGTTCGACAACACGGCGAACCGCGAGGTTCACCTTCGCACCACCGGGCCTGAGATCTGGACACAGACCAACGGGCGCATCGATGCCTTCGTTGCCGCCACGGGCACCGGCGGCACACTCGCCGGAGTCAGCGAGTTCCTCAAATCACACCGCCGTACCGTGCGCTGCGTGCTCGCCGATCCGCCCGGCAGCAGTCTCTACGCCTACATTCGCCGCGGAACACTCGCGGCGACCGGCAGCGGCTCGATTACCGAGGGCATCGGCATCGGCCGTGTGACCTCGAACCTCGAGGGCGCGCCCATTGACGATGCCGTGCTGATCGAGGACTCCGCTACGGTGCGTTGTGTGTACCGCTTGCTGCATGAGGAAGGACTGTTTCTCGGCTCGACCTCGGGGATCAATGTGGCAGCCGCTCTCGAGGTCGCGCGCGAGCTCGGACCTGGGCATGTCGTGGTGACCGTGCTGTGCGATGGCGGGGCGAAGTATCAGTCACGACTCTTCAACCGCGAGTGGCTCGAACAGAAGGGCCTCGCCGCACAGGCGCTCGCTCCTGCAAACCATACACCAATCGCCATAAAGTCCGCGCTGGTTGCCTGAATCGGCGGCCGACGCGGCAGCGGCGGCCCGGGGTCTGGCCGTCCGCGGGGGTCGTGTGAGAGAGTCTTCCGAAGCAACACCAACTCTTCTGCTTCGCGCCGATACATATGAACGGTTCGCCAGACTCTGCCGAGCTGGAGGCGCTGCGCCTGAGCCTCGAGGTCGCGGTGCGCAGCGTCGGCTTCAGTCTGCCGCTCGCGGTGCTGGCGGCCTGGCTGCTCACGCGTGCCCGTTTCCCCGGGCGGCTCCTGCTCGATGCCTTCGTGCACCTGCCGCTGGTGCTGCCACCGGTGGCGGTCGGTTATGTGCTGTTGCTGGTCTTCGGCGCCCGCGCTCCGCTCGGGAGCTGGCTGCGCGAGCACTTCGGCATCCAGCTGGCATTCACCACTGCGGGTGCAGCGCTCGCCACTGCGGTCATGACTTTCCCGCTCATGGTGCGCGCCATCCGCCTGTCGCTCGATAACGTCGACCGTGGGCTCGAGGATGCGGCACGCACGCTCGGCGCCGCACCCCTCGACCGATTTCTCTCCGTCACGCTCCCATTGATGCTGCCCGGAATCCTCGCGGGCGCGGTGACGGCATTCGCCGCCGGACTCGGAGAGTTCGGCGCAGTCATCACCTTTGCCTCGAACGTACCCGGTGTCACCCGTACGCTGCCGCTGGCGCTCTATACCGCGATGCAGTCTCCGGGCGGCGATGCGCTCGCGCTGCGGCTCGCCATCCTGTCTTTCGCGCTCGGTCTCATCGGACTCCTCGCGGCGGAGCTGCTGGTGCGGCGGGTACGTCGTTATCTTGGCGGCTGACGTGCTGGAAGTTTCCGTAGTCAAGCAGCTCGCGCAGTTCCGTCTCGACGCGACCTTTACGGCTCCGACCCCGGGCGTCATCGCACTGTTCGGCCGCTCGGGCAGCGGCAAGAGCACGCTCACCAATGTTATCTCCGGACTGCTCAAGCCCGACGCCGGCGCGGTCTGCCTCGATGGCGAGGTGCTCGCCGATGCGCGCATCGGACTCACGGTACCGGTGGAGCGGCGCCGCATCGGCTACGTATTCCAGGATGCCCGCTTGTTCCCGCACTTCTCGGTCGAGGGCAACCTGCGCTACGGCGAGCGCCGGCGCC
>Ga0070713_100001211_pt1 | contig 16486 bp, 14 predicted proteins | sample LARL82metaG_FD_65465 | JGI IMG/M metagenome (GOLD analysis project Ga0070713, IMG submission 65465) | Corn, switchgrass and miscanthus rhizosphere microbial communities from Kellogg Biological Station, Michigan, USA - LAR L8-2 metaG | ecosystem: Host-associated > Plants > Roots > Rhizosphere ...
GGCCCACTGCTGTCGGGCCATGAACGCTTTGCGCAGAGCGCCAACACCGGCTTCGTGCAGCAACTCGATCGCGGCCGCCTGCGCCTACGCGTGCACGAGCGCGGCGTTGGCTGGACGCTGGCCTGCGGCACCGGGGCCTGCGCGGCCATGGCCGTGCTGCATCAGCGAGGCGAGGTCGATGACCGCGTGCAGGTGGAACTGCCCGGCGGCACGCTGCGGATCGACTGGGCCGGCCCTGGCCACCCGTTGTGGATGACTGGGCCGGCCGCGTTCGCGTTCGAGGGCGAATGGACGGTTCCGGCGCACAAAGCCTGACACGGCGGTTGAAGCGCGACCGCGTCCATCGCACACTCCAGCCAGACGGCGCGCTCTTTCCGCACGCCCCGTAACGGTTCGAGGATACCTCCGCATGAGCGCAACCCTGCTCGACGACGCCACCCAGGCCCGCGTGGTCGCCGCCTATCTGAAACGCCACCCGGAGTTCCTCAGCGAATATCCCGACCTGGCCGCGAAACTGACGATGCCGCGCGAGCAGGGCGCCGTATCCTCACTGGCGGTCTATCAGCTGCAGAGCCTGCGCGACAAGAACGCCGAGCTGGAACGCCGGCTGGCCGAGCTGATCGAGATCGCCGCCGAGAACGAGAAGCTGATGGAGCGCGTGCACGCGCTCACCGTGGCGTTACTGCGCGCGAACACGATGGAGGTGACCGCACGCAGCGTGGTCGCCAAGCTCAGCGCGGATTTCCACACCGAGCACGTGCGTCTGGTGCTGTTCGGCAATGAGCCGCACCTGCCGCGCGCCACCTGGCTGCAGCAGGTGGCCGGACCCGAAGCCTTGCCGGAGTTCGCCGAGTTCCTGGATCAGAACGAACCCGTCTCCGGGCGACTGTCGGCCGAGAAGCTCGGCCGGCTGTTTGGCGTGGTCGCCACCGAGATCCGCTCGGTCGCGATGATGCGGCTGGGCGACTCCGGCATGCTGGCGATCGGCAGCCATGATCCCGACCGTTTCCAGCCCGGCATGGGCACGCTGTTCCTGAAGATGATCTCGGCCACCATCACCGCCGCGTTGGCGCGTTCGCGAGACGTGTCCTGAGGGCCTGCCCATGGTCCGGCGATGACGCCTGAACAAGAAGTCGACGGCTGGCTCGCCCGCCTCGCCGGCGAGCGGCACGCTTCGCCGCACACGGTGGCCGGTTATCGCCGCGACCTGGCCAAATTGTTGCGTTTCATGCAAACGCAACAGCTGACCTCGTTCGACGCGCTGGATGCGAACCGGATGCGGACGTTTGTCGCTGGCGAACATCGCGCCGGCCTGGCGCCGAAAAGCCTGCAGCGCCTGTTGTCGTCCTGCCGCAGCCTGTTCCGCCAGCTCAACCGCGAAGGCCTGCTGGCCGTCGATCCGCTGCTCGGCGTGCGCGGCCCCAAGGTGCGTCGCAAGCTGCCGCAGGTACTCGATGTCGACGAGGCCAGCGCGCTGGTCGAAACCGACAGCGGCGGCAAGCTTGCCGTGCGCGACCGTGCGATGCTGGAGCTGTTCTATTCCAGCGGCCTTCGTCTGTCCGAACTGGTGGGCCTGCGTTGGATCGATCTGGATCTCGACGGCGGCGAAGTGCGTGTGCTCGGCAAGGGCAGCAAAACCCGCATCGTGCCGGTCGGGCGCCACGCTATCGCCGCGCTGCGCGCACTCGGCGCCGAAGAGGGTATGCAGGCCGACAGCCCTATCTTCCGCGGTCGTGGTGGCGCGCTGATCAGCCCGCGCACGATCCAGCTGCGCCTGAAAACCCTGGCGCTGCAACAAGGCCTCCCCAAGAACATTCATCCGCACCTGCTGCGGCACACCTTCGCCAGTCACATGCTGGAGTCCTCCGGCGACCTGCGCGCCGTGCAGGAGCTGCTCGGCCACGCCGACATCGCCACCACGCAGATCTATACGCATCTGGATTTCCAGCATCTGGCCAAGGTCTACGATGCCGCGCACCCGCGCGCGCGTCGCAAATAAATACGAAACTGCTACTCTGCGCTGAACGACAAGCCTCGGACGAAGCCGCCATAAGCCTGCGGAAAGACTCCTCCCGCGACAATGCCATCCGACAACCCTCCAGGCATCAGCCACCGTGACCCGCTCGGAAATTCCACTCTCGGTCACAGTTCCCATCGTGATCGATCACGACGTGCGGCCGACGCATCGGCACCTGCTGGGCGTGGGTGAGCTGCCACCTCGCGACATTTTCCGCATCCTGTTGCTGCGTCCCAATCATCGGCTTGGCAATACGCTGCTGCTGACCCCGCTGCTGACCGAGCTGGAACGGCGCTATCCCGGTGCCGAGATCGATCTGGTCACCGGCTGCGAAGCAGCCGATGACGTGTTCGCCGGATTTCGCCAAGTTCGCCATATCCATCAACTGACCCGGCGGCCCGGTCACCATCCCGTGCACCTGTTGCGCACGCTGCTGCTGCTGCGGCGGAACCGTTATGACCTGGCCATCGACAGCACCCGCGGCTCGCGTTCGGGCCGGCTGCTGCTGTTCCTCAGTGGCGCCCGCCATCTGCTGGGGCTGCCTTCCAGCAAGCGCGAACTGCGCGAAGGCGGCTCGGCCTGGCAAACCGCCCTGGCTCACGCGCCCAGCCACTTTTCGCTGGATGGCGTATACGCATTGCGTTGCGCGATGGGGCTGCCTTTCATGGTTCAGGACGCCATCTGGCCACCCATGCGCATTCACCTGCGTGCGGAAGAACAGGTGTGCGGCCGCGCACTACTGACCGACCTGCTCGGGCACGCACCCGACGGTGATCACCAGGTCATCGCGCTATTCCCCAATGCCACCGGCAACAAACGCCTTGGCGGTGAGTGGTGGCTGGCGTTGGCCGACGCACTGAAGGCGGCGAATCCGCGCTTGAGCTTCATCGAGATGCTTCCTGCGCATGGCCAGTCGCAGCTGCAGCTCCGCTTTCCCGCCTTCTACTCCAGCAACGTGCGTCGGATGGCGGCCGTACTCGCGCAGTGCCATGGCTACATCAGCGCCGACTGCGGCGTGATGCATCTGGCCAGCGCCGCCGGCGTACCTACGCTGGGACTGTTCACGCGGGACAACCTGACCCGCTATCGCCCCCGTGGCCCGCATGACGAAGCCCTGTGCGTGGCGGATTGCGCGCCGGCCGAGGTGGCTGCTGCAGCTGCACCGTTCCTGCACGCCTTGCCGCGCTGAGGCTGAGGCTAGCGGGCATCGCTTGCAATCGGCCTGGCCGATCCATATCTAGTCAGCTCCCTCCCGGAGCTAGGCACCATCATGGAATCCTTCCACGCCACCACCATCGTCTGCGTGCGCCGCGAAGGCCGCGTCGTGATCGGCAGCGACGGCCAGGTCACGCTTGGCAATACGGTCATGAAGGGCAATGCGCGCAAGGTGCGCCGGCTGGGCAAGAGCGGCGACGTCGTGGCCGGTTTCGCCGGTGCCACTGCCGATGCGTTCACGCTGTTCGAATTGTTCGAGCAGAAGCTCGAGAAGCACAACAGCAACCTGACCCGCGCCGCCGTGGAAATGGCCAAGGAATGGCGCACCGACCGCCGCTTCGGTCGGCTCGAGGCGATGCTCGCGGTGGCCGACAAAGAAGTGTCGCTACTGATCTCCGGCAACGGCGATGTGGTCGAACCCGAACACGGCCTGATCGCCATCGGTTCCGGCGGTCCATTCGCCCAGTCCGCGGCGATGGCGCTGCTCGAAAACACCGAGCTGGATGCGCGAACCGTCGTCGAGAAGGCGCTGAAGATCGCCGGCGACATCTGCATCTACACCAATCACAACGTGTCGATCGAAGAGCTGTAGGCGCGACGCGCTACGGCTTGATCGCACACGGTTCGCGCACTCCGCTGCGCTTCCCCACGCACGAACATCCTCGGTGACTTCATGTCCGAACTGACTCCCCGCGAAATCGTCAACGAACTCGACCGCTACATCATCGGCCAGCATGACGCCAAGCGCGCTGTGGCGGTGGCTCTGCGCAGCCGCTGGCGTCGCATGCAGCTGGAACCGGGCATGCGCGAGGAAGTGACGCCGAAGAATATCTTGATGATAGGCCCCACCGGCGTGGGCAAGACCGAGATCGCCCGCCGACTCGCCACGCTGGCGAACGCGCCGTTCGTGAAGGTGGAGGCGACCAAGTTCACCGAGGTCGGCTATGTCGGCAAAGATGTGGAGTCGATCATCCGCGACCTCGCCGATGTGGCCTACAAGCTGACCCGCGAGCAGGCGATCAAGCGCGTGCGCACGCAGGCCGAGGATCGCGCGGAGGATCGCATCCTCGATGCCTTGCTGCCGCGCCGGCAGACACCGACCGACTGGACCCACGATGCGGCGCCGGCCGGCACCGAGCACAACGACACCCGCCAGAAATTGCGCAAGCAGCTGCGCGAGGGCGCGCTGGATGAGCGTGAGATCGAACTGGATTTCGCCATGAACGTGGGCGTGGAAATCATGTCGCCGCCGGGCATGGAAGAAATGGGCCAGCAATTGCGCCAGATGTTCCAGAACCTCGGCGGCGCCAAGACACAGCAGCGGAAGCTGGCGATCAAGCTGGCGCGACCGCTGCTGATCGACGAGGAGGCCGGCAAACTGCTCAATGACGAGGAGATCCGCGCGCAAGCGATGGAGGCGGCCGAACAGAACGGCATCGTCTTCATCGACGAGATCGACAAGGTGGCTCAGCGGGGCGACCACGGCCACGCCGGCGTCAGCCGCGAAGGCGTGCAGCGCGACCTGCTGCCGCTGGTCGAAGGTTCCACGGTGTCGACCAAGTACGGTCCGATCAAGACCGACCACATGCTGTTCATCGCCTCCGGCGCGTTCTCGCTGGCGAAACCGTCCGACCTGATCCCGGAACTGCAAGGCCGCCTGCCGATCCGCGTGGAGCTGTCCGCGCTCAGCGTGGACGACTTCAAGCGCATCCTGCGCGAACCGCACAACGCGCTGACCAAGCAGTACACAGCGCTGCTCGCCACCGAAGGCGTGGGCCTGGAGTTCGTCGACAGCGGCATCGACCGGCTGGCTGAGGTGGCGTTCCAGGTGAATGAGCGCACTGAGAATATAGGCGCGCGCCGACTACATACGGTGATGGAACGGCTGCTGGAGAAAATCTCCTACGAAGCCGCAGACAAATCCGGCGAAAACTACAAGATCGACGGCGAACATGTGGATAAAACGCTTGGCAGTCTGGTTCAGGACGAAGATCTCAGCCGCTACATCCTCTAGCTTTCCAGGATGCTAACAAGCCAATTACCTCGACCTGTTAAAATGGAAGCCGTGAGCAACATCATTGAACTGAAAAATACCGGCCAGCGCGCCCAGTTGCGCGAAGCGCAGCAGAAGCAGACGCTGGTACGGTTGTGGCGCGAGGATCTCGAGCACGGCAGCTTCTGCGGATACGTGGGCGGCGTCGGGCGGGAATTCTTCCTGCTCTGGGTGGTCGGCGACGGCATCACCTACGACGGCATGTACGTGATGCGCCATCGCGACATCTCCGAACTGGAAGCGCCGGACAAGCACCATGTGTTTTTCGAGAAGGCGCTGGCGCTTAAGCACATCCTGCCGCGGCCGCCACGCGGCTTTCCGCTGGACAACATCCGCGAAGTGATCCAGGCCGCCGGCGCGCAGGCACCGGTGATCGGCGTGCATGTGGACAGCGAGGACGAAGCCGAGGTCTGCTACATCGGCCGGCTGGTCAGCGTCGAGGAAGACGGCTTCCACATGCAGGAACTCAGCCCCGATGCGGAGTGGATGCGCGAGGCCTCGTTCTTCTCGTGGGACGAGGTATCCACCGTCAGCATCGAGGACAGCTACGCGCAATCGCTGCTGGCGGTGGCCGGCGCCGCACCGGCGCTGGAGCAGGGCGACGACTCCGGGATCGGTCGCGCGCACTGATCGCGCCGCGGATGTAGAGCGGGGGTGCGTGGTTTCAGCCTCATCGCCGCAACAGCTAAGCTCCCCGATAGCCGCGAAATCAGCGGCCCAGCACCCGGGAGCAAGACATGACACGCATCGTCGTCGTCGGCAGCATCAACATGGATCTGGTGACCCAGGCGCCGCGTTTCGCCGGCCCCGGCGAAACCATCCTGGGCGAACGCTTTCTGACCGTGCCGGGCGGCAAGGGCGCGAACCAGGCGGTAGCTGCGGCACGGCTAGGCGCCGAGGTGGCACTGGTCGGCGCCATCGGCGCTGACGCGTTCGGCCGGCAACTGCGCCAAGGTCTTGCCGCCGAAGGGATCGACCTCACGCATACCGTCCAGCTCGACGGCTGCGCCAGCGGCACAGCTTCGATCACCGTCGCCGGCGGCGAAAACCAGATCATCGTGATACCTGCCGCCAATGCTCGTGTCACTCCGGCCCAAGTCGAGCAGGCACAGGCGATGGTGGCCCTCGCCGACGCGGTCCTGGTGCAAATGGAAATTCCGCTGGAAACCGTGGCAGCGACATTGCGACTCGGCCAACGGCTCGGCGTGCCGGTGATTCTCAACCCCGCGCCCGCACAGAAGCTGCCCACCGACTGGCTGAAACTCGCCCGCTACGTCACCCCCAACCAGCATGAACTCGCGATCCTGCTCGATGCCGATCCTACCGAGACCGATTCCACTGAAGACTTCCGCGACCTGATGCAGCGCACGCCTTGCCCCGTGGTACTCACCCGTGGCGCCGAAGGCGCGTGGTATCGCGAAAGTGGCGAACCGCAGCATCAGGCTGGCTTCAAGGTCGATGTCATCGACAGCACCGGGGCCGGCGACACCTTCAACGCCGCACTCGCCGTTTTCCTGCATGAAGGCCTGCCGCAGGCCGTGCGCAAGGCATGCGCCGCAGCCGCACTATCGGTAGCCAAACTTGGCGCACAAGGCGGCATGCCTACCTTGCATGAAGTAGAAACGCTGCTTGCCCTGCAAGCCAGCTGATTACTTGCCGATGCAGAACGAGCCGAAGATGGCGCCGAGCAGATCGTCGCTGCTGTAGCTGCCGGTGATTTCGCCGAGTGCATGCTGGGCATGACGAAGTTCCTCGGCGGCGAGTTCACCGGCGCGGCTGGTCGCGAGTACGGCGGCGGTGCGATCGAGATGCGCGGCGACTTGCTGTAGCGCGATGACGTGGCGGCGGCGCGCACTGAAGCTCCCCTCGCCGCCGCCGGCGCCTGCCAGCTGCTTGAGATGTTCGCGCAAAGCGTCCAGGCCGGCGCCGGTTTTCACGGATGCCCATAGCCAGATCATGCCGTCACGCGATTCGTGACGAGCGCTCGCGTGATCGAGATCGATCTTGTTAATCAGCACCAGCCGTTCGACATTCGTCGACAGTCCGGCGAGCAGCGACAAGTCGTCTTGCACGTGCTGCGCATCGGTCACCAGCAGCGCTACGTCGGCGCGCGCCAGTTCGCCATGGGCACGGCGCACGCCTTCGCGTTCGACCTCGTCGTCGGTCTCGCGCAGGCCGGCGGTGTCCGCGAGTTCCAGTGCGATGCCATCGAGGCTGAGGCTTTCGCGCAATACGTCGCGGGTGGTGCCGGCGGCGGCATTGACGATGGCGCGGTCGCTGCCGGCCAGCGCATTCAACAAGCTGGACTTGCCGGCGTTGGGACGGCCGATGATCGCCACACGCAAGCCGTCGTTGAGGCGCAGCCCGCGCTGCGCCTCACGCAGCAGCTCGGCCAGTTCGGTGCGCACGGCTTGCAGTTGCTGGCCGATCGCGGGGTCGGCGAGGAAGTCGATTTCCTCCTCGGGAAAATCGATGGCCGCCTCGATATGCACGCGCAACGCGATCAGTGCCTGCAGCAAAGCCTCGACCTTGCGCGAGAACACGCCTTCCATCGATTGCAGCGCCGCACGGGCACCGGCCTGCGAGCGCGCCGCGATCAGGTCGGCAACGGCTTCGGCCTGGGCGAGGTCGAGCTTGCCGTTGAGGAAGGCGCGTTCGGTAAATTCGCCGGGCCGCGCCAGCCGCGCACCGAGTTCGCACACGCGACGCAGCAACAGATCGAGCAGCACCACACTGCCGTGACCTTGCAGCTCCAGCACGTGTTCACCCGTATACGAAGCGGGAGCCGGAAAATGCAGCAGCAGGCCGCGATCGATCAGCTCGCCGGCAGCATCGCGAAACGCGGCGAAGTGGGCGTGGCGCGCTTGCGGCTTGCGGCCGAGCAGGTTCTGCGCAATCGCCGGTACGGCTGGCCCGGACACACGCACCACACCAACGCCGGCTGCACCGGGTGCACTGGCAATCGCGGCAATCGTGTCGGTGGGGTGATCTGTCATGAGCATGGACTCTAAACGAAACAGCCGCGATGGTTGCCCGATCGCGGCTGTTGCTCTGTATTCGAGCTGATCTCGCTCAAGCGGCCTTGAGCACTTCCTCGCGATCGACGTGATGGGTGACCCACCACTGCTGGCCCAGACCGACCAGTCCGTTGACCGCGTAGTACAGACACAGGCCAGCGGGGAAGAACGCAAACATCACCGTGAACAGCAGCGGCATCACCTTCATCATCTTCGCCTGGGCCGGGTCCATGCCGGCGGCGACCGGGTTGAGCCACTGCGTACCCAGCATCACCGCCGCATAGATAATCGGCAGGATGTAGAACGGGTCGGGCGCGCTCAGGTCGGGAATCCACATGAACGCGGCGTGGCGCAGTTCCAGGCTGTACTGCAGCACGTAGAACAGGCCATAGAACACCGGCATGGTGATCAGCACCGGCAGGCAGCCGCCCATCGGGTTGACCTTCTCCTTCTTGTACAGCTCCATGGTGGCCTGCTGCATTTTGACCTTGTCGTCGCCGTAACGCTCCTTCAGCGCCTGGATCCGCGGTGCCAGCTTGCGCATCTTCGCGCTGGACTTGTATTGCACCGCCGTCAGCTTCCAGGTCAGACCCTTGATCAGCAGCACCAGCAGGATGATCGCGAGGCCCCAGTTCTTGCTGATCGCGTGGAACTGCGACAGCACCCAGTGCATCGGCACGGCGATGACCTTGAACATGCCGTAGTCGATGGTCAGGTCGAGGCCCGGCGCGACCGCGTCCAGCGTGCCCTGCACGTTCGGGCCAAGATACAGGTGCGACTGGCTGGTGAGGCTCTGGCCCGGTGCTACGCTCAAGGCGGGGCCGACCGCACGGATCAGGTAACGCGGGTGCGCGCTGTCGGGGTTGATCGTCTGCGTGGTGTACTGGTCGGTCTCGCCGGCCGGCGGAATCCATGCGGTGACGAAATACAGGCGCAGCATCGCGGCCCAGCCGCCCTTGATCTGGCTGTCGAGCCGGTTCTTGTCTTTCTTGATATCCGCGAACGACAGCTTCTCGAACTTCTCGCCGGTGTACCAGGCGGCGCCCTGGAAGCTGCGCGACTCCGGGTTGGACATGTTGGTCAGCCAGTTGCCGGTATGCGGCGGCTCGACCCGCAGCAGCTGCTGGTAGGCATTGCCCTGCCAGGCCTGCGCCGCGCCGTTGTCGATGCGCTGGCTCACGCCGATCACATAGCTGCCGCGCTTGAAACTGTAAGTCTTGGTGACCTTGAGGCCTGCGGCATCCTGCCAGGTCAGCTCGACATTCAGTTCGTTCTGGCCATTGGCCAGCGTGTAAGCCGTCTGTGCGCTCTGGAACTGAGCCAGATGATTGGGCTGGTCCTGCGGTGCGGTATCGCTGCTGCTGACCAGGCCGCTCTGCGCCACGAAGTAGTGCGCGTCATCGTTGGCCAGCAGCACGGTGGGCGGCGGATTCGGCGCCTTGTGCGTGCGCGGTGCGTTGGGATAAGCCAGCAGATCCGCATGCACTACGCTGCCGCCGCGAGTATCGATACTCAGGTGCAGCACGTCGGTGTCAATACTGATCAGCTGAGACGGCGGCTGCCCCGCGTGGGTGACGTCGGTGGCGATCGCCCCAGCCGCGGCGGGCGTTGCTGTCGAGTTCGCGGTGGCTGGGATCGCTCCCGGCACACTGCCATCGGCTGACGAGGCGGACGCGCTGGAGGTACTGGTCGTCGTCACCTGCGGGGGCGGTGCGTAGTCCTTCTCCCAGGCGGTGAACAGCAGGTAGGCCACAGCCATCAGGGCGAACAGGAGGAAGGTGCGCGTTTGATTCATCGCGTAGCAAATCCAGGTAACGCCACGACACTTTGAACGCCGCGGAGACAGAGAAAAGAAAGGGTCAACGCTCGATTGTGGAGGTGTCGTCAGTCCGCTTCAATGGTTCGGACGTTACAGGGCGGTTTGCGAGCAGCTTTTTCCACAACCCGTCGATCTCGACCAGCAATTGCGAACCGGGCACACCAGCCGCCTGTTCGCGCGCCATCACCATCAAGTCCACCGGCGGCAATTGATGACGAACGCGGCGGAACGATTCGCGCAGCAGCCGTTTGATCCGGTTTCGCTCGACCGCGCGCTTGGAAACGCGCTTGGAGATCGCCAGGCCGAGCCGCGCATGGCCTAGATCGTTGTCGCGATAACGCATATGAAAACAGCGGCCGCCTGCGCGTCCGCTGCTTGTCCGCAAGGCGGCGAAGTCACTTGGCCGACGTAGCCGCGCATCGCGCGGCAGCCCGGCGGTAGACATGACTCCTGCCCCCGATGCTCGATCGGTGTTTACGGGATCAGGCGCTTGCGGCCCTTGGCGCGACGGGCATTGAGGATCTTGCGACCGTCGGCGGTGGCCATACGGGCACGGAAACCGTGCGTGCGGGCGCGCTTGAGCTTGCTGGGCTGGAAGGTCCGCTTCATGGCTTACTCCGAAGGGAATGTGGATAAAAAGGTTGGAAAGTATGTCGGGTATTCGGCACAGCTGTCAAATGGCGTCTGACGTCGACCTGTGGATACCCGTGTGGATATGTGGGCGGCGATGGCGCGGAGGCTGCTGCTAGACTAGTCCATTCCATGCGCGCTAGCGCTTCAAAGCTGTGGCTGAAATTATTCATGAGTGATCTGTGGCGGCGCTGCCTTGAGCGCCTCGAAGGCGATTTGAGCGCCGAAGACCTGCATACTTGGCTGATGCCGCTGCAGGCGCGCGACGATGCCGACGGCCTGCAGCTGTTCGCACCCAATTCCTACACCTTGGATACCGTGCGCGAGCGTTATTTGCCGCGGATCGAAGCGGTTTTGCTGCTGTTGATCGGAAAACCCTGGCCGGTACGGCTGGAGGTCGGCTCCAATTCGACGCGGGCCAACTCGACCCGGGCAGCGCTCGCGGCCAAACCAGCAGCGGCCGCGCCGAAAGCCACGGCAGCCGCCCCAACGGCAGCAGTCTTCCACCATAACCTGGATCCGCACTACACCTTCGAGACTTTCGTCGAGGGCAAGTCGAACCAGTTAGGCAAGGCCGCGGCCATGCAGGTGGCGACGAACCCGGGCCGGGCCTACAACCCCTTGCTGCTGTACGGCGGCACCGGACTGGGCAAGACCCACCTGATGCATGCCGCCGGCAACTTGATGCTTGAGCGCAATCCGGACTTCAAGGTGATGTATCTGCGCTCGGAACAGTTCGTTGGCTCGATGATCGAGGCGCTGCGCGCCAAGAGCATGGATCAGTTCAAGCAGCGCTTCCGCTCGGTCGATGCGCTGCTGATCGACGACATCCAGTTCTTTGCCGGCAAGGACACGACGCAGGAAGAATTCTTCCATACTTTCAATGCCTTGTTCGAATCCAAGCAGCAGATCATCCTTACCTGCGACCGCTATCCGAAGGAAGTGGACAAGCTCGAGCCACGGCTGAAGTCGCGCCTGGGCTGGGGTCTCTCGGTGGCGATCGAGCCGCCGGATTTCGAAACGCGGGCGGCGATCCTGCTGGCCAAGGCACACGAGAAAGGTGTGGCGGTCGATGAGAATGTGGCGATGCTGCTGGCCAAGCGCATCCGTTCCAACGTGCGTGATCTCGAAGGTGCATTGAATACGCTGGCAGCCCGCGCGAACTTCTACGGCAAGCCGATCACCACTGATTTCGCCGAGGAAACCCTGCGCGACCTGCTGGCCACGCATGCCCAGGCGATCACCATTCCAAACATCCAGAAGATCACCGCTGAGTATTTCAACGTGCGGTTGCAGGATCTGCTGTCCAAGCGCCGCGTGCGTTCACTGGCGCGGCCCCGTCAGATCGCGATGACGCTGTCGAAAGAGCTCACCGAGCACAGCCTGCCGGAGATCGGCGAGGCGTTTGGCGGGCGCGACCACACCACCGTGATGCACGCTTGCAAGACCATCCGGAAATTTGTCGAAACCGACGCCCGGATGCGCCAGGACTGGGAGCAACTGATACGCACATTGACGGGTTGAGTCCCCAGAAACGGCAAATGCGCAAAAGATTATGGATAAGCGCAGAGCCAAGCTGTGGATAATGGGTGGATGGATTGACGTTTGAAGTTATCCACAAATGGTGCACAGTCAGCCAGCCTCTGCGAGCACAGCCAAATAAAGTTTCAAGTTTTTGATTTTTAAGAAATAATTGAGATATAAAAGTTGTCCACAATGCCTACAACAACCACTAAACTTCTTTTAAAGACAGAACAGCAGGTATAGGGGAAGCAAAGCCATGCAATTCAGCATCCAACGAGAAGCTCTGCTCAAGCCGTTACAGCAGGTGGTTGGCGTGGTTGAACGTCGCCAGACGCTGCCCGTACTGGCCAACCTGCTGGTCAAGGTGGCTGACGGCAAACTCTCTTTCACCGGTACTGACCTGGAAGTGGAGATGGTTGCCACCACCGAGGCCGAAAAGCTCTCTGATGGCGAAATCACCATTCCGGCACGCAAGCTGTTCGACATCGTGCGGGCGTTGCCTGACGGCGCGCGGATTGATCTCAAGCTCAACGGCGACCGTGTGGCACTCGCTGCCGGCCGTAGCCGCTTCACGCTGACCACGCTGCCGGCCAGCGAATTTCCCACCGTCGACGAAATCGAACTGGTGGAAAAAGTCAGCCTGCCCGAAGAAGCACTGCGTGATCTGATGGAACGCACCGCGTTCGCGATGGCGAACCAGGACGTGCGCTACTACTTGAACGGCATGCTGCTGGATCTGCAGGAGCACACGTTGCGCTGCGTAGCCACCGACGGCCATCGGCTGGCGATGAAGGAAACCGAGCTGCAAAGTTCGGTCAGCACGCGCCGCCAGATCATCATTCCGCGCAAAGGTGTCAACGAACTGATCGGATTGCTGGAAACCGGCGACGGCCAGGTCGAGCTGGAGTTTGGCCGCAACCACCTGCGCGTACGCCGCGGCGACGTGGTGTTCACTTCCAAACTGATTGACGGCCGTTTCCCGGATTACGAGGCGGTCATTCCACTGGGTGCGGACAAGAGCGCCACGCTGGATCGCGAAGTGTTGCGCGGGGCATTGCAGCGCGCTGCGATCCTCTCGAACGAGAAATACCGCGGTGTGCGGCTGGAACTATCACCGGGCAAGCTACGCATCGTGGCGCATAACCCGGAGCAGGAAGAAGCGGTCGAGGAAGTCGAAGCCGAAACGCATGTGTCCGATCTGGCGGTGGGCTTCAACGTAGGCTATCTGCTCGATGCGCTGGCGGCTCTGCGGGGTGACAAGGCGCGACTCAGCCTGCGCGACGCCCAGTCCAGCTGCCTGGTGCAGGAACACGATAACGAGCATGCCCGCCATGTGATCATGCCGTTGCGGCTCTGACGCACAGCGCATGGCCTTACCCATATACGGCGGCATCCGGCAACGCCGGGGTTCTCTTCAGGGACTCCGGCGTTCCTGTTTGTGGGCGGTCGACTGATGAAACTCGAGCAATTGCGGATACGCGGCCTGCGCTGCCTCACCGACGTGAGCATTGCGCCGGATCCCGGTATCAATGTTTTCGTGGGCGCGAACGGCGCCGGCAAGACCAGCGTGCTGGAAGCGGTTTTCCTGCTATCGCATGCGCGTTCGTTTCGCAGCGGCGCGAAAGAGGCGCTATTACAGCGGGGCGCATCGCAATTGTCGGTATTCGCCGAGTTGCGTCATGCCGACGAACGGGTATGTCGGCTAGGTCTGGGCCGGGAAGGCGTGCGCTGGGAAGCGAAAGTGGATGGCGCGAACGTCGCGATCGGACAGCTGGTGCGCGAATGCGCCGTGGTCTGCTTCGAGCCGGGTTCGCATGCGCTGATCGCGGGCGCAGCCGAAGAGCGCCGACGCTATCTCGATTGGGGTGTGTTTCACGTGGAACATGACTTTCTGTCGTGCTGGCGCCGCTATCAACGCGCGTTGAAACAACGAAACAGCTTGTTGCGCTCCGCATCGACAGCCACCGACGCCGAGTTCGCACCGTGGGAGTCGGAGCTGGCGCAATCCGCGCATCAGATCGACCGGCAACGTCGCGCGTATCTGGATCTATTGCGGCCGAAGCTGCTGGCCAGCGTGGCCGGCCTACTGCCAGAACTCGGCGTGCTGGATCTGCGTTACCGCCGCGGTTGGTCTGAAGAGCAGGATCTAGCCGAACAGCTGCGCGAGCAACGGGGCAGGGACTTGGCTCGGGGCCACACGACCTTGGGCGCGCATCGTGCTGACTGGTCGATTGCGTTTGAACGGGCGCCTTTGCGCGAACACCTTTCGCGTGGCCAGGAGAAGCTCACCGCGCTGGCATGCATGTTGGCGCAGGCCGAACTGTATGCCGAGCACCGGGGCGAGTGGCCGATCGTATGCCTGGACGACCTCGCGTCCGAATTAGATCAACCCCATCAAGCTGCCGTGGTCGCGCAATTGACTGTGGCGAACGCGCAGGTACTGCTGACCGGCACCGAACTGCCGGAGGCGCTGCGGTCGATCAATTCCCTCGTGTTCCACGTGGAACAGGGCCAGCTCACGCGCCTGCTATAATCGAAGGGTTGTTTCACCCCAAGATCGCATAACCCTTGTCCGGCCTTTCACGGCGCCGTGTCGGGCGGGGTCGCTGGCGCCAGGAAACGGTCAACGCATGAACGAATCCACGAACGAATCGCACTACGACTCCAGCAACATCAAGGTCCTGAAAGGCCTGGAGGCGGTACGCAAGCGCCCCGGCATGTACATCGGCGATACCGATGACGGCACCGGCCTGCATCACATGGTGTTTGAAGTTGTCGACAACGCGATCGATGAGGCGCTGGCCGGTTATTGCGACACGGTGGTGGTCACCATCCTCGACGATGGCTCGGTCAGTGTCAGCGATAACGGCCGCGGCATCCCGGTGGACATCCATCCGGAAGAGGGCCGCTCTGCCGCCGAAGTGGTGATGACCGTGCTGCACGCCGGCGGCAAGTTCGACGCCAACTCGTACAAGGTTTCCGGCGGCCTGCACGGTGTGGGCGTGTCGGTGGTGAACGCGCTCAGCGAGCATTTGTGGCTGACGATCTACAGCGGCGGCCAGGAACACCAGCAGGAATACGCGCTCGGTGAGCCGCTGTATCCGCTGAAAGTGGTGGGCCCGTCGAGTAAGCGCGGGACCCTGGTGCGCTTCCTGCCGAGCCCGGCAACGTTCACCAGCAATATCGAATTCCATTACGACATCCTGGCCAAGCGCCTGCGTGAACTGGCCTTCCTCAATTCGGGCGTCACCATCGATCTATACGACGAACGTGGTGAGGGCCGGCACGACACGTTCGCCTACGAAGGCGGCATTCGCTCGTTCGTGCAGCACCTGGCCCAGCTGAAGACCGCCCTGCATCCGAACGTGATCAGCCTGACCGCGGAGCAGGATGGCATCACGGTGGAGGTGGCGATGCAGTGGACCGACTCCTACCAGGAATCGATGTACTGCTTCACCAACAACATCCCGCAGCGCGACGGCGGCACCCATCTCACCGGTTTCCGCGCGGCATTGACCCGTTCGTTGCAGAGCTATATCGAGAAGTCCGGCTTGGCCAAGACCGCCAAGGTCGCACTGTCCGGCGACGACATGCGCGAAGGCATGATCGCTGTGTTGTCGGTCAAGGTGCCCGATCCGAAGTTCTCCTCGCAGACCAAGGACAAGCTGGTCTCGTCCGAGGTCAAGACGGTGGTCGAGCAGGTCGTCAACGAGAAGCTCGGCGAGTTCCTGCTGGAACATCCGAACGAGGCCAAGGCGATCGCCTCCAAGGTGGTCGACGCCGCACGTGCGCGCGAGGCCGCGCGCAAGGCGCGCGAAATGACTCGCCGCAAAGGCGCGCTGGATATCGCCGGTCTACCCGGCAAGCTGGCCGATTGCCAAGAGAAGGATCCGGCGCTGTGCGAATTGTTTCTGGTCGAGGGTGATTCCGCCGGCGGTTCGGCCAAGCAAGGCCGCAACCGCAAGACCCAGGCCGTGCTGCCGCTGAAGGGCAAGATACTCAACGTGGAGAAGGCGCGTTTCGACCGCATGCTGGCCTCGGCCGAGGTCGGCACGCTGATCACCGCGCTGGGCACAGGCATCGGCAAGGACGAGTACAACCCGGACAAGCTGCGCTATCACCGCATCATCCTGATGACCGACGCGGACGTCGACGGCTCGCATATCCGCACCTTGCTGCTGACGTTCTTCTATCGCCAGATGCCCGAGCTG
>Ga0070713_100001212_pt1 | contig 16466 bp, 14 predicted proteins | sample LARL82metaG_FD_65465 | JGI IMG/M metagenome (GOLD analysis project Ga0070713, IMG submission 65465) | Corn, switchgrass and miscanthus rhizosphere microbial communities from Kellogg Biological Station, Michigan, USA - LAR L8-2 metaG | ecosystem: Host-associated > Plants > Roots > Rhizosphere ...
ATTTTGAACCAGGGACAAGGAAAAAGGCTCTCGTTGCCAGAATATCATGGGCGCATTCATGTCGAACTCTTAGGTGAGGAGGTCAATGGGCTGCTGTACCCAACTACGCGCCGCCCACGACCAGCCTCAGCGGTATTCTCCTACCAATCTTCTATGATGTCAGACATGTTGAACCTGGGGGGCAATATCCTTCTCGGTCAGTTGGATACCTACAAAGATGTGTTCGTACACATCGATGGAGACCATAAAAACTTTTTGCCCCGTAACGTGCTGACGGTCGGAACTGTGGGTAGTGGGAAGTCGAATACCGATCAGGTCCTTATCGAAGAGACGCTGGCAGTGGGCTACGCTCAGGTCGTTGTTGACCCTGAAGGAGAATATACCCTCATGGATAAGCCTGTAGAGAGAGAAGACGTTCAAGAAGCACTTGCTCTCCATGGGCGTGAGCCTCGTGGCATTACCAACTTGACGGTCTATCGCCCACCACTCTGTGCTTCAAAACGATCAGATGCTATAGAGTTCTCTGTTCCCTTCGATTCACTCAGCCAGGAATTGATTGCAGAAATTACAGATATGAACGAGACGCAGAAAACACGTTTTACGTTTCTCTATGAACAGGCCGTCGAAGTCATGCGCAAAAAGGAAGCCAACAGGACCCTTCTTCCAGATCCTGAAGAAGAGGCAAATCTTTCACGTGGATACCCAGGCATCACTCTTGATTTCCTTCTGGACATTCTTAACCAGGAGTTTGCACATTATGAGTATAAGCGATGGGAAGAAGGTCCAAGTAAGAGTAAGAAGTCGAGCAAGGCGTCAAAATCTGATACTGCCGATGATTCAACTGATTCCGCATTACCCCCTTCAGAAGTCAATTATTACGGACGGATATATAGTCTCAAGTCTCTTATTGGAGATTATCAGGATGTAAGCTCGTATCGCGCTTTGCGCAAGAAATTGCGCGAACTAAAATTGACCAACTTATTCGATAGAAAAGATGCTCCTAAGCTTGACATGGTTCGCCTGAGTACACCGGGCCATTTAACAGTTATCGACATGTCCGATTGCGATGATCAGCAGGTGAAGAATATCATCATTGCAGATCTTCTCTCTCGCATGTATCGCTACAAAATGCATCTGGATGAAGATGCCAACAAACAACGCAGAGTCATGCTCACGCTTGAGGAGGCACACGGGTTTGTCTCACGAGAGAATAAAGGGAAGATGGAGCAAACGCTCAGCCAATTGCAGCGAATAGCGCGACGTGGGCGCAAACGCTGGTTAATCTTGCACTTCGTCACCCAATCGCCGCAGCACCTGCCTTCGGAGTTGTTTGAGTTGGCAAATAATAAGATTATTCACCAGACCACTGGCACAGAGAACCTGCGTGTCCTCAAATTAGCTGCAGGTACCATTAATGAGGGCATCTGGGATGACGTACCCAGTTTGGGCATTGGTCGTGCTATTGTTGTATCCAGCCAATATCCCCATCCCATCATTGTACGTATTCGCCCTGCAGCTTCGCAACGGAATTATACACTTTGAAGTCACTGCTGCTCGCCAATAAGGGGGCAGTGCTTAGGTGAACTCAGGAGGTTGTAGAGCTATAGATGTACATATAAAAAGGGAAAACTGTGAGCAAGAATGTAAAGATGTCTGATATGTGTATGAAGATAAGGAGTATAAAAAATGCATGAGACAAAGAAAATGACAATACTAGCCGAGATTTTTTCGATTCATCCCTCTGCCATTCCTGTCTTGACAGGCTACCGACTAGACATCCAGAGCGGAGATATGGCGACCATCGGCGGGAAATTGGCGTTTCGCCTACAAAAAGCTTTTTCCGGCCACTGGATGTGGTCGCGTCCCTGGATCGTGACCGACACACCCCAGCCTGACGAAGCCATCACTTCCATCGTCGAAACCCTCTGGCAAGAGCAGCCAACGATCTTCCAGGGTTTGCACTCGGTGCGGCGCGCTTCTCCCTGGCAACCAACAGCACAGATACAGGCCGACTTTGTTGCACGCGGCCTGTGGACCGATTTGAAACCTTCTATACTACAGTTGCTCGCCACCTGGTCTCACCCTCTTGGTTCTTCCATCCGTGTCCATCGTACCTGCGAGGTACGGGGATGGGTCGTCCAGGAGCAACCAGCGATCTCTGTTTCTATCGATTCCCGCTTGATTACTAATCTCAATGTGCAAACCTACGCGAAGAAACTCCCTGAGACAAGTGACCTCATCGGTTTAATGGTGGCGGATAAAACATCGACGATGAAAGGCACGATCACCAAAGTGATGGGAACTGTTGCCGAGCATCGTGATCGACTCCTCAAGATCGCTTCAACCGAGTCTTCAAAAGCATCTATCCGGCAAGCGGCGGCGGACGAGTTGGTGGTCCAGGTGCATGCAGGACAGAACCGCCATTATGATTATGTTACACGTGCATTACAGATCGTGGTGCGGACCGCTGATTATGCCAAATTCCGTGTGGATGCAAAACAAGCGACACAAGCCCTTCGTCTTTCTCCAGAAACACGCTCGGAAATGATTAAGCAAATCGCCGCCATCGCAAAGGCCAGGCACCTGGTGAACGAAAGAGCCTATAGTTCGAGCACAGCTCCCACTGCATTTCTGACCGCGCAAGAGGTCAACTTTACTCCTGCCCTGCTCATTGGCGGAGGACAACGCGTGGAGGTGACAGGGGATCGAGACTTGTATATGCGCCTCCGACGCTCCGGAGTCTATAAGCGGAGTGTGGATTTTCCTCCTGGCGGATGTATGTCTATTGGCGTGCTCAATGCACTTCCAGAGACCGCCCCTGACCAATTCTTACAAAGGCTCCAGAAGGAACTGCAAGCGTTGACGTTTGCGAGCCAGATTACCCACATTGAAACCATTGAAGGGACTTCCCGCAATCTCCTGGAGCAAGCCATCAGCCGCTTGTCGAGCAAGGCTCCTTCAATAATCCTTGCTCTTCTGGCTGATGATGTGGACAAAGCGAGAGCAAATGAGACGCAGTGGGGAGTGTATGACCACCTCAAATCCCTCACGATTGGCATGGGAATCCCAAGCCAGGTGGTCACAAAATCAACCATGAGCAACACCTTTGCACTTGGCAATATCGTGCTCGGCATGCTCAGTAAAATGGGCAATATTCCGTATGTGCTCGCCGAACCGCTTTCCTATGCCGATATCATTGTTGGGATTGATATCGCTCGCCGCAAGAAAGAGCGGCTCGCAGGCAGCATGAATACAACAGCCATTGCACGGATATACCAAAGGCACGGAGAATTTCTCCAATATGTAATCCATGATGCTCCGCTTGAAGGAGAAACCATTCCTCCTGATGTGCTTCAGACTCTCTTTCCATCATCGATCTTCACTGGAAAGCGAGTCGTCATCCACCGTGATGGACTCTTCCGTGGTGACGAGAAACAAGCGTTGCGCCAGTTGGCACAACGCCTATGGGCAGTGTTTTACTGTGTCGAAGTCCTCAAAACAGGCACGCCTCGCATCTACGGCTTCCAGGGGCGAGTACTCCAGCCTCCAAAGGGCAGCGCGTTCAAGCTGAATGAGCATGAAGCGTTCCTCATCTCTTCTCTTCCCCCTTTTCCCGGTGTGACGCCCTACCCTCTTCGACTACGAAGTCAGGCTCCATTCCCTATCGAACAAGCCATTCACTCAGTCCTTGCGTTGACTCTCTTGCATTACGGCTCACTTCGTACTCCCCGCTTACCTGTCACTATTCACTATAGCGATGAGATCGCCTATCTTGCTTTGAAAGGAATTAAACCGAAAGCCCTGGAGGGTACGCTTCCCTTCTGGTTATGAAAAAGGAAGAATAAGGAACAACAAAACAGTGTAAAGCACATGAAAAGAAAGAGCGATACGAAGAAACACTGAAAGGACCTCACAGGCAATGCAAGGGAGGAATCATCTCGTGGTCAATGCGGCGCTCGCTGTCGCAACGGAAAGTCTGTTTCATCCTGCTGGCCCAGTGTTTCACTGGATGGATGCATGTTCATTCTTCACTCATGCTGGTGCACTTCCTACCGTGGGGACCGTCCTGGGCTACAAATGCATATACTATAGCTGTACGTTGCTCACTGCTCGTCTCCCTGATATTGATCAACGCATTCGTATCTTCGGCAAACATCGAGGCTTTTCCCATAGCTTGATGGGCCTACTCTTCTTTGCCCTCATCTTGCTTGGCGGGGGCCTGCTCTTCGCTGACTTTCTACGCAGGCGTGGAATCCTCGTCTCCCAGGAAATACAAATGCTAGGATTGCTCGGTATTCTTTCACTGACGTTAGGGTGTCTTTTCCATATTATTGGAGATAGCGTCACGTTTATGAACGACGGAGTATAATTGGTTCATGATACTTTTTGGTGAAACCCTCCAAACTTCATGTCAGGTGGAGCATTTTCTGGCGAAGGAGAGGAAAACTGGCTCGCCCGTACATGAGCCTCTTGTGGGTTTTAATCTTGTTCACGGTTCCTTCAACGGGTCCCTGACTCCATGGAAAGGTGAGTCCTGCCCTAACTGCATCATAATCCCGTTCAATGCCAGCGACGAAACTCTTGAGTTCTTTGATGGCGCTCTCACGCGCTTCCTTCATCCACCCATTGAGGCGCTCAGGCCGCCGAGCGCGTCAGCATCTGAAGGAACGATTGGAGCAAATGATGCACCAGCTTTACTTCTTGAGAGCTCTCTAGAAGCTGTGTCAGGTCACTTTTTTCTTCGGGAGTGAGATCCTCTTCCCGCTTGGAGAGTAGCCGGGACAACTCTCTTGGAGAGGTAGGAGGGGTAGAAGATGATATTCCCTTCTTTGCATGCTTTGGTGGATGAGCCATGCCTGAGAGTCCTTTTCGCCGGCGTGCGACGAAACTGCGCACCGTTGTTTCACCTCCACGATAGCCTTTTTCCTGCAGCTCGACAAAAAGCTGGTGAGCGTTGGAACAGCCGTCGTTCCAGCGCTCTGTGAGGTAGTCATAAAAAGGATCAAGTTGGCTGAGCCTGCGCGTGCGTGGCGTTGGTTGGACTGGCCCTTCCAGACGCAAATACTTCCGCACGGTATTACGGGCAAGACGAAGTGAGGCGGAAATCTCATAGGTACTGTGTCCCTGCTCGTGCATGGTTTTCGCCTGATCCACCAACGCCTGCTTTCGTTCGCGCTTCTCTCGCGAGGCATATCGGCATGGCCTTGGGTCTGGTGGTGGCGCAGGGGTACATGCAGTGGCGACCTCTTGAATCGTGATGTTCTCTAAGGGGGATAACGGTAATTGGATCTTTTTTCGTGTAATGTAGTCTTTGACTGCATCTCCCAAGTTTTTGCACAAATGCCACCTGTCCGCGATTTGCAGCGCTTGTGGGGCGCCTTGAGTCGCTCCGTCTGCATAGGCTCCTCCACGATCACGGCTCACGACCTCAATTGGCATCGATGGGCAGCGAGCCACTGCTTCACACTCTCCGCTTCCCGATCGGGAAGCAGGTCAATTAAACGATGGGTTTCAAGGTCGATGATGACGGTTCCATAACGTTTTCCCCGTTTCCACGCAAAATCATCAATGCCAACGGCCTTGACTTTGCCTACTGGTGGGGTTGACATGAGATGCAGGGAGTATAGAAATGTCTTTCTGGAGAGATGAACACCCAAATGTTCTCCCAGGCGGCCCCCCCCTTTGGCGTTGAATGCCGCACAGATCGCCTGCACGATGCTTCGCAGACGTGTGGTGAGCCGAGATGACGGATCAATCAGCTCTGGGAGCCGTTCTGTGAAGATTTTCCGTGGACAAGACGTCACACGGCAAAAGAATTTTTTCACGGAAAGCAGTAAGCGAACCGTCTTTCCTGCACAGGGAAGTTCAAGTGGTTTTCGTCGATAATAGCTGTGAATAGCAGAAGATGGGGTTGAACAGAGTGGACACAGTGAGCTCATGCGGTTTGAGGTGACACGAACCTGTAATTCACCCTGGAGCTCGCTGATGGCGGTGATCTCTAGCCTATCAGGTAATGGTAGCAGTGGTGTGGTTGGCATTCCCTTGCGGCTTCTCCTCAAAATTGATGAGGATAGTGTAGCAAGTTTTCACCACCTGACCAGGGGTTCACCAAAAAGTATCATGAGCCAAGATTGCGCAGGCGTTGACACGTTTAAAGGGGTGGATTTCTTCTGGCCTGCCCAAGGGCGTGTAGGTCTGCCACACGGCTACTGCATTAAGAACAACACCTGGTCGGAGTACTTTTTCGTCTACGGGATGATGCTGGCGGTGGGCTGCCTCATCGGAGGCAACCTCTTTGGCTTGTGATGACCTCCTAATGAACATAGCACTCCGGTAGATGAGACACAAGCATTGTTTCCTATTCAGACGAAAAAATCATCTGCCTCACCAGACGAAAACTGCAGAAAACAGCTTGGTAACTCCAGCAGTTCATCAATGAAGGGAGCAGCCATTATCACATGCTCCAAGTTACTCAGAAACAGAAGCACCTGCTCTCTCTTTCCCACTCCGCCAGAGGCGTCTGGCGTGTTGATGGTAAATGAATAGAGCGAAAACGATCTTCTGACTCTCACGCTCCATCGCTTCCTCGATCTTCTCGTGATCATCCTCATCCAGGTCAAACCACGAGAGCGCCGTACTCGCGAACTCTTTTACCTGCTCGAACAAGCCTCTTCGATACAGCCAATCATAGGACCAAATCAGCATGACCAGGGTCTCATCCAAACAAGAGCCTTCCTCTTCTCCAATTTCCTCAAGACATGCCTTCAACTGAGCATCCACTTTCATCCAGGCTCCTCTCGAATCTGTTCAAGCCAAGATAACTTGCTCTTAGCATTGAGATCTCCTTAATCTTCATCTTTGCAGCATTCAAGCAACTCAACCCCTTCTTGTTGCAATTTCAATCCTGTGCGTCCATCGATGTTTCCCTTGCCATCACTGATCTGATAATGATAGGTAGGCTGCCAGCACGCAGCACATCCATACGCCCCCGATCTACTGTCGGACGACCAGGTACCATGCTGAACATACTCTAAAAACTGCTCAGTTATCTTGCCGGGAGGGCTATAATATCTCGCAGCGATCCGAGCATAGATGAGCCGCAATAACGGCGTATACCGATCGATGGTCTCGTCATCATGAGGAAGAAGGTGAGCAAAATGTTGGACCGCCGACTGAACCACCATCGGACGATATCTCTTACAAACCTCTTGTGCTGAGAGCGCACGGCAATCCTTGAACTTCCTCACCCGTTGCCATGCGTTCAGTATCAGAGCACTTTCGACCAGGGTCGGAATCTCAAATGATGCCTCCATCCCATTCCCCTGCTGCGAGGATGCAGCAAACCCGAGCACATACTTACTCTTTGGAGAGAAAAAGCCCGTCTTCAGCACTTCTGCGAGACATCGCCCGGTCGTGACGGTTAAACCAACCACCAGTTCCTCCCACCGGTTGCTTGTCAAAAGCATTCTTGCCTTTTCTACAATGGCATCCGGATGGTCAACCCAACGTACCTGCCACCATGCTGGCAAGGGATCAGACGATGGGGAATCACCTTCTGCTTCGTCCAAGGATGCCTCATCTCCCTTTCCACCCGCACCCAGCTCCGTCTTTTCTCTTTTCGGTTCTCTCTCTCTCTCATGAGAAAGCAAAAGCTCTTGAAGAAGTGCAAAACGGTCTTCTGTTCCCTCATTGGCCAATGCCCCCCTGAGCTTCTCTTGATCATACTCATCAAGATCTAAAGACGAGACAACCGCGCTTGCGCGGGCTTTCAACTGCTCGAACAAACCGCTTCGATAGAGCCAACCATAGGCCCAAATCAGTGAAGCCAGGGTCTCATCAAGACTCGCGTTTCCCTCCTCCTCTCCAATTTCATCCAAACACTCCATCAACTGGGAATCCACTTCTATGCGCACACTCGATTGACTGATAGCCATACGTTCGGACACCTGTTCAACAAGCCCTCCTTCCATCAACCACTCATAAGTGTCCAACAAACGGGCGATAGCCATCTCCAGCACGTGCTCTGTTACCTCTTCCTCTTCAACGGGGCTCATCGCCACGAGACGTTCATAGGTCGTTTGACGAATCATACATGTGTATCGCAAAAAATCGCCTGGCAATGGTATCCCGACATCAAAGGCCCTTGGTCGGAAGGGTGGAAGAGCTCCTCCTCGATGAAGCCACTCATATCCATCCAAAAGCATGGTAAGCGTTCCGTCAGGGGTGCTGGTTCCCTCTCGTTTCCTTACCGCTTCCATTCGTCGATAGAAAACCGAATCTATCCGAAAAATGTGCATTTGTTCATCTTCTGTGATCTTCTTCGCAATTGCAGCACGCTCTTGTCGAATATCCTCCTCAGATCTGTCTAAAAACGCTTCGAAAAGTCGGTCTTGAATGACTTCCCAATCCTGCTCTTCCTCCAATTCTTCCTCTTCAATCGACTCTTCACGTTCCTGGCTCGGCTCAATACTCTTTAGAGACCGTATCCTCCCACCCGACTCGGCAAACATCGCATCACTTGCCTCGTCAAGTTGAAGTTGAGACTGATTTTCTCCATCATCAGACCCAAACAGCTCGTTATCAGATTGGTTTTCTGCTTGTTCTAATGATTCTTCCTCTTCCACGAATCTCTTTGTCTTTTCCTGGAAAACAGGTATGATCTCGACATCTGCTTCTCCCAATCGAACGCCTCGTTGCGTGTCAACATTTCCAGAGCCATCCAAAATGACATAATCCCGATACCCTGCAGCCAAGGCCAGGGTCAATCGCTCTGCTTCATTGAGCGACTCCAAAATCTTTCGGTTCTGTTGAATCGTCGCCATATACAAGATCTCATCCACTGAAGAGGGACAATACAAGTAGGTCGCCAAGCGCGGATAAACGCCATAAGCCAGTTGTCTATAGCTATTGCTCTCTTCCGAACGCAGAGGAATGACTCCCAACAGCTGTCGATAGATGGCATCTTGAACATCCTCCGAACACTGCCGGCTCACATCCTGTCGAGACACCCCTTCGAAATGGTTCTGAAAGAATCCTCTCAACCGAGACAACGCTTCCAGCACCAGATTTGCACGAACTAACGTTGGCACTTCAAAAGGATCACACATCCGTTCATAAACGGTCATTGGTCCGGCAAAAGAGACGATGTACGCCGAAGAGAGCGTGAATTGTCCTCTCTGCAGTACTTCTACCAGCCCCCGTCCTGTCGCCAGCCCAAGACCCACCACTAATTCGGGCCAGGCTTTCATCTGTAACAATTGCTCCACTTTGGAGAGGATCGTAGGGACATTCCGAAGCGGAAGGGGATACGCCTGACGTTGGCGGAGTTCTTCTTCTGAAGGAATAGTCATCTGGGTCCACTCAAGAGACGAGAGATTCAAATATTTCAGCGAAAGATGTTCTCTCGCTCCAGACTTTGGATTGATCCAGCAGTTGGTCTCAGTGAGTTGGAGCGTTTCTCGAATACGGTTGCGCGCCTCCGTTACAGGCTTACCCAGGGAATATTTTCCTTGGAGACCTGGTCGCTCACGCCACGCCTGAAGTTCTTCTTCACACAAACGCTTGATGTGCTCCTCCTGCTCCTGCCCCAATGACGCAAGCACTGGCAACAATCGCTCCAAACGTTCTTCTAACCACTTGCTGGCCATCGACACGCACGCTCCTTTCGCCTTCTTTCCCAGCGCTCCAGTCTTCTTCACCGCGCCCGTGTAGTGAGCCAAAAGAGAGTAACACGGACCATCTCAACGATGGAACAGGTATATCTGCTCGTCGTCCTCTCTTCCGCACTACTACACCACCATCGCTTATATGGACTCGATTTTTTGAAAGTATCCTTGTACCTTTTGAATGGTTTGTTTTGTCATAATCATTGATACCGCGAGATCAACGATTTCGCCCGTCAGGGTCACAACTCCTCGGTAGTCGATAAGATAGGACAGTTGCTCCAACACATTCGACATCGTCGCAAAATGTCCTCGGGTGCGATCCACAAACACCTCGAGGCCTTTCTCCTCCACCTTCACTCCCCACTGCTGCACTTGCCGCTCCAGAATCTGACGAGTCGCGCCATGACTCAGCGACTGAAACAGATGCACCATTCCCCCTTGTGATGCGAGAGGCCCAATGTGCCAGAGACGAGGAAGCCCTCCTGGACGGACCAGCAACATCAGCCCGAACCGATAGCGCGCACGAAAATCGCGAAGGACTTCCAGGCACCCCGACGGCAGACGATCGACTTCATCCACGACCAACAAGTCAATCCCATCGGGACGAATGCGAGAAGACAAAGGCCGCTCGTCTCGGTTGATCCCGCGCGCGCTGTCCACAAGCATTTGCGCACTCCAAAGGAGTAACGCGAGGTCTCGCTCAAAGCCCTTTGGCGTCAGAGTTACTCTTGGCCAATAGTAAACGGTGTGGGGAGGCGGGCAATCAGGAGAAAAATACGGCTCGATGCCTCTCCCAAGGGTCAAAAAGAAAGGCTCAACGAGATCCCATTGAGCGTATTGGCGCGCTGCTTCCGTCTTACCTACCCCCCTGTTCCCCACACAGACGGCATTCGACCTATATCTCTGACAGACCTGACACACCTGGGCAAAACGAGTGTACTCTGTCGTTTCAATAAATCCGCTGGTGAGAGGAACTGGAAAAGAAGAGGGTCTCGCCGCAAGACGCTGGTCCGGTAAGTCGCCTTCTCGAGGCGACGTCAGCCCTCCCTCCTGCTCATTCGTCATCATACCACCTCACACTGGATGGAAAAGAACCCTTAGGTTCTGCAAGCAAACGAGAAATGGCGGTGCCATTGGGATTGGAAACGCTCTCGATCGCTGGGGCAGCAATGACCAGTGCTGCTTCATCCACGTCATACCACCTGACGGGCGAAACAGAAGCCCTGACTTCGCCTGGAAGAGCAGAGGCAACTTCGTCTGCATCAACGAGTGGTTGACTCGGCTCCTTCGTAGAATCCAGGCGAGCGGTAACACGCCTGGCTAACGCTCGCGGCGAGGCGTAGCGAGTCACGGCTCGTTTCCGTTCTCCCACCTCTTTGCTGACTCGCTTGCGGCGGGATCTACGCGCAGCGACAATCTCCTGTTGACTTACGGCGTGTCCACCTCTCTCGATCGACTCCGCCTGACAAAGAAAGCGCTCTTCGTCCAATGAATCAACCACATACACCCGGATAGTCGCCAGATTCATCGGATCATAGCGAATAATCACCGAATCTCCAACAGAGTCTGCCAAGAGGGCATGCATATACCAGGCACCCAAAAAGCGAATGCCCTCCTGGTGCACCTTATGACGCCGACGCGGTTGCAACAAGAGCAGATCCAATTGCTCAGCACTTTGCGGCAAAACGGGGAGAATGCCCGAGGCCACCCAGCGCTCGTGTGGCCTGGCATGCGTCTCGGAATGCTCGCGCTGGTGATAGGTCTGCAGGACCCACGTGCGAAATAATGCGTCCAATTCCTCCAATGTCAGACGCGCTTCTTTCCGAGCTTGTTCATTGATGCGGCGCTGCTCTTGTGGGTCCTGCACCTTGGGAGCATAGCCTGGCAATTTCGAGAGCACATCTTCTCGCAGGGTCCGAAAAAAACGCTCCATTTTGCCTCGGCCACGGGGGTTCCTCACCTGGGAAAAGATGAGACTCATCTTGAGGTCAATTGCCACCGCTTCCATATGCGCGCTCGTAAAATCACTCCCGTGATCGGTATAGAAAGATTCTGGCACCCCCTGCATGGGCCAACGATCATCCTCTTTGACCCCAATCGCCTGACGCAACGCCAAGCCGGTTCGCAGAGCCGAAGGAGCAGACCAGCCCAGATGATATCCTGTCAGCGCACGGCTATAATCATCCTCTATGGCGGTCAACCAGGGCAGATCCACCTTTCCTGCTTCCTTCACCACAAAGATGCGCAGCAGACAGTGATCCGCTTGCCAGATGACATTGGCCGAGGAAGCCTGGCGGCGATACAACAAGTCGAACTGTTCCCGATACGCAACCGCCCCTTTTTGGGCCAACGTTTTCACATCTTCGGGTAAACGCTGCACCATGCGATACACCTGCGCATAGCTGGGAATGGGCCATCCTTGCTCCCTGGCTACCTCACTCACCAGCGCATGAATGCTCGTCAGCGGTCGCCGCGGCACTTGCAAGGCCAGGCCCTCAATGAGCAAGATCAGCTCTTCGGGCAGGTCACGACTCTGTCCACAATCTGAGCGTCTCTGCGGAGCAAGTCCCCGCAGGCCCTCTGCATGATAGGCAGAAACCAATCGTTGTAAGGTCCTGACAGAAAGCTGAGAGGTCCGCGCCAGGGTCGTGAGCGGAACCCTTTCTTCCAGATGAGGACGAATCAGAGCAAAACGTGCCAGAGCTCGGGTGCGCTGCCGCTCCGTAAACGTCGCCAAGCATGACAGAGCAAGACTCATGCTTCACCTCTCCGGGAACCACCATATATATCCATTGCTTCAAATATATCAGGAAAAAGCGAGAAAGTCAAAGAAAAATATTGTTACGAGCGCTATATACAAGAAGACGAATATATTGCACAAGAACAGAGTTAATTTGGGACTATAAGAAATGCATGTGATATCTGAACACCACGCTCAAGGTTCGAAAAAGAGACAAAATCAGCAAGCGGGCAGAAAGCTTCCTTGGAATGCATTCCATCGCTTTTTGGCAGGGTGTCTTACGCGGTCATTGACAAAGCAGCTCGTCAAAAAGAGGAAAGAGAGGAGGGTAAATACGCCTGGGGAGAGCGTCGAAAGAGAAAACCCAGCAAGATGTCACGACAAACTGTGCGAAAAACGAAACGTCATCTCACAAAAAAATCTACAGATCACAGAAGGTATAATTCGTGGCTATATAGGTCACAGAAGCTTCTTAATTCCTTCATTTTGCATCACTTCTAGTTCTTTAGTGATGCAATGACTTGCGTTACCAACACACATCACTTCTAGTTCTTTAGTGATTCACCAGAAACACCCACGATTGGATCAATAAATCTTTAGTGCTGTGATCTTATCAGGGCACTTTGACAAGGGTTCTGTATCAAGAGAGGAGGAGAATGAGGTCCATTGAGCACAAAAAAAGAGAACCATTCAATGGTTCTCTTGTAACTAACACAATCAAGGAGACACGATTTCTTCCCAAAAATCAAGCCCTCCTCTTTCCTGACTTCTGGGTTTTGACGGCGACGTTCTCCACACAGAGCCCAGCCAGCAGCACCGGATGGCGAGGCTTTGGCTGTTCCTGCATGAGCCTCCAATTACGGGCGGGCCGCAGGCGCAAAGGTACCGCCCGCATTGTGAAACACGACCTGTGTATTTTGGAAGAGAATGAGCATATCAGGATGATGAGGCTGGGCAGACGTCACGAACCGCAGGGTGACCGGGACCAGATCGGCTCCTGGTCCATAGATGTGCGGGCCAACATACATTCTGGCATGAGTGGCATCCCCGCCGGGCAGTTCGATAATCTCAATCTGTCCCTGTAAATTGAGCGCGATGAAATGGCTGGGCACCCTGCCCGTTTCATGCCCCACAAAGGCGTCCATCTGAAAGGTGCGTGGCCGACCATAGTGGAGATCGTCCCAACTCGTCTGCACCCATCCCAGCACCACCGATCCCACGATGACGATGCTGAGCATCAGGATCATGCCCACACCAATGGGCAAGAGCCAGAGGGGCTGACGAGAGAGAGTGCGCATCCGAAGCTGTGGCAGCTTGGACGTTGGCTGGGTACGTGAGGCACGGGTAATCCGTGGTGGCTCCTCGCTTGCTACATCCGGGTCAACCGGACGATACCGAACAGCACTTTTTGGGGCGAGGGCTGGCATGGCATTCCTCCTCTTGAAGCGTATAAGATGCAGATGACACACGAAGCGTGACCAGAGAGAACCATGCAGGACCGGAAGCGCGGATGGAAGCCCGCCTGCAGTGTGGGGACGCAGTTTCATCCGCACTGCTTGAAGCACCATGAGGGTAAACGCTTTGCCATGTCCAAAGGGAGGAAGGGTCCCGTAAAGGCAAACCATGCTTGCTTCTCCTCTCGTTGTCGTACAAACAGACACAACCCAATGATGAAATAGGAAACAACCGATAGCGAGAAGTCTTTGATGGAACAAGACTCGTATGGAATCATTCACAATGATGAGCTAAGGAGGCGGAAACTGGATCAATTTGCGAGGTCGTTCCCGGGAGGAAGTTGGTTGATACAGCCCAGAGCGATGTTGCCTATGAACCTGTGGATCATAGAGTCCTGGCTCTGGCGGCATCATACCAGCGGGCAGTTTCGAGAGCAGTTCTTGGTCCGACTTCAGCAAAGTAAAGATGACCGAGATCATTTGCCCAGCGATGCGGCCAATGACTTTGCCTCGTCCAATGTAGCGCCGCGTGCGTTCATCAAAACTGCACTTGATGGGAACCAGACGCTCATAGATCTTCGCCCATTCACAATCTAAGCGAATCGCTTGCCAAACCACCAGGTACATCGTCTGTTTCATCAGTCGGACGCCACGTGGCGAGAGCTTGGCTCGATCTAGTGTCTTTCCAGATTGTTTGAGAGTCGGTGCCCAGCCAAAATACGATTTGAGTTGGGTCGGCCGCTCAAAATTGGCAATGTTGCCGATCATAGCGATGATCACAGCAGCCTGGATCGGTCCAATGCCAGGGATGGAAAGCAAGATTTTGCCCTCACGAGAGGAGAGAACCACCTGCGTCATTTCGGCTTCGAGCTTTTCCAGATGCTTGTGGATGAGATCAAGCTCTTCGATGAGTTGCTCCTGCTCGAACGTGAGGCCGCGCAGTCGCGCCATATCTTTCGTTCCAATGCTCTGTCCCGCAAGTCGTTGCAGTTCGACCAGCTTGGCATCTGAAAGTTGACGAGCCTTGCCTCGCGCCTCTTGCAGCGCTGAAAGGCTGGCAGTCATCAAGGATGCTGGCGTCGGGAAGCGTTGGCGGATGATCAAGGCGGTCATCCCATTTGGGTCTTTCAGGATGGAGGTGAACTCAGGAAACACCTCATCACAGATAGCCGTCAGCTTGTTTTTCCGCTGCGTGCTTTCTGCAATCAGTTCATAGCGATGTCTCACCATTCCACGAACCTGTGCAGCCGCCGCCGTTGGAGGTGCCAGACGGCGTACCGCTTGCAGGGGATCAGCGACCTGGACGCCTTTCTCCAATTGATTGTAGAGCATATTAGCCAGGCCAAGCGCATCCCGTTTGTCGGTCTTGACCATCCCACGAGGTCGCTCTTGCACATGCATGACATAGACCGGGATATCCAACTCCTGCAAATATTGGAGCAAAGGTCGATGATAGTGTCCTGTGGCTTCAAGCACCACATACACCTGCGTGAGAGGGACGTACGTGCTGATACGATCAACCAGGATGCGAAAGCCCTGCCGAGAGTTGTCGAAGGACAAGGAAGGACAGTTCTCAAACCGCTGGTGACGGGTGAGCAACGTTGGGGAAATGAAGCCTGCCACATGAGCGCTCTTTCCAATGTCTATTCCCAGATACAAGGTCTCGTGAGAAAGCTGGGGCATGATCTGGAGAGCTGCATTTGCTTTTCCTTGGCGTGCCATCAGCTCACCTCGCTTTCTGCCTCCCTTAGGCATGATCAGATGGTGGGAACAGCAAAAACGCTGGGTGGAGAAGCCAGGCTCCGTGGGCGTGCCTCTACCAACTTCGGACGAGAAGTTCGGCCTCCAAACTCGTATGAGGAGTACGAACACGCCCCCCATCTTGTTCCCAAGAGTCAAGCTCCAAAGTGTACCCAGAGTTCTGCGGTGCCTTTGCGAGAAGGAGCGACCTTCCCATGCTTCTCCACTTACAACAATACCTTAATTTGAACAAATTTTCAAGATCCAGCCTGAAGATCCTGTCCGAAGTGTACCTGAGCAGAGGAGAGAGTGGCAACCCCTTTATCCACCACTTTCGCGCCAAATTTGGGGATAAAGCTGTGGAGAACTCACCTCGACGGTGGATCAACGGTGGACAGCGTGTGGAAAACCCTCTGACCTCCCTCCTGGAGCGAGCCCAGAGCGAGGTGGAGCATGAGGACTTTGAGCACAAAAAAAGAGAACCATTGATTGGTTCTCTTGTAGCTGATACAACCAAGTATACACGATTTTTGCCCAAAAATCAAGCCCTCGCATGGCTGTGCTCTATGGGAGGAATTTCGTTCTCACTAGCAAGGGCGAGTTGAGCGGAATTATTTGGAACGGGATGGCAGCCCATCCCGTTTTCCCGACGACTTTCTCCCGCACTCAAAACGTGGTCACATCTGCAGGCAATACTCGAAGCTAGGGAAACAACCATCAACCAAGCCAGGGAAGCCACCCACCCATTGATGCACCTTGCATGATCATGGTGACCCGCCACGGGCGAAGAGCAGGGAAGCAGGAGGGAGCCGAGATCCTTCAACGGCGGCGTATGAAGATGGAGTTACTAGCAACTGGTTGCTAGTA
>Ga0070713_100001213_pt1 | contig 16464 bp, 10 predicted proteins | sample LARL82metaG_FD_65465 | JGI IMG/M metagenome (GOLD analysis project Ga0070713, IMG submission 65465) | Corn, switchgrass and miscanthus rhizosphere microbial communities from Kellogg Biological Station, Michigan, USA - LAR L8-2 metaG | ecosystem: Host-associated > Plants > Roots > Rhizosphere ...
GGAACTGGGTTCGCTTGCGTTAAAGATGATTCGCAGATTATTGAAGTCAGTCAGCCCCAACGACGTAGCGGAAAAAGTGCTATTGATGGCCTGCTCGTTGCCACCAAGGTTCCCGGAAACGCATACAGAGCTGCCTGTAACCGTTACCCCGCCCGTTCCAGCGCCCACGCAGCCTGTTTCTGTGGTTGAGCTTCCGGGAGACTGCATGGTAAGAACTGTACTTACGCCTCCCAGGCCCTGACCGCCTAATGACACAGGTCCCAGAGAGATCAGGTCAGCAAATGCGCTGCCTGCACCCAATAAGAAAATTGCGGAAACCGCAAATCGATGATTCATGAAGCTCCTCCTAAACTGGTGTGTTCGAAAATACGAGCCATCCCGTTCAATCGCCGGGCCGCCAGCCAATTCTTCACGACCAGTACGACTAGTGCTCTAGACGCCACAGTTTCGTTTTTGTTACGTTGACGTCCGTAAGGTTAACTCCATGCAGTACTTAGAGCCAGTTCACCCTCCAACTGGAAGAAATCTCAGAAGACGTAACCGACATGCGCGCACCGTAGGGAAGAAGGCCTCCGTGCCCCTGCTGCGTGGGAGTGAGAATCGATGCGTGGGATGAGAATCATGTGCTTACTTACCATAAACCCGACGGTAGTGTACGATTACAATTGTGGCCCCGGATTAAGATCGGGCGCTTGAGCAGCAAGGAGAAATGTTGATGAAATTGGCGATAGCGGCGTTGCTTTTCACTGTGGCGTCGGTGGCGGCCTGGTCCCAGGTCAATGTGGGTGAACAGAAGCCCGAATCCGGCCTGCCCTTCACCATGAGCACGGTGGCCAGCTTCGAACTGCCCTGGCGGCTGGCCTTCCTGCCCGATGGCCGCATGCTAATCACCGAAAAGGTCGGGCCCGTTTGGCTGGTGTCCCAGCAGGGAGAGAAAATTCCGGTGGGCGGTACGCCCCCGGTCTATTGGCAGGGCCAGAACGGCATGCACGGTGTCTTCGTCTCGCCCCACTACGCCACCGACCAAAGTATCTATCTCACCTATGTCGAACCTGGTGACTATGGCGGGGGTCTGGCGCTCGCCCGCGCCAAGCTGAACACTACGGCCACCTCTGCTCGACTAGGAAACTTCGAAGTCCTGTGGCGACAGATGCCCAAGGGCAAGGGTGGCCAGGAAGGCGCGCAGGTGGCTTTTTCGCCTGACGGTCAGTATCTGTTTCTCGCGGTTGGCGACCGCCAGCGCATGACCCCCGCCCAGGATCCGGACCAGCCCGAAGGCAAGATCCTGCGCCTGACGCTGGACGGCAAGCCCGCCCCCGGCAATCCCGAATTCGACAAAACCGGCGCTGCCACTATTCCCCTTATCGATCCGCCTCGTGACACCGAAGTCGCCAAGACGGCCAAGGTAGTAAGCACGTATACCTTTGCCGGCCCAAACCTGACCCGGGCTGAAACCTGGGCCAGCGGCTTCCGCACACCCTACGGCCTGGCGTTTTCGCCCACCGGCGAATTATGGGAAGTCGAGCATGGCCCGCGCGGCGGCGACGAGTTGAACCTGATCGAGAAGGGCAAGAATTATGGCTGGCCGCTCGTCTCCTATGGCCAGAACTATAACGGCGTGCCCATTCCGAAGCCCGACACGCGGCCCGACCTGGCGAAGCCCGTGCTTTATTGGGTACCGGTGATCGCGCCCGGCAATCTGATGTTCTACCACGGCACCCGGACCTTCCCGCAATGGAATGGCAACGGCTTCGTCAGCGGGATGGAAACCAAGTCCCTCAACCGCATCATCTTTGACGGCCACGGCGGCGCTAAATCCGCCGAGCGCTGGGATGTGGGCCGCCGCATCCGCGATGTGGAAGAAGGCCCCGATGGCTCGCTGTGGATGCTCGAAGACGCCAACCCGGGCGCCTTGATCCATGTGACACCCCAAGTAATTACGTCGCGTTAGCTAAGCTAGCCGTTTTCGACGCGCTGCTTTATATCCGAGTACGCCATATCGATTAGCCTGCTTAGCGCTCTGGCGTTTGCGGCCGTTGCCGGTCTTAGCTTCACATGGCGCATGAACTTGCCGTCGCCTTGCAACAAGCGGGCCGGATCCGGCAGCGCTGCGCCGTGAAAGAACCCCACGTTTACGTGCGAAGTGAATACATTGACGTAGCCGAAGGGCGCATCTCCCAAACATGCCACTGGACAGCCGTCATGCAAAAGCTCTCGGACTTCGTCCCCGCATTTTCGCATCGCCTCAAACCACCGAAAGGCTATGGCTCCCAATTGACCGGCATGCTCTTTCATCCACGCATCGATGGCAGGATCCCGCTCGACAGCGCCGTTGAATCGCAGCAATTCCGTTCTCATCGCTCATACCGCTTCACCTATGCCCGTAATCCGTGAAAACGTAATCTCTGGTCTTTACCCTGGTGTGGCACGCGAACCCGCACTTGGCGTCGTTGCCCTGCGGCGGCTTGCCGGCCAGCGTGCCGGGCGTGAACGTATCGGATGCAGCGTCATAGTCGAACACGGCATATCCCCACCCGCCGCTGTCCGCGAACCTCTTGCTGTCCTTCACCATGAAGTCGACGTCATGCTGGGTGCCTGGCACCGTCGCTGCCGGGAACGTCTCCATCTTTTTCGGATTCCAATGGATCTTCGCCATCTTGGCGCCGTCGGGGAAAGGCTTGCCGTTGCCGGGAACGCCGGCTTGGTAGGCCTGGATCATCACCGGATTAGCGAGCGTCACAGCCATCAGGTTTCCGTTCTGACTGATCGAGACAACCTGCCAGGCCTCGTATCCTCTGAACTCAGAGAACGAGAGCCCATTCGGCACTCTCACGGTGTACTTGTCCTGCGCGGAAATCGCCCAGCCGCCCACCAAGGCCAGCGCCCCCGTAATAATCGGAATCGTCAGCATCCTTTTGCTCTGCATCGCCAACACCTCGCTAGTCAATTTACCTCATTTCTTGTCCTGGCTCTCACCCCTGCCCTTTCATTGAGGTGTCCAGAACTATTGCGCTCCTTTCGGCGCAGTATAGGCACGCCCGGCAACGCGACGATTAGTTCGACTGACGGACCATCTCCACGAAGACCGCTCGTGCGCCTTCCCGATCCTTTACTTCCCGCGGAAAAGCTACGCGTCGGCTGTGTATTCGGTCACCCGATTTGAGCCGCAAATGAAAACCCAGCCGGTCGACGGCGGTCATCACCGCCTCGTCGGGATCTTCCCCGGCAAATCGGCGGGCGATCAACCGCAGAGCGTCCCGATGATCAGCATTCATGTGCCGAACGATGTCTTGCGCGGCCTTAGCCAGAGGATCAGGTAGAGCGCCTCCGTAGTCTTGAGCCGAGATCCAACCCATCACGCCGAAGCCTCCGATGTAGTAAACCGTTGAGATTTGGAGCCGATAATACGCAAAGTCGGCGTAGTCCTGCCAGAACTTTGCATTCTCGTACCGTGAAAGGTACAGTTCTCTAACTTCTGCCGCGGGCGCTTCCGTCGCAACACCGAGCAGCGTCAATCGGGCAGCGCCCAGAGGATCTCCGGAAACGTCCGGCTGCGTGATGAGCAAACTGGCGCGCGGATCCTGTCGCAGGTTCTGGGTGTGCATCGCCATACTGCTGATGAAGAATACCGGACGGCCAACATCGTCTGCCGCGTAGGGCATCAGGGAGCCGAAGGGAAAGCCGGGAGACTTTTGCGAATGAGTCGAGAGGCTGCCGAGATTGCCAAGCAAAGCGAGCGTCCGCGCTCGTTCGGCGAGCGACGGCTCAGGAACGCCTGCGGTGATGGCTCCGGGGCCAGCGTGTTGTCGGGTGGGCACGCTTCTATGGTAGCGAGCCTCTCTTTAAGAGCTTATGCGGAGGAGTTGGTCAGCAAGTCAACTTTCATCTGCGTGTCTTCTTCATAGGCATACTGAAAGCTCTTGATCGAATCGAGAGAGCCGATATTTTGCAGGCCTGCGGCCGCTTTTGCCCCTTGGCCACTCGCCAGACCGCTCGACACTTTGACGAGACCCCGCAGGAGCTTCGTAATGTCCGCTACCTCTTTATCGTCGAGCGATCCGTCGACCTCGATGTTGACGGCCTGGGACGACGAAGCTCGGGTCTTCTGTAAGCTGGCCGAGGAGCCACCCGATGTGGCGCTGGACGAATCAGACTGAAGCTGGTCTGACTCGGCAAATGAGATAGTCACAGTATCGCCGTCAGCGGTTGTGACCTTCAACTGGCCTTGTTGTTCGATCTCAGCGTCGAAATGCGACTGCTGCAGGCTACCCCTCCGCGATGGTGCACCCCTAGCCGATACTCCTTGTGCCTCCCAGGACCCGGCCGACGCCATCGGAATACCGGCTCCCACGCCATTGGTGATCATGAGGTACCTCATCGGCTGGAATGTCTGTGATACCAGATTTATTTTGGATCGCTTCCGCTTTCTAGCGTCCTTAACCGGATAGGTCCCAGCAGACCTGAAGGCAACGGCCGCAGATCCTGCATGTCCTGCGGCGTGAAGCGTTCTCCAAACCGAACATTGAGTAATTTGTAATCCGGCAGCGCCTGCCCGGCGAGCTCGTTGATTGCAAGATTGCCGATCACGATGCGGATCTTGTTTTCACCGGCATGCAACAACTTGTTCACCTCCACCTCGTAGGGCGGACGCCAAACCGCGCCAGCAGCCTGACCATTGACGGACACCTCGGCTGCCTCGCGCACAGGACTTTCCAACCAGGCACGCATGCCCGGGGCTCGGCTGGCCGTGGGCTCAATAGGCGTACCGCTTCCGAAATCGAGCCACAGCTCGACGCCCGGCTTCGACAGCGACGCAGGTATTTGGATTACCTTTTCATAAATCGCCTGGCCGGAGATAAATTTCGTATTTTCATCAGCGGCCCAGGACCGCAAAGTCGCCATCTCGATCGGCTGGGCGACACCTGGAAACGTCACCGTCCATCCGGTGCTCAGGTCCAGGACGTCTCGCATCGACCGTGTTATTTTCGGCACCCGGCCCCCTGCTCTGTCACTAAAGACCAGAACTCGCGATTCGTAAGGCTGAAGATCAAGTTGAATCGGGTTGTCGCCCGCTGGAGACACGCGGCCAGTGAACGGGTCCCACCATTCGGCATGGCGGCCTTTGACGCGCACTTGAACCTTACTGCGGACAGGCTGATTGCTGGTATTCGCGATGAAGTAGATGTCTGCATCCTCCATCTTTCGGTGAATGAAGCCGATGGCCGGATTACTGGTCGCAAAGTCCGGCGTGTACCAGCCCGGCAACTCAGCCAGGCGGGAAGACTCGACCACGATGCCGCCCTTGCTTTTGAATTCCTCCAACTTGTGAGAAGTGCTGGGCGGCATCCGCTTGACAGGTGGCAGCACCAGGACGGGAAACGGAATCCCGATCTTTTCTATCGCGCGGTCGTCGATGAAATCGAAGTTGTATCCGGCGTCCAGAATATGTGGAATCAGGTCAGGTGGCAGGAGCGCAGCCATGGATTGGTTGACAGAATCTTTGCCCGCCATAAAACCGGACCACGCGTCATCCGTCGGAAGATACACCGCGACATCATTGGCCGGCTTGCCTTGGCGCAGCAGCCAGCTTACGCGCTGCAGATACTTCGTGATCTCCGGCATTACAATCCACCAGGGATTGTGATTGTTAAATACGGCGGCGGCATAGAATCGCCACCCGGGCTCCCGGGCGCCGGGCGGCGAATAGGGCCATCCATGCCCGATGAGTTGGTTGATCCCTTGCAAGAAGTGGAGATCTGCCTCGGCCTTCATGTCGAGAGGAGTGGCGCGAAACGCCGGCGAGTGCAGCCAGGTCCAGGTCTCGGACGAAGTGACTGGGCGGCCGTAGAGGTGGCTCGCCGACGAGGCCCAGCGGGCCGTGGAGAAACTGCGCCACTCCGACCCCTCGCCTTCCGGAAAATCAACCAGCGCATTGCTCGAAAGAATCACGGGCGGGATTCCGTAGGTCTGCGATCGGAAGCGCGTGCCGTTGCGCTTGGCCCACGCGCGAATCGGAGCGAGGTAGCGCTCCTCGGCGAGTTCGGTTAGAGTCTCACCCCAATCGTGGCGAACGCTCGCGGTCTTCTCGCCGATGTCACCGACCAGCGCAGGCAGGAATGGCGTGAGATCGTAGCCGCGTCGCTTACGAAATTCGGTCAGCAGGTCGGAGGTCCAGTCCGAGCCGTAGACTTCCAGGCTGTCACTAAACACCGCGTAGGGAGGATTGGGTCCGAAGGCCCGCATGAGGCGGTCACCAACCACCCGCAGGTGATGTTCGATAGCCCCTCGATCATAGTGATCCAGCACGAAGCCTTCCGCATTGACGGCCGCCCGTTTGACCTGCTGACCAGTCCGGCTCGAAATGAAGAACAGCACCACCTGTGAGCCGCTCCGCTCGTGCGGCAGTTGAAGGCGCGCGGATTCGAGGTCGGTAATGCGCTGCAGGGTCTCAGCCGAGAAGTTTCGAGAATCGCCACCAGCCAGGAATGCAGCGATCAGCTTTTCGCCGTTTTCCAAATCTGGCAGGGCAATCGAACGGGCGTTGGCCGGAACCGGCACCCGATCGCAACGCAGTCGCCCGGCCGCTTCTGTGATGGGCACATGTGGACCGCCGTACGGCCAGCCGCTCCCGAGCGTTACATCCACACGCAGGCCCAACTCGTGCGCCTTCTGTGCGGCAAAACCCAGCGATGCCAAGAAATCATCGGATAAATACGGTAGATTGCGGAGTCCGCTCGCTGGATCATCGAGCGCCAACGGATAGACCGGCTGTACCTCGACGCCACCAATGCCGCCCTGCTTCATCAGCCGCAGCTCGCGCTCCAGCTCCGGCTTTGTGACGGCGGCACCGAACCACCACCAGCGCATCATGATGCGTGCGTCGTCGGGAGGCTGTTCGAAGGCGCGTTGTAGCGCAGCTATACTCGTGGGTTGCGCGAGTGCGGCACATATGCCACCCCAAATGACAAGTGTTACCAGATACTTCATCGCGCCATTAGACCAGTTTGAGGCTCCATTTCGCTCCCTGATTGGAAACCATTATAAATTGTCTCGAAGCGTGACTTTCTAATAAGTGGGGCGGGTCCCCTGACCCGCGCCGGGCGCCCCGCCCGGCTTTCCAACCTTGGCGCAGGTCTCCGGCCTGCCAAAGACTTCTTTAGCTGCCGCGTGAAGCGCGGTCAATTCTCTCACCAGTGCTACAATTTTTTCTGCAGACTAGCAGAGGAGCGGCAGTTGACGGGTATTACGGATCTGCTGATCGGATGGGGCCAAGGTGACAAAGGCGCACTCGACCGCCTCATGCCCCTGGTCTACGACGAACTGCGTATCGTCGCGCGCCACCACCTGGCAGCGGAGGACCATCGGCACACGCTGGAAAGTGCGGCCCTGGTGAACGAAACCTATCTGCGCCTGGTAGAGCAGGAGCGCGTCGAGTGGCGGAACCGGGCCCATTTCTTCGCCATCTCCGCGCGCATGATGCGGCGCATTCTGGTGGACCACGCACGCCAGCGCCACACTGCCAAACGCGGCGGCGGTCGGCCCCGGCTCTCTCTCGATCAGTCCCTCGGCCTGGCGGAGCGAAAGGAGCTCGACGTCGTCGCGCTGGACGATGCGCTCGGTGCTTTGTCCAAGCTCGATTCGCAGCAAGCGCGCGTGATTGAGCTGCGCTTTTTCGGCGGCCTGACCATTGAAGAGACCAGCGAGGCTCTCAACATTTCGCCCGCAACCGTGACGCGCGATTGGGTAACAGCCAAAGCCTGGCTCTATGACCAATTGAATCGTGCGAAAGAGGAAGGTCAGGAGCCCGGGCCTTGACCGCTGCGCGCTGGCATCAAGTTCGGGACATCCTCTACGCTGCTTCGCAGTTGCAAGCTGGAGTGCGCTCGCGGTACTTGATCGAGACCTGCGCCGGGGACACGGCTTTGCGGGAGGAAGTCGAAAGGCTGTTGTCGGCGCTTGATAAATCAGATGGGTTCCTCGAGCCGCAATCTCTTGGCCCGCTCGGCACTCACGCCTTGAGAATCGGACCCTACCTCATCCTTGGTCAGGCTGGCCGCGGAGGCATGGGCGTCGTCTATCACGCCGTCCGCGATGACGAATACCGCCAGGAAGTGGCCATCAAGTTGGTCCGCGCCGGCATGCAAACGGATTTTCTGATCGCCAGGTTTCGCCTGGAGCGGCAGGCGCTGGCACTCCTGAACCATCCCAACATTGCGCGCCTGCTGGACGGTGGCACCACGCCAGACGGCTCGCCTTATCTGGTGATGGAGTGGGTCGAAGGTCAGCCCATTACCGAGTACTGTCAAATGCATCGCCTGGGCCTGAGGGAGCGCCTGCAATTGTTTCTCGCTATCGGTGACGCCGTTGAACACGCGCACCGGAACCTGGTAGTGCATCGCGACTTGAAGCCCTCCAATATTCTCATCACTACCGAGGGAAGACCGAAGCTGCTCGATTTCGGGATCGCAAAGATTTTCTCTCCGGAGGCCGCCAACGAGCCGTTGACGATGACGCTCGCGGGCACACGCTTGTTGACGCCGGACTATGCCAGTCCCGAACAGGTGCGCGGCGATGTTGTCACCACCTCCACCGACGTCTATTCTCTTGGCGCTGTGCTGTACGAAATTATAGCTGGCGCCCGGCCGCTCAAACTCGACCACCGCGCGCCACAAGAAATTGAGCGGACGATCTGCGCCCAGGAGCCTCAGCCGCCCAGCGCCACCACCGGAGCTGCGGGCGTTATCGCTCGTGACCTGCGCGGCGATCTGGACAATATCGTGCTCAAGGCTCTGCAAAAGGAGCCGCAGCGGCGCTACGGTTCCGTCCACCAGTTCTGTGAGGACATCCGACGCTACCTGGAGGGCCATCCGGTACTGGCCCGCAAAGACACCATCCTGTATCGCGCCGGCAAGTTCGCTCGCAGACATCGAGCAGGCGTTGCTGCGGCCGCGCTCATCTTTATTGCAGTGCTGGCAGGCGCAGCGGCCACGCTATGGGAAGCCCGGATTGCCGTCCAGCAGCGCGGACGGGCGGAGCGCAGGTTCAATGATGTTCGCAAGCTGGCGAATTCGTTCCTGTTCGAGTTCGATGACGCCATCAAGGATCTTCCCGGTACCACTCCCGCGCGTGCCTTAGTGGTGAAGCGCGCTCTGGAATACCTGGATGGCTTGGCCGCGGAGGGTCGCGGAGATCGCTCGCTACAAATGGAGATAGCCTCCGCCTACCAAAGAGTCGGCGCGGTTCAGGGAGATCCGATGTTTCCGAACCTGGGCGATTCTCGCGGTGCCTTGGCGAGCTCCAACAAGTCGCTGGCCATTCGAGAAGCGCTGTCCCGCGCGGACCCCGGAAATCAACAATTGCGTCTGGCGTTGGCATCCATTCACCAGCAGATCAGTGACGTGCTCGATTTTTCGGGCGACACCGCCGGTGCGGTTGAGCATTCCGGAAAAGCGCTGAGAATATACGAGGCCTTGGCAGGCCCCCTTGCCGACGATCCTAAGTTTCAGACACAACTGGTAGTTCAGACCTATCATCACGCAAATCTGCTGAAAGCAACCGGCGATCTCGATGGAGCCGCGGCCGAATACAGACGGGCGGCGGAACTGAGCGGGCGATTGATAGCGGCACACCCGTCTGACAAAGAAGGCAAAATCCATCTGGGCACCAGTCTCGATGGCCTAGGGGCCGTTCTTCAGGACCAAGGAGACACCGCCGGTGCGTTGGAGAATCGTCGAAAGGGCCTCGTGATTCGAGAACAGCTGGCCACCCTCGATCCCGATAACGCCCACTACCGGCGTCAGCTGGCCTTCTCCCACCACAACGTCGGACTCTCCCTGGTGGAGGCGGGCGATCTGTCAACTGCCCTGGATCACTTCCGCCGTGAGCTGAGCTTGTTTGAATCGCTGAGTTCCGCCGACCCCAAAGACTTCCAAGCCCGGCGTAACCGATCGCTGGCGCACAAACAAATCGGCGACGTTTTGATGCGCAATGGGGACGTGAATGGTTCATTGGATCAGTATCGTAAATCCCTCGATATCGATCGCTACCTATCCTCCGCGGATCCTGGGAACTCTCAAGCTCTTCTGGATTTGTCGTTCAGCGAAGGTAAGGTTGGATCCGCATTAGGGAAGTTAGGAAAAACCCGGGAGGCGTTGGCCATGTTGCGCAGTGGAGTTGCGCGGCAAGAATTGTTGGTGAAAAAAGATCCCCACCATATACTGCTCTACGGCCATCTGGCCAATAGCTATACGCGCCTGGCAGACGGCCTGCAAGAAAGCGGCGACTCGGGGACTGCCATTGAGAACTACCGGAAGGCCGTGGCAGCCCGGCTGAACCTGTCTGAGAAGGATTTTGCCAGTAACGCAAATCGTGGCGCTCTCGCGCACTGTTATACGAATCTCGGCAAAGCCCTCGCGACGCGTGACCGTGCGGACGCTTTGAAACAATACAGCCAGGCCGTCGAGTTGCTCGATCATCTGACCGTCATCGACCGGACTAATGCGCAATATCGAATCGACTTGGCCGATGCGCTCGCCAACGCAGCGCGTCTTTACATTCGTATGGCTTCGACCGACGATGCAGAACCTTCCCTGCGCCTGCAACAATGGACGAAGGCTCGGTCTTTTTACCAGCGCAGCCAGAATTTATGGTTGGAGCTAGACCGTAATAGCAAACTCCCCGCTGCAGGCCGGCAGTCGCTCCGGGATGTTACCCGCGAGTTAGCTGGTTGCAACGATGCGCTTGCGAAATTTCAACAGGTTCGCTAGATCGGATATAAACCTCTACCGGTGACGCCGCGCTCCACTATTTCTTTCGTTAGGCTTCAACCATCTCCAAACAACCCGATCTTCGCGCCCATCCCGTGCTATTCGGAAGTTAGGAACCCGATCAAAGAATCAACCAACCGCCCTGGTTACGACTCCGCCGCCGGTTATGCCGCCGAGTGTTCGCTCCCGCCGTCGATGCTTAAGTGGTTTAGGTAGCTGAAAGAGCAATCCAGTTAGCTCAGCGCATTGGATATATAATCGATGGCTGCCAACTCCAGAAAGGAGTGTGTCTTCATGCGCACGAGAATTGATCGAATGTTTTTTCTCCTGGCTGCTGCGTTTGCTCTTCTTGCATCTTCCATAGCGACCGCGCAGACTTTGGGATCCATCACCGGAGAAGTCAGAGATCCCAGCGGGGCTGTAATGCCCAACGCGTCCGTTACGGTTACCAACACCGCCACCAACGCATCACGCTCCACGGCGACTAACAACGCCGGCATCTATGTATTTCCCGACTTAGTGCCGGGCACCTACGAAGCGCGAGTCCAGGCGGCGGGTTTCGAGCCGCAAGTCAAGACCAATGTCGTCCTCCAGGTGCAGCAAACCGCGCGTCTCGATTTTGCACTGGCCGTGGGGCAGGCCACCCAGACCATTGAAGTCAGCGCGGCAGCGGCCTCTCTCACAACCGAGAATGCGACCGTAGGAACCGTAATAGAAAACAAGAGGATTGAAGACCTGCCGCTGAACGGACGCAACTTCTTCCAGCTGGTCGCGCTCAGTCCGAACGTGTCCTACGGCTTTGCCCCGGCGGCACAGGCTTCCGGACGGATGGGCGGCACTCGGTCCCTGATTACAATCTCGCAACTCGGATCGAGAGCGACTTGGCAAAACTACACGCTCGATGGCGTGACGAACACCGACATCGATTTCAACCTGTACATCGTTCTGCCTTCGGTCGACGCGCTGCAGGAGTTCAAAGTCCAAAGTGGAATCTACCCGGCGGAATTCGGCCGGGAAATGGGACAGGTGAACGTGTCGACCAAATCGGGAACAAACGCTTTCCACGGGTCGGCCTTTGAATTCCTGCGCAACGATGCTCTGGACGCCAGACCTTACGATTTCGTCCCGCCTGCGCCTCCAAAGACTCCTTACCGGCAGAATCAGTATGGCTTTACGCTGGCGGGTCCTGTTGTTATTCCCAAGCTCTTCAACGGAAGAAACAAGTTGTTCGTCATGTCGAATTTCGAGGGCTTCAAGTCGCGCACCACCACTGCTACTTTGGCGACTACTCTTTCCGCGGCGATGCGCGACGGGGATTTTTCGGCCGTATCCACGCCGTTACAGGACCCATTATCCAGGAAACCGGGGACCGGTCCCAACGGAACCATCGGCACTACGCTTTTCACCGGCAATCAGATTCCCGTAAGCCGATTCAATAAGCAGTCGGTTTTTCTGCTGAAGTTCGACCCGCTACCGAATATCCCGTCTCAGACGGTTGCGCCTTTACAGAATTACCTCTATAACGCTCGGGTGCCGGTAGACAAGAATCAAGTGACCGAGCGAATCGACTTTAACCAAAGCCAGAATTCGCAATGGTTCGGACGCTACGGTTGGACCGACGAATCTACGTTGACACCAGGTATGACAGTTGACGGCAGCACGCTCTTCACCCGCGCCAGTCAGTGGATGCTTTCCAACACTCATGTATTCTCCACCAACAAGGTGAACGAAGCGCGATTCGGCTACAGTTCGATTTTCAATGTAATCGCTCAGCAGTTGGCGGGAATCGAGGATGTGGACAAGGAAATCGGCGTTCCTATTCCGCTTCCCACAGGTGATCTTTGGGGTGTGCCCGCGGTGGGGCTTACAAACAACCTGACGGGTTTCGGTAACAGCACGAACGGCCCGTATACGATCGACAACAAGTATTTCCAATTCGTGGATAACTTCTCGTGGGTCCGAGGAAAGCATTCGGTTCGATTCGGCGGAGAGTATCGCTATAACGAGTTCCCTTCCTTCGGCAACGAGTTCACCCGCGGCTCGTTCACTCATAGCGGTAGCTACACCGGAAATCCCAATAACCTGACCGGGGGTTATTCAGGCGCCGATTTTCTCTTGGGTACACCTTCCTCCATCAACATGGCAGTCAGCGCTGCCCAGACCGATTTCCGATCCAGCGAGTGGGCTCTATACGTAGACGATACTTGGAAGGTCGCGCCCAAATTGACTGTGACCCTGGGCCTGCGATGGGAAGTGGAGCAGCCCTTGCGCGACGATGCCGGAAACGAGGTGACCGAGCTGCTGCGATCATCTTTGCCTGATTTCCGGGGCTGTGCGCCGAGCTGCGGCAATCCTGCTGTTCAGGATTTGAATCTGCATCCCCTCTATGTGCGCACCGGAACAAACGGCGACTTCTGGCAGGGAATCAATTTCCGATTTCCCGGCCTCCAGACTACGCGCGACGGCCGGCTGGGAGCCCGCTTGATCAAAACCCAGTACAAGAACTTCGCTCCACGGGTAGGCATTGCTTACACGCCCAATGACAAATGGGTATTCAGGACAGGATTCGGCATTTTCTACTCGCAGGAAAGTAAGAATTCGGTCTTTGACCTGAACCGCAACCTCAGTGGCCGTGATACCGTCATGCCTAATCTCCAGATCGCGCCTACTTTGAACTATCAGAACTTCGTGGATTCCTCGCAACTTCCAATCACGATCAGCCCGGCCGGTTTGACGTGGGGCGTAGATCCCAACCTCCCCTCGACTTATTCGATGATGTATTTGCTCAATGTCCAGCGGCAAATCGGCAACGCGACCACCGTTGAGCTGGGCTATAACGGCGTGCAAAGCAGGCACATCGACTTGATCAATAACCAGAACCAACCTGTTCCCGGCGTTACTCCGTTCCCGGGACGCGCGCCTTATCCCGAACTGAATGCGATTCAATATGTGATCGGGCAGGGCATTGCGAATTATAACGGCGCCAGCGTCAAAGTCACGCAGCGTTTCTCGGCCGGTTTGACTACGCTGGTCGGCTACACGTGGTCCAGGTCGCTCGACGATAGCAGTGCAATACGTGGAACGGCGGCGGATTTCGCCCCCGAAAACGCTCTGTGCCGGGCCTGCGATTATGGACCCTCCAGCTTCAATGTGCCCCATCGCCTGGTGGCGTCGATCCTTTACGCGTTGCCTTTCGGCCAAGGAAAGCGATTCGCGAACCGAGGGGGCGTCGCGAACCAAGTCGTGGGCGGTTGGCAGACCAGCACAATTTTCACGGCCCAGAGCGGCGCCGCACTCGATACCAGCTCCTGGGATGCCGCCGGCGTAGCAATTCTTCCGAGCTCCAATCGTCTGAATTGCATCGGGTCGTCGTTGTATGGGGACAGATCCAACCCCAACCTTTTCCTGAATAGATCAGCCTTTGCCAATGCTGTTGCCACGCCGGGATCGTATTCATCCTTCGGTAACTGCGGGCGCAACAATCTGATCGGGCCTGCCTTCTGGAACTGGGATTTTTCAGCCTTGAAAGATTTCCGGATCAGCGAAAATCATTACTTGCAATTCCGCGCCGAAATGTTTAATATCGCCAATCATCCGCAGTTTGGAGTCGGAGCCACTACCGTTACGTGGGGAAATCAGGGGCCGGTCGCACAAGCTCTCTTCGGCGTGATTCGCCAGACCATTACGCCGACCAGCATGCGGCAGATTCAGTTCGCCTTGAAGTATAATTTCTGACACGTTTGCCGAGTGCTACGCTTCATGCAGCTTGACCACGCCGCGGTCAATATCCTTGATCGTAGGACGGCCGCAATGCGCCATATCGCGCGCGACTTCGGTCTGCAGCATCTCCAGCACCTGCTGAGCGCCTTCGGGCCCATAAGCAGCCAAGCCCCACGCCACAGGCCGGCCGACTAGGACGGCAGTGGCGCCGTAAGCAAGAGCCTTGAAGATATCCGAACCGCGCCGGAAGCTTCCATCGATTAGAATCGACGCCTTTCCACCTACCGCGTCCACGATCGACGGCAAAAGCTCCATGGATGACGCCATCCCGGGAGTCGACACCCTGCCATAATTCGATACCACGATGCCTTGAATGTCGCGTTTCACCGCTGCACCGGCGTCCTCGGGGGTCATGATGCCCTTGATCACCACCGGTACGCCGATGCCCTTTCGCAATTGATCGATTAACGTCCACTTCAAAGCTGGCCGGGCCATGGCCTTCGAAAGCGGCGCACCGACTGTGATGCAGATCGCCTTGCAACCGGCCTTCACTGCCCGATCCATCTTGGTCCGCACCGCCGACAGGTCCTCTTCTGGGAACACCTGATACCAAAGCGTTGTCTTTGATTCCGCAGCGATCTGCTCCACCGGTAGGCTCGATCGGCCGCTGACTACCATCCACGCTTTGGCTGCCGAAGCAGCCCGCACCATTCCGACCTCGCCGTCGGGATGATAGTTCTGAAGGCGCTCTATCGGTCCCGCTATGACCGGCGTGAACATCTTTTCGCCGAAGAGCGAAACTGTTAAATCGAGGTGCGTGGTAGGTACCATCATGCGCGGCCGGAAAGTGATCCGGTCGAAGAAGGAACGATCGCTGCCCGCAATGGTGGTGTAAACATCAGACGCCAGTTTGCGCTCAGCCATGTTCTCGAATTCGAGTACGCTGACGAGATCCACGCGCGGCGCGATCCGGCCGGAGGGCTCACCGATCAGCTTAGGCGGATGATCGGCGTCCAACTGTGAAGCGGCTACGAGAGATCCGAGACCGCCCAGAGCCTTACGTCTTGTCACCATAGTGTTTTTCATCGGAAGTGAGTCCTCAATATCGTGCGGTCAATCGAGGTCAGATCGGGAACTCCACTCTTGGCCATTGCCATCACCAGTTCTTTCTGCAAGATTTCGAGAATCCTCTGAACGCCGGGTGGCCCGTAGGCCGCGAGCCCCCACCGTATCACCCGGCCGAGACATACTGCCTTCGCCCCTAGTGCGAGCGCCTTCAAAATATCGGAGCCGCTCCGAATTCCGCTGTCAAAGAGAACGGGCACCTGGGCGGGCACAGCATCCACGATTTCGGTCAGGACTTCCAGCGTGGCGGGATCATAATCCAGAGAACGGCCACCGTGATTGGAAACATAAATGGCATCGAAACCATGATCTACGAAAGCCTTCGCATCTTCGCCCGTGAGAACGCCTTTCACCGCGAGCGGCACCGTGAGCATTTTGCGAACTTGATCTGCATATTGCCAGTTGTACCAGAGCCTTCCCTGAGGCAGCCGATAGGGATTGCTGGTTGCCGTGGGCCCGCCGCGGCCGCCGCCCCCACCGCCCGGCCCGCGTCCCGCTCCGCCGAGGGGAGCAGCGTTCAGGTGCCGGTCATGCACGGCGCGTTCGTAGTATGACGCTTGTTGATCCACAGTCATTACGATCGCCTTGGCTCCCGCGGTTAACGCACGATCGAGGAGTTCTTTGGTCCGGTCCATATCTTCCTGAGGATAAAGTTGCCACCACACCGGACTCGCCGCGGCTGCAGCAATCTTCTCCACCGGAAAAGATGCGTTGGCGCTGATGATCATCGGCGTGTTAGCCGCCGCAGTTGCGCCCTGGTGTGTACCCATTTCGCCCTCACGATGAAGCGCGCCATGCCCGGCGCTAGGAGACACCATCATCGGGAAGTTCATGGGAGTGCCGAGAACTTCAA
>Ga0070713_100001215_pt1 | contig 16448 bp, 13 predicted proteins | sample LARL82metaG_FD_65465 | JGI IMG/M metagenome (GOLD analysis project Ga0070713, IMG submission 65465) | Corn, switchgrass and miscanthus rhizosphere microbial communities from Kellogg Biological Station, Michigan, USA - LAR L8-2 metaG | ecosystem: Host-associated > Plants > Roots > Rhizosphere ...
GAAGCGAGGCTGACTCCCCGCTTCAGTGACCGCACAACTGAGAGGCCAACGCTCAGCAAACGAGCACGTTACCGCGGGTGAGCACAGCGCTCACGCCCGCACAGCGGACGTGCACGTGCCGGCGTGGACGGCAGCGGCTACATCAGGCCATGGTGTGCTAGGAAGTTCGCGGTGCGCTCGGGGGTGGCGAGAATGTCCCACTGGCGTTCGGGATAGTTGAAGTTGTCCGTGAACTCATCGGCGACCGGCTTGCTCTGGGACATCGCGCCGATCAGTTGCAGCAGGTGCCCGGCGGGCGGGAGGCCGATCATGAGGTTGGTCCAGTCGCAGATCGCCTGCACGCGGTTGGCCCGGCGGGCAGCGGTCTTCTGGCAGAACCTTTCGTCGAAGTTCTGGTCCTCGGTGATCGCGGTGCCCAGTTCCCATGCCGAGTACGAGGCGGAGTTGGCACCTTGGCCGATGACCGGGTCCACGACCGTGTGGGAGTCGCCGACCGAGATCGCGTACCGTCCGTTGGGCAGCCGCACGTAGTCCTCGCGGACAACCGGGGTGACGGCACCCTGCAGCAGGTCCTGCGGGCGGGTCAGCCGGAACCTGGCGGGGTCGACCCGGGCGAACGTCTGCGGATGATGGGCGTGGAGCTTTTCCAGCACCAGGCGCTCGAAGGCTGCCGGGTCGTCGGTGTAGCTGGCGTCGGCGAGCACCTCGGTATCGCCGCCGGGCACGTTCTCGAACAGCAGCACGGTGATGTGGCCCTCGAAGGAGAACATCGGGATCTCCAGCAGCTCCCCGTGCGGCGGCGCGATGCTCATCGTGACACCCCGCGGGTCAGTGCGCTCGATGCCGTGATACAGGCCCGCGCATAGCCTGCGCTGCGGCTTGTCATACGGTGACCGGTCGGCCCGCACGCCGAACATCGCGCTGATGTCGCCCTTGCCGGTGGCGACCACGATCAGGTCGTGCCGCTCCGATAGCTCCGTGACGCTCCGCGGCGTGATGTCCGCGACCCGGAACTCCCCGCCGCGTTCCTGGAAGTCGGCCAGCAGCCGCGGGATGTAGATGCGGTAGTCGATCGCCCGTGACGGGGCCGAGAAGAAGCCCGGAAAGCTCAGCGGCTGCGGGCCGCCGATGTAATGGTGATGGCAGAAGTAACCGTATTCAGCGAGGTCCCAGTGGTCCACGTTGAGCGCCTTCTCGCGCTGCACCGTGGTGTTGTGGTGCGCGACGGTGTTGAGCAGCCGGCCGTCGGCCATTTGCTCGGGGGTCTTCGCGTCGTAGATGACGACCGGGATGTCGTGCTGCCGCAGCAGGAGCCCGAGGTGCAAGCCCGCGACCCCCGACCCGACGATCCCGATGCTAGGCGATCTGTTTCCTGACGCCATTGCGGCGCTCCTTTCGGACGTTGGTGCTGTGCTTCGCGTTTACGCGTCGGCGAGCAGGGTGCGAACCCGGGCGCGGGCGGGCTCGCGATCGTAGCCGCTGACCTGCGCGCTGGCCATGCGGACCGGGTCGCCGAAGAAGAAGTACTCGTACAGGGACTCGCGGCCGGCGAACCCGGAGACGGCCGCGTCCATCGCGAGCTTGAACAGGCGGGCGCGCTGCTCGGCGGTCGCGGTCGCGGCCTGCAGGTAGGTGTCGAGATCGGTATTGCCCTCGCGGTGCGCGCGGGCGAAGTCCGCCTCGCTGGGCAGGGCCATGAGGCCCGAGGCGGAGAACTTGCGGACGATCTCCGGGAGCCGATGGCTCACCTTCCTCGGGTACCAGTTGCGGGCGGCGTTGAGGGTATCCCACTTGGGCAGGAAGACCCCGTCGTCGCTGAATGCGCCGTCGGCCTCGGCGGCGCGCAGCAGCGCCTTCTCGATCTCGACGTAGCTGATCAGCTCGCCGAGGTCCTCCTGGATGTGCTGGAACTGGCCGATGCCGATCGTGTCCGCGATCTCGCTGGCAAGGCCCAGGTAGAACTCGGTCTTGGCGAGGGTCCGGGTGACGACCTGGTGCGTCATCAGCGCCCCTGCGCCGGTCTCCGTGTACCAGGCGTTGCACAGTTCTGGGTGGCCGAGCATGAAGATGCGGTCGTGCGGGACGAGCACGTCATCGAATACGACGACCGCGTCTGCCTCTTCGAACCGGGACGCCAGTGGCTCGTCGAAGGCGCTGCCGCCGTGGTGGAGCGGGGCGCGGCAGTAGTACTTCAGGCCGGGGGCGTCGTTCGGGAGGGCGAACGCGAACGAGTACGGCGCGTCCTCGGGGGTGCTGCGCAGCACCGAGGAGGGGAAGACCAGCAGTTCGTCCGCGAGGGGGGCCACGGTGGCGAGCAGCCGGGCGCCGCGGATGACAACGCCGCCGCCGCGCTCGGCGACGACGCGGGCCGTGAGCTGGCCCCCGGCCTGCTGGCTGGCGGGCACGGAACGGTTGACCTGCGGTGGGACGAGGGTATGGGTGGCTAGCAGGTCGCTCTCGCGGGCGTACTCGTAATAGGCGCGGATTCGCTCGCCGAAGACGGGATCGGCCTTGGCGAAGAACCGCTCGGCGGACGCGAGCGCGGTGACGGCCGAGTTCATGTAGTCGCCGCTGCGGCCGAGGAAGCCGTGCGAGTGGGCGGTCCAGGCGGAGAACGCCGCCCGCCGCCGGACCAGGTCTGCCTCGCTGCGTGGGATCAGGAACGAGGTGTTGACGAGGTCGCCGGTGCTGGGGGAGGCATAGGCGAGCTGCCCCTGATGCACTGGGTCGTGCTGCATGTCGAAGAGGTGAGCGTAGGTGTGCGCCAAGTTGCGGAACAGCGGGTGGTCGGCGACGCGTGTTGTGATCTTCTCCCCGTTGGCGTAGATCTCAGGGGTCATCGCGTTCAGCTTGTCCAGGTACTGCTGGCCGGTGCGGATTCCCATGCGGTGAACTCCTGTGTCGGTGCTCGGATCGTCTAAAGCAGGGCCTCGTGGCCCGGGGCGCCCTGCGGGATCGTGGTGAACTGCCCGTTGACGAAGCCGAGGGCGTCGCCCTCGCGGTAGTCGAAGCGCCGTACCTCGCCGAGGAAGAGCGTGTGGTCCCCGCCGGCGTACTCGGCCCATGGCGTGCACTCGAAGTAGCAGAGCGACCCGGCGATGCGGGGGGCGTGCTCGCCGTCAGCCCATCCGGGCCGCAGCGACGCCCGGGGCTTGCCCGCGAAGTGGAGGGCGAGTTCACCCTGCTCGGCCCCGAGGACGTTGACGGTGAAGCACCGGCCGCGCAGCAGGTCGTGGGAGGGGACGGCACGCTGCAGGGCGACAAGGATCAGCGGGGGGTCCATGGACACAGACGTGAACGAGTTCACGGTGATGCCACGCGGGGCGCCGCCCGGCTGGGTGAAGCCGACTACCGCGACCCCGGTGGCGAAGCGGCCAAGGCAGCCTCGCAGGAAATGTGCGGGCGGGCGGTAGAGCGGGGACTCGGGCGCGAAGGCGGGGGACTGAGCGAATGTCGCGGCCATCGTGGACGCTCCTCGGCGGCCTCATGGTGCTTGCCGCTGCTACATTCGCTGTTCTATAATAGAACAGCATGTTCTTATATTGAATTGACTGTAACGAAGGGCCCGAGATAGTGCAAGCGCGGGAAGACGGGCCGGCAGTAGCGTCCGCCGGGCCGTCGCAGACCCTGTCGCGCGGGCTGAGCGCGCTGGAGATCATCGCGGAGGCGGAGGAGCCGATCGGGATGGCCGAGCTTGCCGCGCGCCTGGGCCTGCACCGGTCCATCACTTATCGGATCGTCCGCACGCTCCAGGAGCACCGCTTCGTGGCCAGGACGCCGTCTGGCGACCTGGTGCCCGGCATACGCCTTGCTGCGCTCGCCCGCGCCGTCTCGCGCGACCTGCAGGCGGCGGCGCTACCCCAGCTGACCGCGGTGGCGAACGAACTGGGCATGACCGCGTTCGTAACGGTCCTGGACGCCGGCGATGTCGTCGCGCTTGTCAGCGTTGAGCCCACGCACGCCGCCGCCCCAGTCGCACAGCGGCCGGGAACCCGCCACCCGCTGCATCGCGGCGCACCGGGCGTTGCCATACAGGCGGCCCTCACCGCGCAGGAGCGGGCCTCCCTCGGCGACGCGCGCCTGCGCGGCGAGGAGTTCTTCGCCGGCTTTCCTGGCTATGCCACCAGCTACAGCGAGGTCATCAAAGGGCTGTCATCAATCGCCGTCCCGCTGCGGGTGCCCGGGCAGCCCGCCGCGGCGGTCGCCGTGGTCTACCTCGACCGCAGCACTGACGTCGCGGCGGTCGGGGAACGGCTGCGGCAGGCGGCCGCGGCCGTTGCCCGTGAACTCGCCTAGCGTGCGACGGAACCCTGAAGCCAGCCCCTGAGTTCCGTAACTCAGGGACCGATTTCGGTTGTCGGCAGGTACTCTGCCGTCCCGTCGCGCCTGGTGGACAGGGCAAATTCAGCCCTGCTAGCGTAAATCCCGCACCTTCCGCCGAGCGCGGTTCTGCTTGTCAGTGCCTTGACCGCCCGCCGGTAGCGGGCGCTACAGCCCTTTGCCTCCTGCCGGGATAATCTCAGTTTGCTCGGGCATGCCGACAAGCAGCGGCAAGGCTCTCGCCACCTGCGGCCGCATGGGGGGTGCCGCCATCGCCGTCGCGTGCGCCTCTTTGCTTGTCCACAGGTCTTCCACCCAGATGACATCTGGGTCCCTGGCGTCGGCATTTACCAGGTAAAGGAGGCAGGCAGGATTGTCCTGGAAGGGGGAGCCCGCCTCGAGCAAGATCTCGATTACCTCGTCACGCTTGCCGGGTCTTGCGGTGATCCTGTTAATGAGCGCGTAGTAGTTATTCACGCGGTACCCGTCCTTTCGATGTCCGGGGGCCCGGCCGTCCCGGGCCCCGGGTGGGTTCAGTGTGGCGCTGCTCCTCTGCCGGGAGACAGCGACGGCATGCTGCTCCTGATCACAGGCTGATCCCCACTCCCGGGAGTGGGCAGCCAGTCCGCGGGGTTGGACAGGTTGCTCGGCTAAGCGGGTGATTCGCCGGTGAGCCTGAGGTGGAGGCCGGCAGTGCTCCTCGAGTGATTCTGTAAGCCACTGCCACGAGGCCGACATGGCGAGACCCCCGGACCATGGCGATCCTGGCGGTACACGCACAGGCGGGCTGGTCGTGCCAGCCCGCCTGCGGCGCGAAGGGAAGGCAATCCGCAACGATGTCAGTCGGCAGCGGCGCCTGCCGGGGCCGGCCGCTGCGCCCCGGCCGCGGCCGGGGCGGTTTCGGCGCGGCGGACAAGGAGCAACGCCACTGGGACACTGGACAGGGCAACGAATCCGCATACCGCGAACGCCCAGTGGAACCCGCCGGTGAGCGCATTCGCGAAGGCCTGCCCCTGGCCGAGGAGAAGACGCGAGTGCGAGGCCGCCACGGTCGAGGCGACAGCGATCCCGAGCGCGCCGCCGAGCTGCTGGGATGAGTCGATCAGGCCGGAGGCGACCCCCGCGTCGCGTTCCGTGACGCCGGCCAACGCTCCGATCGCAACCGGCACGAACCCCCAGGTGATGACTCCGGCCAGGAAGAACGGGCCGGCCAGGTGCGCCCAGTAGTTCCCCTGTACAGGCACCCGGGCCGCCCACAGGATCCCCGCCCCGACCACGGTCATCCCGACCGCCATCACGAGCCTGATCGAGGCGCGGGTGACGAGGGCCTGCGCGACGATGGCCATCGCCACCCCGGTCAGCCCCGTCGCCAGCCACGCCAGGCCCGTCTTCATCGCCGAGTACCCGAGCACCTGCTGCATGTACAGGGTGCCGGTGAAAAGGAAGCCGTAGAAGCTTGCCCCGAGCAGGAAGCCGACCGCGTTGGACCCGGCAAGGGTCCTCAGCCGGAACAGGCGCAGCGGCAGCAACGGCGCTGCTGACCTAGCCTCGATCACCACGAACGCGGCCAGCAGGACCGCTGCCGCCACGAGCATGCCTACCGTCCGGGTAGCCGCCCACCCGGCAGTTGGCGCCTGCGAGATCGCGTAGACCACAATCAGGAGGGCGCCGGTCACGGTGACCGCGCCGAGCGGATCGTAGCGGCGGCGCGCGTCCTGCAGCCTGCTTTCCGGCACCACTGGCCGGGCCAGCAGCAGCGCGATCCCGCCGACCGCGACGTTCAGGTAGAAGATGTACTGCCAGCCCACGTACCTGGTGAGGGCGCCGCCGACCAGCAGGCCGACGGTGGCGCCGCTGCCGCCGATGGCGCCCCACAGCCCGAGCGCCTTGTTGCGCTCGGCGCCCTCGGCGAAAATGTTCGTCACGATCGACAGCGCGGCGGGCAGCACCATGGCGGCACCTAGCCCCTGGATGCCGCGCATGACGATCAGGAACGTGTCGCCGGTGGCCAGCGCGCAGGCGAGCGAGGCCGCGCTGAACAGCGCCAGCCCCGCCATGAACAGGCGCCTGCGGCCGAGCAGGTCGGCGGCCCTGCCGCCGAGCAGCAGGAATCCTCCGAAGGTGAGCGCGTAGGCGGTCACCACCCACTGCAGATCCGTCTCGGAAAAGTGCAGCTTGCGGCCGATGGTCGGCAGGGCAACGTTGACGATCGTCAAGTCAACAGCCGTCATGAAATAGGCGACGGCGAGCAGCGCGAAGGCGCGCCACCGGCGCACCTCGCCGGGTCCTCCGGCGCTCATGCCGCCTGCTTCTTTCCTGGAGTTCACTGAGGTCACGAGTGCCTCCGGTCCTTTCTGGTCAGGTCTTCACTAGTTCAAGCACCTGCCAGGCCGGCTACTCGCCGACGACTTCGCGCCGCGACCGGTGTTGCACTTCGCGCGGTGGGGTGGTTGCGGCGGTGCGGGTACGCGCATCCGTCAGCCGAACTGCGCTTCCAGTTCGGCCTCGGCGGCCGGCCGCAGCGCGGTGTAACGCCGCCAGTAGAGGGCGGCGCTGTCTGCCGCCGGCCAGTCGTCGGCGAGGAACCGGGCGGGCAGGCCCGGGTCGGCCCGCAGCAGTTGCAGCCAGTCGGCGCCGAGCAGGGTGATCTCACCGAGCGCGGTCGCGCGGCCGGGTTCGGCTGCCTGCGCCTGGATGAACCGCTCGTGCCGTTCCCTGATCTGGTCGACCGGCCACGCGCGCCGGATGAACGCCGCCGGCTCAACGCCGGGCAGGGGAGAGGCGGCGAACCACTCGGCCAGCTCGGCGACCTCGGACAGCTGCGCGTCGGCCAGCACCCGGCCGACGTCGACGGTGCCGGGCGCGATCCACAGCCCGTCGCGCAGCCCGCCGAAACCCGCCCAGGTGAGCGTGGCGCGCACCCGGTGACGCAGGTCGCGGCGGCTCTCCGGCATGGAGTAGCTCAGCAGGGTCCAGTGCTCGCCGTCGTTCTCGAACGGCGCCGCGGACGACACGCGCTCATTGGCCGCGGCGATGATCGCCTCAGCGTCCGGCGTAAGCCGGTAGGTGGCCGTCCGGCCGAGCTGGATGCGCTCGAGCAGGCCTCGTTCCGACATCCGCGACAGCGTGGCCCGCGCAGCCGGCTCCCCGACCCCGAGGCCGCCGAGTAGCCGCAGGAAGACCGAAGCCGGAATCGGCGGCAGCTCCCGGCCGTGCACCACGCCGCCGAGGAAGCTGAAGACCAGCGCCTGGGGCCGGTGCGTCACAGACGGCAGGCCGGCTCGGATATGCCGACGCACGTTCGCTGCGCCGCGCCGCCCGGCGCTGGAAGCGAGCCTGACGAGCGGGATCCGCGGCATGCGGCGGCATGCGGGGCAGTCCTCCCGCACCGTCGCCGATCCGGTCACCGCCAGCCCCGCGGCGCCCCCGCCGCGATGCGGGACGGTGCAGCCGGGCGGGGGCGCCTCAACGCGTTACTCAGGCGTGCTCACCCAGCGGTCCAGGGCGCGCCGTGCGGATCGCGGTGAGCTGTAGCCGATCTGCCTGGCCAGCCGGTTAAGGCCGGAGCCGCAGTGCGGAAATGACGCCTCGGCGCGCCGCTGGCGGGCGCTGTCCAGTTCGCTGCGCCAGCTGGTGCCGTGTTCAGCCAGTCGCCGCTGGAGTGTCCGGGAGCTGACCGCGAGGCGGCGTGCGATGTCGGGTAGCGCAGGGCCGCTGTCCTGACGCAGCGCCGTGTCCAGGACCTGCTGGAAGTGATCGAGCCAGGTCGCCGGCCGCGGCGCCGCCAGGGTGCCAGCGTGCCGGCGGAGTATGCGGGACAGCACCGGGTCCGCGCCCTTCAGTGGGCTGCCGAGATCGCGGTTGCGGAAAGTGAAGGTCGTCAGCGGAGCGCCGAAGTCGATGTCCCGGGTGCCGAACGTCTCCGTGAAGGCCCGCGAGGACTTCGGTGCCTGATGTGCGAATGCGACGTGAGCGGGCGCGATCTGCCGTCCCGTCGCGGCGCGCGCCCGCATGCACCATGCGGCCACCGCGGTGTGCAGCGCCAGTTCGCCGCCGCGCCCTTCTTGCCCCTGAAGCAGGCTGTAGGAGTAGGTGGTCTCATCGTCGGCCTCGGCCTCGACGCGAAGCAGGCCGTTCGTCGTGAGCAGCGGCAGGTGGCGGATGCTGACAAGCAGTCCCTCGCCAAGGGTCGGGGACGTCATGAACAGGTAGTCGAAGACGTCCATCTCGCCGAGTTCATGCATGCTGGCAGCTCGCAGGGCGTAGTACGGGTCGCCGAGCGCTTGTTCGAGCAATTCCCATAGGCGGAGGGCGTGGTCTGGCTTGACCGTGGCGCGGTCGGCCGTCAGTGCCCAACCGGGCAGTCCCGCCTGCCTGGAGAGCTGTCGCTGGTCGGCACCCGCCGCTGCGGCCACGGAGAGCAGGAACCGCGGAATGGCCGCGGAGTCGCGCGGATCCGCCTGGTCCGGCTGCGCTTTGACGTCCATGTTGGCAAGCGTAGGAATCAACGCGTTTGCTCAGGGGCGGAAACGAGGCTGTGGAGCGAGGATGGCGTGTCATGGGCCAAATCTGGCGCAATTTGGCCCGCCGCCGCGGCCCCTCACGTACGACTCAGCATTGAAGTCATGATCATCCCGAACGAATGCGGCTGGCTCTCACCCGCCATCCGATCGCTCAGCCGCCGGCGGGAACAACAGATCCGGTTCTCCGACGATGGTCAGGAACTGCATGTTGACGGGGCGGGCCGGCCAGCGAAGCGGCCGGTGATCCAGCTGAGGATGTCAGACATGGCGCCGTCGTCAATTCCAGTGATCTGCCCGGGGATGGTGTCGTGGCCGAGTCCGGGAAAGGTGCGGTAGTCGACGGTGACGTCGGCCTGGCACAGGTTTGCGGCGACTTGGCTGCTAACGGACTCCGGGACCACGACGTCAGCGTCGCCCTGCAGCAGCAGGACCGGGCCGGCGACCGCGTGGCTGCCGGTGGAGTTGCGGGCGAGGTAGCCAGCGAACTGCGGATCGTCGAGGTATCCCGGACGGACCAGGGACGGGCCAGTCAGGTCGCTGTATACGGCTGTCACTACGCCGAGGCATCCGGCCCGGGTGACCTGGAGCCGCTGCACAGCCTGCCTGGTCAGTAGCCGGCGTGGGCTGATTCGCGGGTCGCTTTCGGCCGCGCCTTTAGCGACCAGTGGCAGGAAGCCACCCAGTCCGGGGAAGGATGCCAGGCTGCTGACCACATGGAACAGGTCGGCCGCGGGGGCGGTGACAACGGCACCCAGATAGCCTGGCTCGGGCTGGGCCAGCTGGCGCTCGGCGACGCCTAGTGCGGCACCGCCGCCCTGGGAGTGGCCCCACAGCACCCAGCGGTGCGAGAGCCCGGCCCCGGCCTGCAGCGACGCGCGTAGTGCGCCGATGACATCGCTGGCCTCAGCGGCCAGGTTGAGGAATTCGACCCGGCCGTTGGTCCCCAGCCCTGCGTAGTCGGGCGCGACGACCGCCCAGCCCATGTCCACGAACCGCAGCATCTGGCCGCCGTGGTAGAGGTCACGCATGAGGGATGGCGCGCAGTCGCTCCCTATGCCACTGGAGCCGTGGGCGTCCACGACCACCGGCCAGCCGCCGGCGGGCGGGGTGCCCGGCGGCACCAGCAGCACGCCGGTCGCGGCGATGTCACGCCCGGTGGACGTGCGGGAGTGGTACATGATCCGCGTCGCTGTGATCGCTCTGCCTTGCACCTGGTAGGCGGAGACGGTCTGATCGCGGATCAGTTGACCAAGCGGTGCCCACGGCAGCGGAGCTGGTGCGCCGTAGAAGGCGGTTCGCGGCAGGGCGTCGGCGCGTTGCTGCTGCCACGCCAGCTGGCACTGTGCATTGCAGTTGACCGATTCGGCCTGAGCCGATGCCGCAGACAGCGGCACCGTCAGGCTCACTGCGACCAGCAGGGCGGAAACGCCGAAGCGCAGGGAATTCATATCTGGCTACCTTCTCCCTTCATGCCCGGAACGAGCCGGTCAGCCGCTGGCGACGACGAAGACGCAGCAGAAATGCAGCACCGTGCCGCGAGGGCGCCATGCCGTTCTCTCGTCGTGGCTCAGTTATCACTGCCGGCGTGCGGTGCGAGCGACAGCTCAGACAGCTTCATGGCCAGGCTGTGATGCACCGCGGGAACCCAGTCCAGGGCACGGAGCAGCGCGTTGCGTCCCCTGCGAAGCGGGACGCTGTCGAGGGTGGCGAGGCGGGTGATCCGGTGGGTCATCTCGACCACGTCGGCGGCGACCGGCCGCCGCTCGCGTTCGTATTCGTCAAGCACGTTGTCTGGTGCACCGTCCCGGAGGACGGCGGCTAGCCGGGCGGCAAGGGCGCTCGCGTCCTGGATGCCCGTGTTCATGCCCTGCCCGCCAGCCGGGCTGTGCACATGCGCGGCGTCGCCGGCCAGGAACAGCCGGCCGTCGCGGTAATGGTCGGCGAGCCGGTGGTGGACGCGGAATCGCGAGCTCCACACGATCTCGCGGATCCGGGCTGGCTGCTGCTCGGGACCGCGGGCGTCCAGCAGCCCCTGAATGACGTCGGCGCCGGGATGCTCGGGTGCCTCGTCCACCGTGGCCACGATGCGGTGCCGGCCGCCGGGCAGCGCCGAGACGACCACTAGCCCGGCGGGGGAGTAGTAGAGCATGACTTCGGTTTCGGGCAGGTGCCAGTCCATGCGGACATCCGCGAGCACGAACGACTGGGCGTAGGTATCGCCGGTGAAGCCGATCCCGGTGTGCTCGCGCACAGTGCTGTGCATCCCGTCGGCACCAACCACGTAGCCGGCCCGGATGGTCTCGCCGCTGGCCATCGTCGCGGTCACACCGTCTCGGTCCTGCGCCAGGCCAGCCAGCTCGTAGGGGCGGTGCACCTGGCCGCCGGCCTCGTGCAGGCGGTCAAGGAGCACCTGCTCGGTGACGTCCTGCGGGATCATCAGGGTGTACGGGAAATCGGTCGGCAGATCGTCGAAGTCGATGGTCATCAGCACGCGGTCCCGGTCGCGGACGGTGAACCGGGGCACGATCAAGCCCCGGCTGACCAGCTCCTGGCTGACTTCCAGCTCACGCAGCACTTCGAGCGTGCGGGCGTGGACCACGCAAGCCCGCGAGGTATTGGCGCCCGCGGCTTGCTTATCGACCAGCACTGCGTGCACTCCTGCCGCGGCCAGCGAGGCGGCCAGGGTGAGACCGACCGGGCCGGCGCCGACGACCAGCACTTCGGAACTGGCTGGTAGCAGAGTCTGCTTGTTCATCTGTTTCTCCCTAACCTTGCCCGACTGCGGCACGACGCTATGCAGCATGCAGCAGGCTGCGAATCTGTTACGCGCACTGGTATTCGCGGGCCGACAGGCCAGCCCGGTCCGTAATGAGGTGGGTATCGACGCTGGGATCAGAGAAATACGGGTCGTGTGACCGTGGACAAGCAGGCGCATTCTTTTACAGGGCCCGTGAACACTGGTGCTTGTCGATTACGACATTAGTTGTGAAGGACCCAAGTCGAAGAGGGCAGATCGTGCCACCATGCGGACAATAGCCGCCGGTAGTGGATAGCGAATACCGCGCTTACCCGCTACGTTAGGAGATCCCCGGCTAGGGGCGCATGTCCGTCAGGGTGAGCGCCGCCCTGATTTTTCAGGGCGGTCGTGGCTGGACCGGGCACGGTCACGCAGCGCGCTGGCGGGTCACGTGCTCAGCTGCGAAGCCCTCGATCCAGCTAGGGAACTGCGGGCGCCAGTCGAGCGCCATCTTGGCGCGGGCATTGCTCGCGCCGCGCAGCTCGGTCATGAACGCGGCGCCCCATCCGCCTGCGGCAAGCCGCACGAGTGCGGCAGGGACGTGCCTTGGCGCCGGCGCGCCCAGTATGGATGCGAACGCGGGGAGCCACTCTCCGATGGCAACCGGCGTGTCATCGACGATGTTCAGTACCCCTGTGACATCGCTTCCCAGCGCCGCGACGACTGCAGCCGCAGCGTCGCCGGCGTACGTGAACGACAGCACCGAGCCGCCCTTGCCCGCGATCGGGAACTTTCCCTCGAGCACCTGCCGCGTGTAGGAGCCGCCGGGTGAGAAAAACGAGCCTGGGCCGTACAGGTGCCCGAAACGCAGCACAAGCCCCTTCGCGTCGCGGGTGCTGCGCTCAAGCTCCTGCAGCGCGGTCAAGACGGGCGCGAACTGCGCGGGCGGACGCATCCACAGCGGCGCGTCCTCGTCCGCGAGCCCGGGGCGGGGCTCATAGGCGTAGGCCAGCCCCTGTGTGATGACCCGGGACGCGCCGGCCTCACGCGCCGCGTCGACGAGGTTGCGGGTACCTTCATCCCGCAGCCTGTTAGTCTGCTCGAACTGGCGTGCCATCGCCTTCGGGTTGATCTGGGCCGGAATCGCGGTGGCCATGTGTACCACGGCCTCCGGCTCGGCCGCTTGTACCGCCCGGTGGACGGCACCGCGGTCCAGCAGGTCGGTACCGCTCGCGCGCGATATCTTGACGACCTCGTGACCAGCCGCGACCAACTGCGGTACCAGGCTTGCTCCGATTACACCGGTTGCCCCGGCTACGAGTACTTTCATGCTCCTCAGTCTCCTTGAGCCTCGCATGGGCTGAACATGACGAAACGCGCCAACAACCCGACCGGATGCGTCAGCGGCGAACGGGCGGCAATCTGAGTCGCCTCGGACTGCGGCACGAGGCGAGCCAGTAATTGTCCAGTTCCTCGTGCTCAGCCGATTGCCCGAACCGATTAAGGCGGGTAAGTACTTCGTCGGGCTCAGGGAAGTTCTTGAGTACGTCCCACGAACTGCCGTCGGCTAGCTTGCGCAGCTGATAAGTGTTGCCCTTTTTGTCTCGTCGCGCGACGGGATGGACGCTCCCAGGTACCAGGCGATTGTCGACGAATGCCACCAAGGATCCAGGAAGCAGTCGTCGCATCAGGCGCTCAAGGAAGGTGTCGATCTTTGTCAGCGGAATGTGAGACCAGAAGAAGCCGGCGAACGCCGCGTCGAAGTGTCCAGGGATGGTTTCCGGCGCGAGGGCGTCGGCAACCGCAAAATGGACGTACGGCGGCCAGCGTCTCCGCATCTTCGCTACCTCAAGCGTTGCCTGGTTGGCGTCCGTCGCGGTCACTGATGTGGCCGTGGCCGCGAGCACGCTCGTCCACCAGCCAGTTCCGGCGGCCAACTCGAGAACGTGCTGGCCGGCGAACCAACCCGTCAGGCGGTCACGAACAACCAGCAAGTCGCTCTGACGTTCCGGCCTGGTATAAACCTCGTCATACTCGGGTGCCCAGCGGTGGTAATACTCCTCCGTTCCCGTTCCCATATTCACTCCTCCAGTGAGGGAATCTCGCTGGCGTTTCTATTACTGGCGGGAGGCCGGGCCCCGGGCTGCCTCGACACCTGATGCCTTGTGCTGTCCATGGTCGTCAGCCTGACGCAGTGCGGCCAGTCTCGGCATCTGTCATTGATACCTGTCTTTCCCCCGTGTACGACGGAGCAGGGACACGATGGCGGCCGACGAATACCTCCTAGTGGAGGTGGTGACGGTCAGCCCAGGCGGAGATAGCCGTCGCGATGGCCTTCGACTGGTCCTCGGGGGCGTGATGGCCGGCCTGCCCGCAGGCAACAATGTCGAGTGAAGCTATGTTGCCCGCGCACCATGCGGCCTGTTCCGCGGTGATCAGCAGCGTTGGGGATCCCTCGAAGGTCATGAGGAGCTTGGGCACCTCCGTGCTTTCCGCCAGCCAGGCGTCGAAGGTCTCGATCCGCTCCACCAGTTCGGCGGGTTCACCGTCGATCGGCATCTGCCTGGCCCACGCCAGGAGCGGGCCCCGGCTTTCCCGGGTCGGGTACGGGGCGAGGTAGGCCGCGAGGTCCTCATCGCTCACCGGGGTAAGCACGCCCCTGGTGAAGGCCTGGCGGACCAGGCCGTCGGTGTCCAGTCCCAGTTCCTCGCCCGCCTTCGGGTCGCGGATCGTCTCGGCCCGTGCGCGCGCCTGCGGTGAGAGGTCAGCGGAGCTGAGCGGCTTCACGATGGCCTCAAGGAACGCGATGCCCGCCACCCGCCCGGGGTGCCTGGCGGCCCAGTCGAACGCGAGCGCTCCGCCCCAGTCGTGCCCTACAAGCACCACCCGGTCTGGGACGAGTGCGTCGAACCACGCGTCCAGGTACTGGGCATGGTCGGCGAACAGGTAAGGGATATCCGGCTTACCGGATCCGCCCATCCCGATGAGGTCGGGGGCCAGCATCCGCCCCCGCCCCAGCGCGGGGATCACCTTCCGCCACAGCCGCGACGAACTGGGATTCCCGTGCAGGAACACGAATACAGGCCCGGCACCGGACTCCTCGTAATGCAGGAACGAGTCGAGCACGGGAACATCAGGCATGATCAGGGTCCTAACTGGTGAGTAGCGGCGCTGTCGCGTCACTTACTCTTGCGAAGCGGTCTTTCCGCGGATAGGGCAAATCACGCCGAGTCCAGGGCACAACGCGCCGGGGGCTACCGGCCTAGGGCTACCACGAAGTCACACCGAACCGGGCGGACAGGACCCGCCACGTGTGACGTCATGAGGAGGCGTAGCGGGCCAACTCCTCACGGGCGCTGACGCCTAGCTTGGAGAACGCCTTGTACAGGTGGTAACCCACTGTGCGATGGGACAAGAACAGCTGGGCCGCGATCTCCTTGTTGGAGGCTCCGGTGGCGGCCAGCCGCACGACCTGCAACTCCTGCGGGGTAAGTCGGGCCAGCGGCATGTCATCGACCCTGACGGCTGGCATGGCCGAGCCGGTGGCACGCAGCTCGGTCTCGGCGCGAGCCTGCCAAGGCCGGGCGCCCAGCCTCGCGAACGAGCTCGCCGCGGCGAGCAGGTGCTCGCGCGCTTCGGCGCGGCGCCGGCGGCGGCGCAACCACTCGCCATAGGTGAGCCGGGTGCGCGCCTGTTCGAACGGGCGCCCGTCACCGTCATGAGCGGCCAGCGCCCGCAGGAACCACGCCTCCGCGTCGCCGTCGTCCGCTGCGAGTCCCGCGCACCGCGCGGCCACGGCGGTGGCCCAGGGCTGCTTGATAGCGGTCGCCCATGCGGTAAACCTGGCAAGTGGGCCCGCCGCGAGCCGAGGCTTCCCGGCCCGCATCGCTGCCTCGACGTGATCCGGGTACGCGTAGAGCACGAGGTGCGCGTGGCGAGAAGGGCTGGCCGTGACTGCTTCCAGCCGGTCAAGGGCCGACTGGTACCGAGTCTGGCCCAGCTCTAGCCGGGCAAGCGCGCAGCCGGCGCCGGCGAGCGATGTGACCCAGACACCCGCCGACAGGCGCGTGGCTTCGGCTGCGTAAGCTCGGCACCTCTCCCCATCCCCGGTGACCGCGGCGAGTTCCGCGGCAACCGCGGCCAGGCGGCCAGTCAATCCGGTCTGCCCGGTGTCCGCGGCAACCCGTCGGCCTTCGTCGGCGCTCGCCATCGCATCCAGGTACTCGCCGTACAGTCCCTGAGCGCGGGCGAGATACCCCAGGGCATGGGCCAGCACGCCGATCTTGCCGCCAGCCCGGCATTCATCGACTAGGCCGGCGGCCCGGTCCATGGCAGCCGGCAGGTCTCCCTGGACCAGGTCGAAGGACAGCGGGAAGGACCGGACGAAGACCGGGACGGGGCGGGGGTCAGGCCAGGCCGACACGATGGCTGGCGCCTCGGGATCACCATCTTGCAACCGCCGTACTGCCTGGAGGAACTTAAGCAGGCGCGCGTCCGCCGGTGATAGCAGCGCTGCCGCCTGGCGCTCCAGCTCTCTGTGGGCCGGGCCGACGGCGCTGCGCCACAGGTAGATGAGGGCATCGACAACCATTGCCTGCGTGGTGACCGGGTCGGTGCCAGCGAGCCGCCTGGCCCCGTCAAGCAGCATTCGCGCCGCATCTACTGGCCGGTCATTCTCGTACCGCAACTGCGCCTGCACCCGGGCCATGGCTGCGGCCGTCACCGGATCAGTGACCAGGGGGTCTGCCTGCCGGGCCAGATCGGCGGCCCGCGGCAGCTGACCGGCCTCAGCCGCCGCCTCCGCCGCAAGGAACAACCGTCGGCCTCGTGCTGCCGCGGTGACCGACAAGCTTGCGGCCCGTTCATAG
>Ga0070713_100001217_pt1 | contig 16446 bp, 17 predicted proteins | sample LARL82metaG_FD_65465 | JGI IMG/M metagenome (GOLD analysis project Ga0070713, IMG submission 65465) | Corn, switchgrass and miscanthus rhizosphere microbial communities from Kellogg Biological Station, Michigan, USA - LAR L8-2 metaG | ecosystem: Host-associated > Plants > Roots > Rhizosphere ...
CGGCCGATCCGCGGCCCCCGGCCCGGCCACGCCCTCCGGCCGATCCGCGGCCGCCGAAGCGGCCGCGGTCCCCAGCCCGTCCACGACCCCCGGCCGATCCCCGGCCCCCAGCCGATCCGCGGCCGCCGGAGCGGCCGCAGCTGCCGGAGCGGCCGCAGCCGCTGGCACACCCACCGCCGCCGACACACCCAGCCCCGCCGAAGCCGCCCAGCCGCCTCGGACCGACGAGGGCGAGACCACCGAGACGCGGCCAGGCGGACGGCCACGGCGGACCGCGCTGCTCGCCGGCATCGTCGTGCTGGTGCTGGCCGGACTGGCGGCCGTTCTGGTGCCGGCGCTGAGCCGCGGTGGACAGGACCAGGCGACCCGAGGGACGGCGCCGAGCGTCGGGGCGACGGCGCCGAGCGCCGGACGGACGACCACAGGGCCGACCACAGGGCCGAACTCAAGGCCGAGCTCAGGGCGGAGCTCAGGGCCCGGCGCCGCGCCCGGCGCCGCGAGACCGACGAGCGCCGCACCGACGCGGACAGCAACACCTCCCGGCCAGACGGCGGCGACCGGGAACCGCGTCACGCCCCCGCCCGGCTTCACCCGCTACACCGACCCGCGCGACGGCTTCTCGCTGGTCATCCCCTCCGGCTGGCAGCCGGTCCGACTGGACACCAGGGTCGACTTCCACGACCCGAACTCGAGCCGGTTCGTGCGGATCGACACGTCCGACCGGCCGCTGCCCGACCCGTACCAGAACTGGATCGACTACGAGCGCCAGTTCCGCCAGGGCAAGGCGGACTACCGGCTCATCGACATCCGGCGGGTCGAGGACTACCGGCCGGAGGAGGGCTGGACCACGGCGGACTGGGAGTTCATCCTCGGCGGCACGCACGTGCTGGACCGCAACATCAGGGTCAGCTCGGCCCGCGCGCACGCGATCTACTGGTCGACGCCGGAGAGCCTCTGGAACGCCGCGGACAGCCGCCAGATCCTGCGCCTGGCCGAGCAGAGCTTCGTGCCGGCGCCGGTCGGCTAGCACGACCGGCTACGGCGGCACCGCCACCGCCTCGACCTCGACCAACTGGTCCGGGTAGCCGAGCACGGTCACGCCGAGCAGGGTGGACGGTGCGTCGTGCGCGCCGAACCACCGGTGCACCACCTCCCAGGCGGTCACCAGGTCGGCCCGCGACGTCGTCGCCACGTACACCGTGGTCTTGGCGACGTCGGTCAGCGACGCGCCGGCCGCGCGCAGCGCGGCGACAAGGTTGGCCATCACCTGCTCGGCCTGACCGGCGACGTCGCCGACCGCGAGCACCTCGCCGCCGGCGTCGAGCGGGCACGCGCCGGCCGTGAACACGGTCCCGCCGGCCACGGCCGCGTACGCGTATGGCGCCGTCGGCGCCAGCTCATCGCTGCGGACCAGTTGCACGCCCATCTCAGAACCTCCGGCGGCAGGTGTAGGTCGCGTACACGCGCCCGGAGTACGCGGAGTCGAGGATCTCGAAGCCGGTGCGCTCGAGCATCGGCTCAAGCAACCACCGGTACGTGCTGTGCTCGGTGCGGATGTGCACGGCGAAGTCCTCGGCCGTGTAGCCGGCGGCCGGGTCGGTCGCGGCCCCGGCAAACCAGCGGGCGAACAGCTCGGGCGCCTGTGCCGGCTCGACGTCGTAGACCAGGTCGTGCAGCCGCAGGATGCCACCCGGCCGGAGGATGCGCCCGATCCGGTCGAGCGCGACGCCCTTCCAGAAGTCCGGCAGCTGATGCAGCGCGTTGCGGGTGTGCACCGCGTCGGCCAGTGCTCCGGTGTGCTCGTAGCTGAGAAAGCCGGCCCGCACTACCTCCACTGTGGACGGTGCTGAGGCCCGTACGTGCGCGAGCATCGCGGGCGACACGTCAACCGCCACCACCCGCTCGCACCCCGCCGCCGCCGCGATCGCGAACCGCCCGGTACCGGTGCCGAGGTCGACCACCGTAGGCCCGAGCGCACCGTACGCGGCCAGCACGGCGAGGTCCGGCTCCGGACTGGGGAACCCTTGCTTGCGGTCGTAGCCGGCGACGAACTCGGCGTCCAGGTGCTCGGGCCCGGCGTGGGCCAGCTCGTCGAGTGTCCACTTCGGACTCACCGTGGCTCCTCGGTCGACTCCAGGATCCAGGCCAGGTACGCGGGGTTGCCGTCCCGGACGGGCAGCGCGATCACGCAGGGCACGTCGTACGGGTGCTCGGCGTCGGCCCGGGCGGTGATCGCCGGCACCAACGACATCCTGGTGTGCAGGCCGACCCTGGCCTCGCCCTCGTCCTGAACCGCGCCCTCCCAGCGGTAGATCGACCGGATCGCCGGGATCAGGTGGCCACACGCGGCGAGCCGGTCGGCGACCAGCCGGCGGGTGAACTCCGCCAGCCACTCGGCGTCGGCCGCGGTGACGACGACCTCGCAGCAGTCCTCGCTCACGCCCGCACCGTATCCGGCGGCGGCAAGCCGATACCGTTCCGTCGAGACTCAGCCGGAAGGTCTGTCGGCCGGGTCGAGGTCGTCTCCGTCGCCGGGCTGTCCCACGCGGCGATCCGGCGCATCGCCGCGTGGGAAAGGCGGTTCTGTCCAGTAGGGCCGGCGGCAGGTGACGCCGCCGGCCCCACGGGCGGTCAGCGGACCGGGAGCGGCACGCCCGGCACGTCGAGACGCTGGTCGAGACAGGAGATCTTTCCGTTGCCGGCGACCTCACCGGCCGTGTTCGGGAAGTTGTCCCGCCGGTTCCCGTCCGAGCTCGTCGTGCAGAGCTGCCGGCCGAGGAACACCGGGCTGGTCGGGAACTCCAGCGGCCCGTCGTTGCGCCGGCTCGTCGCGGGGTCGACCGGGTTGCGGAAGAACTCGCTCACTCCGCCGCGCTGGTCCACGACCGCGATCGTGTTGCGCTCGTTGGCGTCGACCCAGATCCGGCCGGCGGCGTCGAGCGCGATGCCGTCCGCGCCCTCGAGCGCCGGGTGCTCGACCCGTACGTCGTCGAGACAGAGGGTGTCGGCCGTGAACGTCGCGTCGCAGCCGACCGGGCTGGTCACCCGTCCCGTGCTGTCGAGGCGGACGTTCCAGAGCGCGCCGCGGGCGGTGTCGGCGACCACGAGGGTGCCGTCGCGGGTGACGACGATCCCGTTGGCGACGATGTTCTGCACGGCCGGCGTGTTGGGCGTCGCGCCCTGCAGGGAACCGTTCTGCCGGCCGACGCCGATCGAGTTGGTCATGGCCGGGATCCGGAACGCCTCGACGCCGGCGCCGCCGGACCGGCCGATCCGGTAGACGATGCCCTGGGCGTTGCCGCCGTCGCTGGCCCACAGGATGCCGCGCCGGTCGAAGGCGAGGCCGTTCGCGGCCGGAACGCCGGTGGCGAACAGGGTCGCCATGGTCGACGCGGTACCCGGGCGCAACGCGAAGATCGTGTCGTTGGCCGGGGCGTTGCCGCCGGTCACGTACAGCCGGCCGTCGGGCCCGAAAGCGAGGCCGCTGGGCGAGCACGGACCGGGCATCGACCCGACCTGGGTCACGGCCTTCGTCGCCGTGGCGATCCGCCAGACCGGACACGGAGCGGACCCGACGCTGCGCTCGGCCACGTAGACGTTGCCTCTGCTGTCGGCGGTCAGGCCCTCGATGCCGGACGTGGCCCTGAAGATCGTCGTCCAGGTCGCCTGTCGCCCCACCGCCGAAAGATCGGTCGTGCTGGGCGCGGTGGCAGCGGAGGAACCGCTGTCACCGCTGGCCAACCCGGCCAGCACGCCGGTCGCGGTTGCCGCCACGGCGACCAATACCGCCGCCCGCCAGGCCGTCTGTCGTCTCACGCCCACGTCGAACTCCTTTTAAAGGACTTTGTTGGTCTCGTTACCGCCACGTCCTACCCTGAAGTGGCGGTTCAGGAAGTTCGCAGAACCGAGCGTGACCGGTCAGCTTCACTACGCACTGTGATGATGAACGCGTGGCGTGATTCGGGTGCGCAACTCGTTCGGGTGATGGATGCTGGGCTGGATGAGAGTTGTGTGAGATTTCCGAGGTGTTCACCCAGTGATCCGGCTACTGATCGTGGACGACCACACGGTCGTCCGGCAGGGACTGTCGATGCTCTTCGGCACCGTCGACGACATCGAGGTCGTCGGCACCGCCGAGGACGGCGTCCTCGCCCTCAACCAAGTGAACGCGCTGACGCCGGACGTGGTCCTGATGGACATCGGCATGCCCCGGCTCGACGGGATCGAGGCGACCCGCCAGATCGTCACGGCCGACCCCGATGCGAGGATCGTCATCCTCACCGGTGATACGGACCAGACGAAGGTCCAGCAGGCGGTCGAGGCCGGCGCGCTGGGCTACCTGCTGAAGGACGCGGAGCCGGAGGCGTTGTTCGCCGCCGTCCGCACCGCGTACGCGCACGAGGTGCTCAACTGATCGAGCGTTAGCCGGGCAGACTCCTGGCGCGGGCCGGGAGGCGAACCCGCAGCACGGTCTCGCCCGTGCGCGGCTCGATGTCGATCTCACCGCCGTGCCGCTCGACGACGATGCGGCGGGAGATGTCCAGGCCGAGACCCGTACCCTCGCCGACTCCCTTGGTCGAGAAGAACGGCTCGAAGGCGTGCGCCCGCACCTGTGCGGACATCCCCGGGCCGGTGTCGCCGATCTCCACCACGACCCCGCCGCTTCCGTCGGGGCGGGTGGACACCCGCAGCGTGCCCTTGCCCTGCATGGCGTCGACAGCGTTGTCGATGAGGTGCGTCCACACCTGGTTGAGCTCGCCGGCGAACGCCTCGATCCGCGGCAGGTCCGCGCCGAAGTCGCGGACCACGACCACCCCGTCGCTGAGCCGGTGGGAGAGCATCACCAGCGTGCTGTCGAGGCCCTCGGCCACGTCGGTCCGCTGCAGCGACGCCCGGTCCATCTGCGAGTACGTCCGGATGACGGCGATGAGATCGGAGACCCGCCGGGTCGACTCCTGCACCTCCGTGAGCAGCGATGCCGCCGTCAGCGAGGTCGCCACCCACTCCAGCCCGGCCTCAAGCGGCAGACCGTCGCCGACCAGCGCCGCCGCCCGATCGCACCACGACTCGTCCACTCCGGCGGCGGCGAGCGGGGGCGCGATGAACCAGTCCCGCCCGACCCCGTGCGCGGCCAGCCAGTCGGAGAGGGCGTCCTCCCGGTCGGCGACGATCAGCGGGGCCGTGCTCGCCTCCGCCGGATCGATCTCCCGCCGCAGCGCGTCGAGCGCGTCGAGCTGCTCGCCGGCGATCCCACTGGTGGCGAGCAGCCTGGTCGAGGACAGGAGGGCGGCGCCGGCGTCCTGCAGCGCGCCCGCAGCGCGGGTCGCCGCCGACGCGGGGTTGTTGATCTCGTGGGCGAAGCCGGCCGCCAGCGTGCCCAGGGCGACCAGTGCCTCCCGCTGCCGGGCGACCGACTCGATGCTCCGTACGGTCCCGACCAGGCCTCGGATGAAGTGGATGCCGAACGGGAACCAGCGGTCGGCCTGCTCGCGCAGCGCGGTCGACGGGACGCGCAGCATGCGCCCGGCGGAGGTGGCCCGGCCGGTGGCGAGGTAGACGCCGGACGGGTCCCACGCCCGGAATCCGCCGGCCCACTGCCCCGGCGACTCCATGCGCGCCAGGACTGCCTCCTCGTGGCCGAGCCGGCGCATGAGGCTGACGGTGCCCTCCAGCAGGACCCACCAGTGGTCGGCCGGGCGGCGCTCGACGAACAGTTCGTCGCCGGGGGCGAACCGCACCTCCTCGCCGGCGGTGGCCAGCTCGTCGAGCTGTGGGTCGCTGAGGCCGTCGAACAAGGCGATCGAGCGCAGGTCATCGGCCGCCACTCCGCCGACGATACGGCCAGCCGACCCGCGCCCGCGGGCCTTTCGCCGTAACGTCGCGGGGCTGCACGACGCGCGCGCCCCGTGCGCCTCATTCGCGGCGGGTGATGCCGGGTCGGCAGCTCGGCGGCGAGGATCGCCGTGGTGGTGGCCCCGGTGGCCAGTACCGGAGAGCTGGCCGCCCGGCACGGGAGAGGAGACCGTCATGGCCATCGGACCGGTCCAATTGATAGTTCTCGGGTTCAGTCACCCCAACTTCCACGGGGAGATCATCGACGAGCTGGAGAGACTGCGCGAGACCGACACGATCCGGGTGATCGACGCCCTGGCCGTGCACAAGGACGCCGACGGCGAGATCGAGGTGGCCCACCTGAGCAACCTCACCCTCGAGGAGGCGACCGAGCTCGGCAGCAAGATCGGTGCCCTGATCGGGCTGGGCATCGAGGGCGAGGAAGGCATGGAGGCGGGCGCCGTCGCCGGCGCCGACGCGGCACACGATGGCATCGAGGTCTTCACCGACGAGGACGCCTGGGACGTCGTGGCCGACATCCCCAACGACTCGGCCGCCGCGCTCATCCTGATCGAGCATCACTGGGCGGTGCCGCTTCGGGACGCGATCGCCCGAGCCGGCGGGATGCGGCTCAGCGACGGGTTCATCAGCCCGCTCGACTTGGTCGAGATCGGCCTGATGGAGGCGGCGGACGCCAAGGATCTGCACGCCATGGAGACGACCGGCGCGGCGCCGACGGCCTAGCCTCGTCACTACTACACAGGGAGGTCACCATGTTCGGATCCCGCAGGGTGGCGCGGCGCACGTCCCGGCGCACGGCACGTCGCGTGGACCGCCGCTAGCGCGAACGCGAGGGCCGCGGCCCGTGTTGAGTTCCCACGGGCCGCGGTCTGTCCATCCGCACGCCGGCCGCGACCGGGACCGTCGTCCGGCCACGGCTGGCGCAGCCTGCCCGAAGCACGCTGTCCATCCGCACGCCGGCCGCGACCGGGACCGTCGTCCGGCCACGGCTGGCGCAGCCTGCCCGAAGCACCACGTCGATCGGCCGCCCGGCGCGCTTGCCGGGTGGCTTCTCGGCGATGTCGGTCTCCGTGGGATCATGTGGGGGGATTGACCGGGGATGTGCCGGACGACCCCGCATGAGACGGTGACGGCGTCCCAGGAGCGGGTACGACGTCGTGGGTGCGGACGTTCCGGCGACCGGTGCCGGGTCGGCTGAGAGGAATGCATGGACACCTCGACCTCGCGGATCGTCCTGGAGACGGCGGCGCCCGGGCGCTGCGCCGAGCGGCAGCCGGAGGGGACGGCGCCGGGCACCGCCCCGACGGCGAATGACGGCGCCCTCGCCGGCGGCCGGCCGTGACAGCGCCTGCCTGGGCCGCGCACCTGCCTGCCGGCGTCGCGCCGGACGACGTCGACCTGCTCGCCGACCGCAGCCTGCCGGGCAGCTGGACGGCGCGGTGGGCCGAGGCGCCGGACGCCCGGGTACTGCATGACGGCGGCTGGACGACCGCCGCCGAGCTCCAGGAGCGCACGCGGCACGTCGCCGCCCGCTACGCGGCCGCCGGCCTGCAGCGGGGCGACCGGCTCGTGCTCTCGGCCGCGCCGAGCATCGACCTCGTCGTCGCGCACGTCGCGGCACTCCGGCTCGGGCTCGTCGTCGTCCCGGTGAACGGCGCGTACGGGCAGCGCGAGGTCGACCAGCTCGCGCGCGACTGCGAGCCTGCCGCCGCCGTCGTCGACGACCGCGAGCGGGGCCGCTGGGTGGCCGAGGCGTCGGGCCGTCCGGTCGTCGTCACCGGGCCCGACGTCGACCTGCCCGACGGTCCCGAGGTCAGCATCGACGACGTCGGGCCCGGCGACCCAGGCCTGATCATCTACACGAGCGGCACCACCGGCACGCCGAAGGGCGCACTGCTCTCACACGGCAACCTCCTCGCCAGCGCATCGGCCGTCGCGCTGGCCTGGCGGTGGTCCCGCGACGACCGGCTCGTGCTCGCCCTGCCGCTGTTCCACGTACACGGGCTCGCCGTCGGCCTGCACGGCACGCTGACCGCCGGTGCAGCGGCGGTGCTGCGTCCGCGGTTCGACGCCGACGACGTGCTCGACAGCGTGCGCGAGCACCAGGCGACGCTGTTCTTCGGCGTGCCGACCATGTACGCGAAGCTCGCCGGGTCGCCGCGGCTGCCCGAGCTGGCCGCGCTGCGCCTGGCGGTGTCCGGAAGCGCGGCGCTGTCGCGGGAGCTGTTCACCGCCGTCGCCGAGCGCGGCGGCCAGCGGATCCTCGAGCGGTACGGCATGAGCGAGACGCTCATGAACGTCAGCAACCCGTACGACGGCGAGCGCCGACCCGGCACGGTGGGTTTCCCGCTGCCCGGTGTCGAGCTGCGGCTGGCCGACGACACCGACGAGGTGCTGCTGCGCGGACCGAACGTGCTGCGCGAGTACTGGAACCGGCCGGAGGCGACCGCGGAGGCGTTCGACGGCGACTGGTTCCGCAGCGGCGACCTGGGTGCCCTGGACGAGGACGGCTACCTGCGCATCGTCGGGCGAAGCAAGGAACTCATCATCAGCGGCGGATACAACGTCTACCCGCGCGAGGTCGAGGACGTCCTGCGCACGCATCCCGGCGTCGCCGACGCCGCCGTGGTCGGTGTGCCGGATCCGTTGTGGGGCGAGCGCGTCACCGCGTTCGTCGAGGCGTCCGGCGTCTCGGAGAGCGAGCTCCTCGAGCTGGCTGCCGGGCAGCTCGCGCCGTACAAGCGGCCGAAGACGGTCGTGATCGTCGACGCCCTCCCCCGCAACGCGATGGGAAAGGTCGTCAAGGGCGAGCTGACCTCCTGAGCCCCGCGGTTCCCCTTCCACGGCCGGGGGTCCGGCCGTCGTCTGTCTCTTGTGGACTCCGCGGGCGCGCCCCCCGGGGTCGAGCGCCGGCGGGCCAGAACCCCGGTCAGTTCTGGATAGCGGCGAAGGCGAGGCAGGCGAGCAGCAGGAGGACCGTCGTGGCCAGCGCGATTCGGGTCATGTAGATGTGGCGCATGGGTGCTCCTCGCCCGAGTTGCTTCAGACCCAGTCGAAACGTTCGGTGTGGATTCGGTCGGCCGGCGTACCGATCTGGACGAGCGCCGTCTCGACGGCGTCGAGCATCGCGTTCGGGCCGCAGGCGAAGAACTGGAATCGCCGAAAGCCGGCCGGTAGGTGACGGGCGAGGACCTCCGCGTTCACGTACCCCGTTTCCGCCGCCCAATCCGGTGGCGGGTCCTCGAGCACGTGCACCACGTTCAGATTGAGCCGCGCCGTCAACTCCTCGACGCGGTTGCGGAAGATGATGCTGTCCCAGTTGCGATTGCCGGCGAACAGGACGACCGGACGCACGTCGCCACGGTCGGCGAGGGTCTCGAGCATGCTCAGGGCAGGCGCGATCCCTACTCCACCGGCGATCAGGCAGAAGCCGGCGCCTTCGTACTCGTCGATCGAGAACACCCCGTGCGGGCCGTCCAGATAGACCTCGGTTCCCGCCTCGACGGTTGCGACGCTGGAACTGAAGTCCCCGGCGGCCTTGATGGCGACCTCGACGCTGCCGTCGGCCTCGGCGGTGGAGCAGAACGAGAACGGATGGGAGGTGACCGAGAACGGCGATCTGCCGACCGTGATCCAGGCGAACTGACCCGGCTCGAATCGCAGCCCGTCGTGGCCGACGGGGCGCAGGGTGAGCACCGTCGTGCTGTCACGTTCCGACGTGATCCGCTCGACCGTCCACGGCCGTCGACGCATCTGCAGTGGACGAAGCAGGCGCACCCAGACGAGCAGCCAGACGAATGCCGCCGTCATGATCGCCCACAGCACCTGCTTCCACACGGTGTCGACGTAGTAGTTCACCAGCAGCACGTGGACCAGGGCGGACACGACCGCGATCACTGCCAGCACGGCGTGCAGGATCTGCCACAGCTCGTACGAGAGCCGGAACCGACGACGCCATATCGACGTGGCCACCAGCGCCACCAGGGCGCCCGCCGCGACCGCCCCGAACAGGACCCGTGCGGGCGTTTCGGCGGGAGTGAACGCCTTGACCTTTCCCAGTTCGGCGGACAGCGCGACGTGGACCAGGACGAACGCCAGGCCGGCATAGCCGATCTCGCGGTGAAAGTCGACCAGGGCGTCCGTCCCGAACGGCTCCGCGACGGTCTTGACCCGGGCCACGAGCGCGAACTCGATGCCCATCAGAGCCAAGCCGACGAAGCCGAGAGCGACGGAGAAGTCGGTCCAGAAACCCAGCCCCGCCCGGTCCGTGCTCACCAGCGCGAAGACCAGGGGCGCCACGCAGATCCCGATGAATATTCCGAGCCAGCCGACTCCGCGTACGACTGCCCTCATGGAGCCTCCGCTCCGGATCCGGCGCGACATTCGACTGGCTGCGCTACCCCGTATGACCTGATCTTGCGAAGGCAGTCTATGCCCACGACATTCCGACTTACGGGCCCGGTTCTTCCCGGCCGCGCCGCTCGGGCAGCTGCCCGGTCTCGCGAACGTCGACCGCGACGTCACGGACCTTGCGATTGAGATACTGGCTGGCCTCGACCAGCTGCGCGAACGCCTGCTCGTACGTGACCAGCTGCCGGGCCATGAGAATGCCGATGGCGACGCCGATCTGCCGGCTCGTCTCCAGCGCGGTCTCCAGGTTCTCTATCTGCCGGGCCTGGATCCCGTTCTGGGCGGCGAGCGCGGCGAACGGCGCGAACATCGCACCGACGGCGATGTCGAGGTCGTCGAAGGCGGCTGGACGCGCGGCGTAGAAGTTCAGCGCCGCCCGGTCGTCGCCGGACAGGAACAGCCGGAGGCTGAACATGCTGCGGATGCTGGTCTCGGCCACGCACCGACGTGCGAACTCCGGCCACTGGGTATCGGTCCTCAGGTCGACGGCCCGGGCGACGTCGTGGCCGTGGACGGCCTCGAGGCAGGGGCCCTGCCCGGTCTCGTACTGGATCCGGTCCACCCGCCAGACAAGCTGTCCGGTGGCCGCGATGGTCACCGGCTGCTGCATGCCCGGACCAGCGTGAGCGCGGAGTGCTGGCTATGCGGGACCGCCCGCGCCGCGAACCGCACCACCCGGTCGGCGTCCGGTGGACCGGCCTGCGCCGACATCAGCAACTCGCTCAGCTCGTCGAAGTGCCGACCGAGGTCGTCGTGCATCCGGGCAGCCCGCTCACCCGCGTTGTCGCCTGTCATGGCGCCGCCTCAGGTCGAACCGCCGTCAGGTGCACGGCGTGCCGCGTCGGTTTACACGGCCGTATTTCGGAGGCTATCGGATCGCGTGCCGGCCCGGACTCATCCCGGCTGCGTATGCCCGTCCGGTGACCGGGTGCCGAACCAGGCGGCGAACCCGGCCCCGCAGGTGCGGGACCGGGTTCGCCGGCGTTCCGGGCCCCGGCTGCCGGCAGAGGCTACCGGAGCCGGTGTCGCGGTGACCGGTGCGTCAGTCGCCGAACAGTCGGCGACGTACGGCGGGAGTGATCAGCAGGGCGAGGCCGGCCAGCAGCAGCGCCAGGCCGAGGCCGGCGATGGCCGCCGTGGAGGAGCCGGTGAAGGCCAGACCGCCCATCGTGGGCGGCGTGCCGCCCGGCCCCGGCAGCGATCCACCGGGAGACGACGTCGGCGTCGGCGTGGCCGGTGACGTAGCGGTCGGCGACGTGCCGGTCGGCGTGGGCGACTCCGTCTCGGTCGGCGTCGGTGACTCGCTCTCCGATGACGTCGCGGTCGGCGTGGGGGACGGCGTCGCGGTCGGCGTGGGCGACTCCGTCCCGGTCGGCGTCGGAGTCGGAGTCTGCGACCCGGTCTCGGTCGGCGTCGGCGACGGCGTCTCCGACGCACACCGGACCCAGAACATCTTGTGCTTGTCCTGGGTGGACGTGCCGTTGCCGGTGTCGACGGTCAACCGGTAGTGCCCGTCCGGCAGGCTGTAGGCGCCGCTGACCGGGGACCGACCCTCCCCCGTGGCGTCCGCCGTGATCGAACCGGACAGCACCACCGACCGGTCACCGGTCGGTTCCCACGACTGCACCCTGAACGTGAGCAGCTGCCCGGCGTCGAAGTGCAGCGCGTGCACGTGGAAGGTGCACACGTGCGGCTGGTTCTCGGTGCCCGGTGAAGGCTCCCCCGCTCCTTCGTGGATCTTCACCGTGCCGTTGTTGCCTGGAGCTCCGGCCGGCGTGGCACCGGCCGGCGCGGCAAGGATCGTCAATGACGCGATCCCCACCGCCGCCGCGGCAGCCCACAGACCGATGCGCAGACGCGATGTCATCCAACCCCCCAAGGTGGCGTGATGACCACTGGAGTCGGACACCGCCGAGATATGACGCCGTTGAGACCAGGATCCGTACGGAAGATCAGAACCGGCACGAGAAGCATCTGAGCGATCACGGACCGTGTTCACATGCTCGGCCGCCGGAGCGGATCAGAACGAGCGACGCCGGGTGGCCGGGCCGTCCCCGGTGACCCGGCCGAGCACCGCCGGGATCCGGCGCCCGCTCACCGCTGACCTGGCGGCTCGGCGTGCGAGAGCACGTGCTGAGCGACCTGGGCGTGGGTGGCGAACCACACCCCTCGCCGGGAGGCGATGTGATCGATGAGCTCGGTGAGGACTGCCATGCGAGAGCGATGGCCGATGACGTGGGGATGCATCGTCAGCTGAAACAGCCCCCGGTCGGCGTAGGCGCCCTCGAATTCATCGACCCAGATGGTCAGCACGCTGCGCGGACTTGCATACGGACGCAGCGCGCTGTTGCGCTCCATCGGGAAATAGACTGCGTCATCCCGGATCCATTCCACCGGGATCTCCACGATGCCGGACGGCTCACCGTCCTGCACGATCTCATACGGCTCGTCGTCGGCCATCAGAGATGAGTCGTACTCGAGGACCAGCTCCTTGATGATCCCCAGCGTGGCGGGGCTGAAGTCCCACGACGGCGTACGGATCCCCACCGGCCGGGATCCGGTGCTCCTCTCCAGTACGTCGGCGCTTCGCAGCGCCAGCTCTCGCTCCTCGGCCGGCGGCAGGTTCCCGATCCTCTCGTGGATCCAGCCGTGCATCGCCACCTCGTGGCCTTCGGCCGCGTAGCGGCGCACCTCATCGGGATGCAGCAGCGCCGAGACCGCCGGCATGAAGAACGTGGCCGGAATCCCGCGGTCGGCCAGCAGCGCCAGGATCCGCCGCGCCCCCACCCGCGACCCGTACTCCCCCTGCGACAGCTTCCCCGGTCCGGTGTCACCGTCCCGGAGCGGGATGGTCTCGTGATCGGAGTCGAACGACAGGGCCACCGCCACCCGCGCCCCGCCCGGCCAGCCGGCCAGCATCGGACGGCCGGCCCGGACATGCTCGACGTGCCCGCGCCAGGTGGCCTCGTCCCACTGCCACGGTGCGACCTCATCCACCACGGCGTCCTCCTCCGTGCGCATCAAGATCCCGGCAACGATTCTCCCGCCGCTCCGCCGCGCGGCCCCGATGTCCCTCTACCGTGACGCCAACGGCAAGAGGAGTTGCTGGCGTCCATGATGGACACTGTGCTCGGCGAGGATCCCCTTCCGCCCCCGCCGCCCAAGGGCCGGGCTCGCACACTCGCTGCGGTGTACCGGCACTTCGGTGAGGTCGACGCCGCCGGAACATCGCCGCTGTACGAGCGCGTCGCGGTCGCCCTGAGTGAGTCCGGCGACGCGCTGCGCGCCATCGAGGCGGCACCGGCGCGCAAGCGGCATCCCACGGTGATCCTCGCCGCTCTACACGACCTCGCCCTCGCAGGGCACGCACCGGCTCTTGCCGCGGCCTATGCCGCTGCGGACGGCGACGCCGCCGCCGGCGCGGCGATCGACACGCTGCTGCGGATGACCGACTCCGTCGTGGCCGTCGCCGTGCGCCGGCAGGTACGGACCAACGAGGCCGGACGGTCCGCCGTGCTGTATCCGGCCATTGCCGAGGCGGTGAGCAGGGCGGGCGCGAGTGCGGTCGGGCTGATCGACGTGGGTTGTTCGGCCGGGCTCAGTCTCACTGTCGATCGGGTCGGCATCACGTACAGCAACGGGCAGTCGCTAGGCGACCCGTCATCCCCCGTGCAGCTGTCGTGTTCGATCGTGGGCGACCGGCCCGTCCCGGCGCGGGCGATGCCCGAGGTCGTCGCCCGGGTCGGCGTCGACCTCGATCCGGTCGACGTCGCCGATGCGGACGACGCCCGATGGTTGCGCGCCTGCCTGTGGCCGGATCAGCCGGAGCGGGCCGCGACGCTCGAAGCGGAGCTGGCATTGGCGGCGACGGCCCCTCCGCTGCTGCTGCAAGGTGACGCCGTCGAGGTGATGCCCGACGCCTTCGCCCGCGTGCCCGCGGACGCTCTGCCTGTCGTCACCACGACATGGACGCTGTCACGCTTCCCGCTCGAGAGCCGCCTGCGCTTCATGCACCGCCTCGACGAAGCGGCGATCGGGCGGACGGTGGCGTGGGTATCGGCGGAGGGCGTCGGAGTCGCGCCGGCGATCCCGACACTCGGCGATCGCCGCGCCTCCGGCCACAGCATCATCGGCCTGGCGGTGCTCGACCGGTCGGCGCTGCGCGCCGAGGCCGTCGGCCGCTGCTGGTCGCGGGGCCGCTTGCTGATGTGGCTGGCGGGTTCCTAGCGTCCTGCCAGCTCCCGTCCGGTGGGCGAGCCGAGCGCGGCTCTGTCAGGACCGCGGCCCGGAACCAGGGCGCCAGTCGGCCCCGAGCGTGCCTTGTGCCGCCGACACGCCGCTACGGCCGCCGCCGCGGCCCCGCAGGACATAGGCGAATCCCACCGCGATGAGGCCGCCTACTGCCGGGCCGACCAGGTACGCCCACCAGGAGGTCCAGTCGCCGAGCACCAGGGCGGGGCCGAGGGAGCGGGCCGGATTCATCGAGGCTCCGGACACCGGGGATCCCCAGAGCCCGGCCAGCGCGATGTAGCTGCCAACGCCGATGGCCGCCAGCGGTCCGATCTGCTGAGCGCCCGACGCCGTACCCAGGATCACGCTCACCAGGCCGGTGGTCAGCACGATCTCCCACAGCATCGCCGTCGTCGTCGAGATGCCGGGACCGGGCAGGGTCAGGCCCGCGCTGCCCTGCTTGCCGATCAGCGCCCACAACAGCAGCGTGGCGAGGACGGCGCCGAGCAACTGCGCCACGATGTACGCGGGGACACGCCGCCACGGGAAGTCGCCCCGCGCGGCGAAGGCAACGCTGACCGCCGGGTTCAGGTGGGCACCGGAGACGGTGCCCATGAACAGGATGATGGCGGCCACCATCAGCGCCGGAGCGACCACCTTCGCCCCGTACGGGACCGCGTTGCCACCGAACCGGGCGCTGACCATGCCGCCGCCGACCGCGACCAGAACCAGGAAGAAGGTGCCGAGCAACTCCGAGAACAGGCGCCGCCCCTCGTACCCGTCGTCCCAGAAGTCGAACTCGCTGGCGACCGAGTTCGGCTGCCCGATCGAGCGCAGGGCAACCTCCGCATGACGGACAGCCTGCTGTTGCTGCTGCCCGTCCGGCTCCAACGGCGGGGCGACCCCGCCAGGCTGGATGCTCATCTGTCACACCCTTCCGGCCGCCGCGCCTGCGGACACCGGTTGCCGCCCGCGGCCACAACGTCACGGTCGCCCTACCGCATTGCCGGCGCCTCACTCGCCACGAGTGAAATTAGCCGCCACATCAACCCGGCGGCAACGGCGTCGGGGCGCGTACCGGAGCCCCGAAGCGACTGGTGCCGGGCCGGTCCTCCGGCCCGGCACCAGGCCGTTCCATGGAGCCTTCTAGGGTGATTCGTCCCCGCGGTGACGTCGCAAGATGGTCAGCGCCGCCACATCCGCGGCGTCGACCATCGTGAACCGGAAGTCGGCGGGCGTGCCGGCCGCGAACAGCCGGTCGCCCGCTCCGACGACGGTCGGGAAGGTGATCAGCCGGTACTCGTCCACGAGGTCTGCCGCGGCCAAGGCATGCACCAGGCTGAGGCTGCCGATCACGACGATGTCCCGCCGGCTGGTCTCGTCCTTCACCCAGGCGAGGGGGTCACCGTCGATAGCTGCCGAGTTCGACCAGGCGGTCGCGTCGATGCCGGTCCGGGTGGCCACCCGCTTCGGCACCGCGTTCATCACCCGGGCGAAATCCCCGCCGCGGCCGGGCCAGAGCCGGGCGAAATGCTCCCAGGTCCGCCGGCCGTAGAGTTGCACGCCCTGCTCCATCCGGGCACCGAGCCGGAACTTGTCATCGGTGACCGGCCCCGGCCCGTACCGGAACGCCCAACCGCCATAGCCGGTACCCCAACGCCCGTCGGGGTCGGAGACCACCCCGTCCACCGTCGAGAACTGAACCACGATCACGTCGCCCATCCAGGACTCCCTTGTGCCGTGGCGGCTGCTGTCCGGCCGCCTCCACCCAGCACCTACCGAGGCGGGGCCGCGGACTCATCGCTCGCCGGCACGAGAAAGTTCCTGGGCATGGTCCGGGGTACGCTCCCCCGAGTGACCGGGGCGACGACGTACGACCGGGACGAGCAGCACGAGGCTCTCCGCGGCGACCTGCTGGCGCATTGCTACCGGATGCTCGGCTCGTTCGACGAG
>Ga0070713_100001219_pt1 | contig 16441 bp, 12 predicted proteins | sample LARL82metaG_FD_65465 | JGI IMG/M metagenome (GOLD analysis project Ga0070713, IMG submission 65465) | Corn, switchgrass and miscanthus rhizosphere microbial communities from Kellogg Biological Station, Michigan, USA - LAR L8-2 metaG | ecosystem: Host-associated > Plants > Roots > Rhizosphere ...
ATTGTCCACCTGGACGCGCGTCACCGAAGCAGGGATGTTGGACGTGTTGGAGGCTTCGAAACTTTTCCAGGTGATGGTGACGACGCCGCTGAATCGATTGCCATCCGCGGTGTAGAGAACGTCCTGCACGGTAGTGAGCGGGGGCTGCGCGGCCAGTCGTGAGCCGAGCGCCAAGGTGGCGAACAAAAGCCACCGTCTGAAGCTGAACATGCTGCCTCCAGAAGCCTGAAAGATCGAGTTGGATCGGGAAACAAATCCGGCTTCAGCTTAGCGTGAGGACTTGGGAAAGCAGCACGGCCGGATGGGCGCTGAGGCCAGGAAGCTTTTGAATTGATGGGGTTTTCGGGCGAGCAATTTAGGTGGAAGTCATGTGACTGAGCTTGGAGAAGCGTGCGAAGCCCAGTCATCTGGCAAAACCCTGGCAACTTTCCCAGTCTATCCGAAAAGATAGCGTCCGAGAATATCGCGCCCGCTATCGCTGTTCGGATTTCCGAACAAGAATGCACATCTCATCACAATTGACAAAGTCTTGATCTCCAATAAAATCGCAAGTCTCTATCGGTGTCTGTTCGGAAACCCGAAAAAGTTGCAGCCGCTTGCGGTTACTGCTGACTTACTAAGTGGAACCCGAAAACAAATTAGTTGACATTTTTCATAGATCGGTTAGTATTTCACAAATGTCACCGTTAGGAGGAAAGGTGCCGCTCCGAAAGTTCTCTCCAGCGATTCTGCTGTTGTCATTACTTTGTGCCCCAGCCATCCATCTCCGAGCGCAGCCGCGCGTGGATGTCCGAAGCAGATATGAACGCGTCTTGGCGGTTGTCCCCTTCATTGGCAAGGGCACCTTTGACGATCCCAAACGTCCGATGTACGCGCCGACTCCGGCCGAACTCCGGCTGGCAAGGACTACACGCAAGGGTATTCTCGCCTACATGCGCGTGACAAGCGACGACGGCACGCGAGCGCTGGTTGAATTTGTCGCGATGGACCGTTCGGCCTTTCAGCAGATTCTGGCCGACCCGTCGATCAAGGCATTCCTGAAAGGCCGCGACCGCCGGGAAGTCTTCGAAGCCGAGTTCCTCCTGCACAAGAAGGACTTCAATTTCGCCCTGTTCGGCGTGAGGATGCCATGACCCGCACCTTCGGGGCGTTTCAGCTCGCGGCGCTTTTGTTTCCCTCGGTTGCTCTCGCGCAGCAGTTTCCGTATCAATATACCGATACGTTTTCCAGCGACTCCATTATCGACAACGTGCACTGGAAGCCTAATGGTGCAGGTCTCTCCCTGAACACAACCGCGGGCTTGACGACGACCGATGCCAACGGCGGCTCGCTGATCTATCAAGGCCAGCAGTTGGACAATTCGTACGAGTACGAGGTGAAGGCTGTCCTCAAGCTAACCCAAAGCGCGTCCAACGACGCTTACGGCCTGTATCTTCGAGCTAGCCAGGACGCGCTCAACACTACCGCTGCTTCGGGCACCTACTATGCTCTCGAGATACAGGATGTCCAGCTCGGAACAGATAGCCAGGGCAACACCACCTGTGCCGCCACGTACGTTCTGTGGGAGCGGGTCAATGGCACAGTCCATCAGACGAACACCGCCCAGCTGAGACCTATGCTATGTAATGACCACACCATGACCGTTCGGCTGGTCTATACCAATAACAATAACGCTCATATGATTGTCGCTTACATTGACGACAATGAGTTCTTCTTAGGAAGCAATACAGATATCAGTATGGGGCAACCCGGCGTTGGTGTTCGCAATGCTCCTGCCGGCAATGGGATCGTCAGCGTCAGCCTATGCAATCTTGATCGCGTCCTGCCTTCAATGGTCTCGAATCCACTTATCAGCTCCGTGTTTCCGGATCACATTGATCTCAAGTTTGGTGGCGAAGTAGACAACTCCGGCGGTGTTGGAGTTGCTTTCCTTCTTTTGTATCGCAACGGGACCCCTATCGTGGGGACTGCGCCCGGGCACTGGCACATATACGGACCTCGCCGTCACCCATGACACGCCATATAACTACACGATTCAAGTCTTCGACTATCATCTCAATTTCTCTGTCACCAATTTCCCTCAAGCCACAACTCCGCCTCCGGGCGCGATCGACGCTCGACAGATTGGTGTCCGTCCCCTGGGCTCGTATTGGGGCGCTGCCGGCGAACAGATCGATATGCGCTCGGGAAATCTCAACTACACTATGCCGCTCGTCAAACCCCAGGGCCGAGGGGGCTGGAGCGTGGGAATCAATCTCAGCTATAACTCCCAGAACTGGCGCGAGGACCCAGGGGGAATCTGGCAGTTGGGCGCCGATACCGGATACGGCTATGGATGGAAGCTGCAGGCCGGATCACTTACGCCCGTCTATCAGGATTACTGGAATATACATCATTGGCTTTTTATTGACTCTACCGGAGCGGAATACAAACTGAATCAGTTTAACAGTGGCGTCTGGACCTCGGTGGAAGGCATCTATCTCACATTCGATCCGAACATTACTGGGAGTCCCGGGTCAACACATCTCTATTTCCCCGATGGCAGCTTTTGGGAGCTCAATGCTCTCTCCGCGGGAACCGAGCCGGACGCCGGCACTTATTATCCCTCGCTCATGCAGGATACCAACGGCAACCAGATTAAATTCAAATACAAACAGGGTCTCGGAATTTCCTGGCCCGACTCCAGCGCCCGAATCGATACTATTGAGGACGTGCGCGGCAACGGCAGCCCCGATTACACTTTTCTCTACAATACTGACACGCCTCCCCATTTGACGAGCATCTCCAACAGTATCGGGACTTCGGAGAATTATGCTTTCACTTACACCACGCCCGCCGCCCTTCTCGATCCGTTTCTGCAATTCCCCAACTTCGGAAACGCTGTCTTCCTTCAAACGGCCACAGTCAACAACCCCGCGCCGGGGCCAAATCTGACCACCAGCTTTGCTTTCAGCAACTCCGGCGAACTGACTCAAATGACTACGCCGTACGGTGGCTATCTCAGTTGGGGCTACGGCACCGGCATCTACAACGGGAGCCGCTCGCTCCGCGAGGTCCAGCACCGCTCTCTGATGTTGTGTGCCGCCTCAGTTTGGGCATACTGTAGCTGGGATGCTCAGGCTCCACTGTTGTACACTCTCACGCGCGACGCGAATTCAGCCCTCAGCTTTCACTCGACAGCCGCAGTCCTGGACGCCGATGGGCATGGGGAAAAGGACTGGTATTTTGACACTACGGCAACAAACGCCAGCTTCGGCCTGGCTTATCGGCATGAGGACCGCCTCCAGCAGGGCCAGGGTACGAACCCGATCGGCGCCCGCCGCGACGACCTTACATGGATGACCGAACCCACCAGCGGCAATCCGTATATCCAGTCCGACGTCACCACGGAGGATTACGGCAACACGGCGCAGATTCAGAAGAAAACGACTCAAACCATCGACCAATATGGCAACTTATTGCAAACGGCTGTCTATGACTACGGGAACCCTCCCACGCTGGCACGGACCTACAACTATTCCTATGTCACAGATCCGACCTTCGCCGGTCACGCGAACTACATCAGCAAACACATCACGAATCGGCTAATGAGCAGCTTCGTCAATGGCGGGACGCAAACGGCGACGTTTGTGCAAAATAATTACGACAATTCCGGATTCCAGTACGCCACAAGTGTGACGGGGGGAACCATGCATGAGCACGATGACGCGAACTATGACACTGGTTACGTCTATCGCGGCAATATCACGCTTACGACCACGCTCACCGGACTCAAGACTGCCACTTACGACATCGGCGGAAATACTACGGGTACTGCGGTCAATGGTGTCTCTACTGGGATTACGATGGACCCCACAAGAAACTTTGCTGTTCCGTCCCAGATTAAGACTAATAACTCGCTGCCGTTCAACGCCACTTGGAATAGTTTCTTCGGTCTCAGCACCACAACCGACGCCAACAACGATCAAGCGTCGTTCGGGTATACCAACGCGCGTCCCAGTACCACTACATCGCCTTACGGCGCACAAACGACCTACAGTTATAACGACAGCCCTGCTGGCCCCAACCCTCCGTATCGAATGGCCACCACTAACGGGCACTATGTTGAAACAGGGATGGACGGCTTCGGCCGCACCGTCCTGAACCTGACGAATAACAACGGTGCCGGGGTCTCGGCGGTCTCAACCTTTTACGGCCCCTGCGGCTGTTCTCCGTTGGGCAAAGTCAGACAGGTTTCGCAACCCTTCGCTTCTGGTTCCCAGAACATCTATTGGACTAAATATACCTACGACGGTCTCGGCCGCACCAAGACTGTTGCCGTCCAGGAAACTGCAACGGTCTACAGCACGACCACCTACGACTATCACGGCAACAGCGTGACGGTCACCGATCCAGCCGGCAAATGGAAGCAGTTCTACATGGATGCATTCGGAAACCTGACGATCGTGGTCGAGCCCAATCCGGCGGCGACCGGCTCTGCCCCACCGTCGGTTCCGATGACCGTTGCCCAGCTCCAGTCCGCGGTGAATGGCAATAGCGTGAACCTGTATTTCGTAACGACCTACGGCTATGACGTCCTGAATCACCTTACCCTCGTAACCATGCAGCGTCCCGGAGTAGCACAACCTCAAACACGCATGTTCAACTATGCAAACAGTAACGGCGTCGTTGGCCCTTACCTGCTGAGCGCCACCAATCCGGAGAACGGAACGGTCAATTACACATACGTCAACGGGATGCTTAAGACCAAGACCGATGCTAAGAACCAGTTGTTCACCTATGGCTACGATAACTACAACCGCCTGACCTCGGTCACGCTTACGCTGAACAACATTCAAACGACGCTGCGAACCTACTCGTATGACACCGATCCTCCGGGCTTCTCCCCCTTCTCGAACTATGCGCTCGGCCGTCTCACGGCGATCCAGTACCCAACGGCTACCATCCCCATAGTGGAACGCTACACCTACACTCCCTATTTCTCCGCCGGGGCCGGCCTTCCCGCCGGCAAGCGCCTCCAGATCAGCCCTACCCTCGGCTGGACCGACCAGAACGGCCAGCACTACTCCACGGTGACCACGAATCTCGATGCGTCCTTCAGCTACAACAACGAGGGCAAGATCACGTTCATGACCTACCCCACCTCCGTCAATGGCGGGACACCAACGTACACATATTCCTACGATGGCGGCGGCCGGCTCAGCGGAATGAGCGATGGAAGCAGTAGTACGCTGGTCAACCCCGTCACCTACGGACCATCCAACGAACTAACTAACATCAGCTATCGTACGAATGCTGGCGCCGGTTTCACGACCGAAACCCGCGGATACAACAACCTGGTGCAGCTCACCAGTCTCACTACCAGTGGATTGAGCGCAGCCTACAACTATCAGACCGGATCGAACAACGGTAAAATTAGTTCATCGGTGATCAACGGTGAGACCGTGATGTACTACTACGACTCCCTGAATCGGTTGATTCAGGCCACCAGCAGCGCGGGCTGGGGCGAAAGCTATGGCATCGACGGATTCGGGAACCTTACTACGAAGACGCCGACCGCGGGAAGCGCACCGTCGCTTTCGGTCGTGGTGGATCAGCATAATTGCATCCAGACAGGCGCCACCTGCGATCTAAATGGCAATCAAGTTTATGGCGGCGTGGTCTATGATGCCGAGAATCATATTGTCTCCCCGCCCGGCGCCAACAACACAGTCAGCTACTTCTACGACGCGCAGAACAAGCGCATCTGGAGCTGGGATGGCACTCGAGACTCGTCGGGCTTCGGCAACGCCAGCGGCTATCATTTGTCTCTGTACTCACCGGGAGGCCAGAAGCTGGGCACTTATGAAATCGACGTCATCAACAATGGATTTAACGGCCCCAACCTGACGCTACAGACCACGCAACTTAGCAGCGATCTCTATTTCGGCGGGCGGCGGCTGGCGGTGCAGGATCGCCTCGGGTCGGTTGGAAGCTATTACCCATATGGCGAGGCACGCGGTGCCATCCCGCAGGACACCTGGAGCTTCGCGACATATTGGCGAGACTATATTCCGAACGCCACTACCAACCTGGATTATGCGGATCAGCGCTACTACTCCAATCAATATGGGAGATTCATGACGCCGGACCCGTACCAGGCGAGCGCAAAGCTGGTCAATCCCACAAGCTGGAATCGGTACACGTATGTAAACGGCGATCCGGTTAACTCCAACGACCCATCTGGTTTGGACGGTGACTACTGCTCAGGCGGCGATTTGTGGTCAGATGTGAACGGAGGTTGGGATTGCGTCTTTGACACCGACCAGGAGGAGAATACGAGCTACAGCGGCGTAGGCGGAGTCTGGCTCCCTACTCCGGAAGGGCCTAGCGGATATGATAGCAATGGAAATCCGGTGTTCACCGACACGACAACTTGCCCACCAAATTGTGGTACGTCGGGGGTCACGGACGATTGGTCACCACCGCAAACTGCGTTTACGGCTTCACTTGGTTGGTTTGGTTTCTGGGGATTTGGAGGCGGCCTCCTAAATGGCGCATATATTCCGGCGTCCAGCACCGTTTGCTTGGGAATTTCAATAGGCGCAGGAACTCCGGGAAAATCATTCAGTGCGGGACCTCTCACATCTACCGGCGGCGTACCGATCCAATCTATTATCCAGGGATTCTCCTTCGCCTTTGCAGCGCAACTGGAGTGGTATTGGGGAGGACAGATAACTTACAGTCCAGGAAATGGGTGGGCATCTGGGCCCACAGTCGGGACTCCCGGTGTTAGCCTCACAGGGGGTGGAAGTGCGTGTTTGCCTGTCACGCAGGGCGGTCGCACGACGAGCGCCGAGGGCTCGATTGCCCCGATCGCTAGTCCTCATCGATTACGGGACCGCTCTGACCAGCCAAACCCGTAGCCCGTCATTTGGGGATGGTAGGGTTGAGTGAGGCGCGAAATGTTAAGGTTGGCCAGCTTGCTCGCTTTCTTTGGTGCAGGTTTTTTCCTGCTGACGAATGCTATTTATGCAATTCGCAATCCTGCGGAGTTCTTGAAGTCGAGATGGACCGTTCGGCGTGGCATTCGTATGGAAACGCCTCCTAGGCAAGTGCGCCTCTTTGGTCTTGCAACGCTTGTCGTCGCTGCTTTTTGGCTACTGCTTGGTTACATGTTACTGCCACAGGTCATCCAACTTTGGCGTAGGTCACAGATTCTTCAGTACCTCATTTCAATCGCCTGGTGGTTGGGCGCGATCGCCTGCCTAGCCAACGGAATCTTGGCATTTCTTTTGCCAGTGTACTGGATGAGATCCTGGGGATCATCGCGGATGCGAGTATTGGATCGTCCTAGCGTCGTTCGAGTCATCGGGGCCGTTATGACGGCTCTCGGCGTCTTTTGGGTCGTTCAAGGTTTTCAAACGCTGCGGTGAGAGTGGGACAGCGTACACGGAATGGAGACTAAGTGGGACAAAGATCGACAAAGTGGGCATCGGTTTTGTTGACAGTTTCGTCAGTCTTCTGGACGAATGCATGTTTCAATCGAGCAGACATCGATGTTGCTCAGCGCGCTGCTGAGGAGTTCCATCAACGTGTTGCGAGCGGGAACGCAGACGCGATCTACGAGAATGCGTCGGACCGCTACCGGGGGTCGATTAGTCGCGACCTAAACCGAAAGCGATTTGCGCGGCTTCGGAATAAGATGGGGGCGTGCCCGAGTTCGACAGTGATCGCAATTGCCGTTAGCCACGGTTCGCGAGAGACAACGATTACGGCCCGTTACACAACCACATGTTCAGCTGGAACACTTGATGAATCGTTCCTTTGGAGAATGGTGGAAGGTAAGGCGCAGCTTGAGGAGTTCGACGCCAGAAGTCCATTGCTTTTGGGCGACTAGGCAGCCGGCGATCCTCTGAAATCCTCCACTTCCGGCGGTCCCCGAGTCGCGGCAGTGGGCACGGTCGACCCGGGAAGGCTTGACGCCTAGCTAGCAGCTCGTCGGGGTTACCTTCAGCGCTCCGGCAAGCGCGATCACGGCCGGCGCGGGTGGAGATCCGGCCTCGGTTTCGTAAGGAAATGACCCTCTGGGTGGTTTGGACCAGCATTTGCCGCATTCAGCTCCGGTCCCGACTGGAGTATAGTGTTGGAACAGGAGGGTCGAATGAAACTGAACCGCCGCGATTTGCTGGCCCAGGCCGGGCTCTTCGCTGCCGCATCAAAACTTGCGCCCGCGGCTGCGCCCGCAAGGAACGCCTCGGGCATTCTCACGCGGGCCGATTTTCCGATCGCCGACACACAAACTTATCTCAACTGCGCCGGTTGGCATCCCATGCCCGCCGCTTCCGCGCGAGCCGTCAAAGCCTATGTCGACTTCAAGAACACCGGCAAGGTCGACGGCAAAGACGCCGACGGCAGTACGCCGGTCCCGGAAATGTTCGCGCGACTTACGCGCTCCCAGGAGGCCAAGGAACAGTTCGCCAAGCTGATCAACGCCAAGCCCTCCGAGATTGCTTTCGTGCAAAGCACCATGGCGGGTGAGAGCATTGTCGCGGGTGGCCTGGGCCTTCCGAAGGGCGGCGGCAATGTCGTCACCGATGCGCTGCATTTTGAAGGATCTCTGTATCTCTACCGGGAGCTCGAAAAACAGGGCGTGGAGCTGCGGGTCGCCATGCCACGCGATAACCGGATCGAGATGCGCGACCTGGAGAAGCTGGTTGATCGCAAGACGCGCCTGGTCGCCGTCTCGCTGGTCTCCTTCGTCAACGGCTTCAAGCACGATCTCAAAGCGGTCAGCGATCTGGCCCATGCTCACGGCGCCTACGCCTACGCCGACATCATCCAGGCGGCCGGCTGCATTCCAGTGGATGTGCACGGCACCGGCGTCGATTGCGCGGCCTGCGGATCTTACAAGTGGCTGATGGGCGACATGGGGCTCGGGTTCCTCTACGTCCGCGAAGAGCTGCAGGGCAAGGTGGTGAAGTCGACGCAATACGGTTGGAGACAGGCTCAGAATTTCCAATATCATATTTTCCCGGGCGACCCGCCCAACGCTTCGCCCTGGACCTACGAGCGCTCGCACGATGCCGCCGGATATTACGAGCTAGGAACTATCGCCAATTCCGTTAGTGCCGCGCTTTCGGTATCGCTGCAGAACATTCACAAGCTCGGCGTGGAAAACATCCGGGCTCACGTGAAGCCGCTCACCGACCGGTTGCAGAAGGAAATGCCGCCGCTGGGCTATCCGTCCATGACGCCGCCCGACAGTCCAACGCCGATCGTGACCTTCGTCGCCAAGAATCTGGAAGCGACCATCGCGAAGCTCAAAAAGGCCAACGTGACCGCCAAGGTGACCGAGCATCAGCTCCGCATTTCGCCGTCGGTGTTCAACGATCAGCAGGACATCGACAAGCTGCTCAACGCGCTGGCCTGAAGATTACCGCCAATTCGCGCGCTTCCGTACAGCTTCGAGCGACGCCGCCGCATCGGTCAAAACCTGATCCGTGTCGATGGATGTAAGCTTGCCGCCGCGCTTCAGAACGCGGCCGTCTACGATGACCGTGTCGACATTTTCAGGCTGCGTCGATTCGACCAGCATGTGAGCGGGATCGGTGAACACGCCCATGTTCAACTGGTTGGTCGCGACCATGATCACGTCGGCCCGCTTGCCCGGCTTGAGCGACCCGACGCGATTGTCGATTCCCAACGAGCGCGCTCCATCAATGGTGCCGAGCTCGAGGACACGCCGGGCCGTCATCTTGAATTCGTCGTGCGCCTTGGCGTTCTCGATGTTGCGGACCATTTTCAAGATGCCGAACAGGTTGGCGTCGCCGGATAGCGCGGTGGTGTCCACCGATACGCCGACGGGAACTCCGGCATCCAGGAATTCGCTGATTTTCGTGAAGCCGTAGCCGATGCGCAGCTCGGTACCCGGTGAGACGCTGACCTGCGATCCGGCCTTGGCCAGCATCTGAATCTCCGCGGGTGTTACTGAGAGCGCGTGGATCGCCTGTACATCCTTGCCGAGCAGATTCTCCTTCGCGAGCGCTGCTATCTGTCCCGTCGCGTCTTCCCTGCTCCCGACGTGCAGGGAAATCGGAAGCTGCAGGCGGCGCGCGGTGTCGAACTCGGTGCGATAGACCTCGCGCGGCAAAGCGGTGTTGCGAAACATGCCGCGCCAGGCGAACCCGAGGGTTATGAGTCCGTCGTTCGAAAGGCTGGCCCAGTCGCGATGCATCGCCTGAAGATCGGCCAGGTTGCAAGCTTGCGTATCCGGCATTCCCTGCGGCCACCCATAGGACCAGCGAGCGCGGAGGCCAGCCTCTCGTAACGCGCGGATATCCGCTTCGCCGTGCGCGCGGCCGCGGAGATTGTGACAGTAGTTGTGGACCGTGGTCATCCCGCAGTTCAACGCTTCGGCAGCCGCCAGGCGAGTTCCATGATACATGTCGTCGGGCGTCATGGCCTGGCCGAAGGTTGCCGCGGTCGGAAAATATCCCTGATCCGCTTTTTCACCGGCGAAGCTGCGCAGCAGCGTGTTCCACATATGCCAATGCGTTTCGACCAGGCCGGGGAGAACGATCATCTTGCGCCCATCGAGAACCGTCGCGCCGGGAGCCTGGATCGCTTTGCCGACGGCGACGATCTCGCCGTTCCGGATGTGAACATCGCCGCCAGGGATGTCGCCAAGTCCAGGATCCATGGTCATGATATAGGCGTTGCGCAGGATCAACTCGCCGCGGGCGGGCAGCGCCGCCGCGTGAGCGCGTCTGGCGAGGGGCACAGCAGCGACGGCCGCCAAGCTTCCCAGGAATCGACGGCGGTTGATGGTGTGGCGCATGGCCGGGATTATACTACGAGCATGAACCTCAAGAGCGCGGCGTTCCTGGCACTGGTGGGGATGATTCTGCTCACGGTTTTATTGATCGCCGACTTCATCAATGTTTTGCTGGGCGTGATGCGCGACATTGTGCCGATGGTGATGCTGTTGCGATCGCTAATTTATATGTTGGCGAGCCTGGCGGTGACAGTGTTCTTTTGGGTATTTTATCGGGGGGAGCGATGAGACGCACACACATTGTCATTCCTGAACCGCTCGTGAAAGAAATCGACCGATTGGTCGGGAAACGTAGCCGAAGCGAGTTTCTTACGCAAGCGGCTCAGAAGGAACTCCGCCGTTTAAAGCAAATCCGGGCTCTGGAAAACGTCGCTGGAGCTTGAAAGGACAAGGATCACCCTGAACTCAAGGGTGGTGCGGCACGTTGGGTAAGGGAAGTCCGCAAGGAAAGCGAGCGGCGTGTGCACAAGACCTCTCACCCGATAAGTGGCCACCTACCTCCTGGATACCAGCGTCATCATTGACGCACTCAATAGCAATTTCGTGGCGGTTTTTACTGCATATTTCGATGCAAGCGGTAGTGAATCATCAACAGTTATGTCTGTGGCGGGATTTGTCTCTAGGCTCGAAAAATGGGCCCGCTTTGAGAGTGCGTGGAAGTCATTTCTTCCCGATACAGTATCGATGTTTCACATGACAGACTTTGTAACTGGCAGGGAAGGATGGGAATCATGGAAGGGTCCTGAACACAGAAAACTTAGGGCGAAGCTTCTTGAGAATTTGGTTGGCTGTATAAAGCTGAATACCAACCAGGGCTTTGCTTCCAGCGTGAGAATGTCCGACTATCGGGAAGTAAATAGACAATTCAAGCTTCGGGAATATGTCGGTTCACCATACGTGTTTTTGGGTATGAGTGAGCTTGGGCGGCTCAAGATGTGGGCGGCGAGAGCGAAAATTGATCACAGTAAAATCTTGTGTCTCTTCGAGGACGGAGATCATGGACAGGGAGATCTAATAAAACGCGCTCGTTCTGAGGGTTTCAACGCGGTGCCCAAAAGCAAGAAGCATCTCAGAGCATTTGATGCTTGCGATCTAACCGCGTGGAGAGCTAGAGTGCAAATCGATGACGCCTGGGAAAGACAGGTACATCTCAATGATCCAGAGGGACCCGCCAATATCATGAGGTCCATCAGCCATCTTGAGGCGGTAGTCAGGAACAAAGAAGTCGGCATGTTTAGCGCTGGAGCGCTTCACAAAATCTGTGAATCTTTGGATATCCCTAAACGGAGCGTGCTAGATCCCAACTCCAAGTGACTCAGGCCTGTCACGCGATTACAGTCAGAACCTACGTCGTTGTGCTGGCGAGATAATTCTTCTGGTCCTTGATTTTCCCCTTTTCTTCGCCTACAATTGATCCATGGCGCTCACCAAGCGGCAAAAAGATGTCCTCGATTTCATCGCCGACTTCGTCGAAGAACACGGCTACAGCCCCAGCTACGAAGAACTCGCGCAGGGGCTGAAACTCGCATCGCTTGCCACGGTTCACAAGCACATTCAAGCGCTCGAATCGCGAAACTACCTGCGCCGATTGTTCAACCAAAGCCGCTCGCTCGAGGTTTCAGCGAAATACACACAGGAACGCCGCCGCAGTCGTCAAACGACGCGCGCCACAGAAGTGCCGCTGGCCGGTAGGATCGCGGCCGGCGCACCGGTGGAAGCGATCGAGGGACAAGACACGCTACAGTTCGCCGATTTCGCCGGAAAGGGCGATACGTTCGCGCTCCAAGTGAGCGGTGAATCGATGATCGAAGATCACATTCTCAGCGGCGATTACGTGCTGGTGGAAAAAACGCAACAGGCCAAGGATGGCGAGATCGTTGCCGCGCTGGTGGATGGCCGCGAGACCACGCTCAAGCGCATCTATCATGAGCCGGACGGCCGCATCCGATTACAGCCCGCGAATTCATCGATGCAGCCGATCATCGTAGACGGCGCGCATGTCCAAGTGCAAGGCCGAGTGCTCGCAGTCCTGCGGAAGTTCAAGTAAGCTGCACCTGTCCCGAAATCACCTGCGGTGTGGAGGGTTTCGGGCGAAAAGCCCAGGGGCCCAATCCGGGCCGAAGCCTTCGGCGACAAAGGAGCGATAGGAGCCGGTCGTGTCGGTGACATAGATCCCGCCTTGGGATGTTGGACTATCGAAGCAAATCCGGAAGAGCAACACACGCTCGCCGTCGGGCGACGCCTTGGGAACGCCCTCGATGCAACTCGGTTCTGAGGGAAGGCTGAGATCCCGCTCCGGTTTGCCGGGATACCAGGGGTCGCTCGAGAAAGCGTAGAGCTTGCGTTCCGTCGAACCAGGTGGACCGTTCGCCGGCGCGACAGGAAATCCACGCGAGCTGTAAATGGTTTTGCCGTCCGAGCTCCAGCCCGGATCGGCGTCGCCACTCTGCTCGGCTCCAGTCGGCGTGCAGTTCGGACCACCGTCGCTCACCTGCGTTCGGGACGAACCGTCGGGGCGGATCTTGTCAGTGCGGACTTTGAAACACTCGTTGACGTTCTGGGCGACGGAGAAGAGAATCCAGTCATCGGGTGACCAGGCGATATCGCCCCATTGCAGGTCATCGATGGCGCCGCTCTCTCTGGCGATTTGCCGCGGGCTGGAGCCGTCCGGATCTACCGTCCACATGGTTGAAGGCGGACCAATTCTGAGATACGCGATACGCTTGCCGGTGGGAGCCCAGGTCCCCTGTACGGCATCACCTTGGTGCGTAATCACGGTCTCGATATTGCTCGCGAGATCATAGACGGCAATATCCGTAACGGCGTTGGGGGACCCATATTGTCCGACAAAGAACTTCGTGTAGACAATCTTGGTCCCGTCAGGCGAAAAGTGGGGCAGGAATTTGAACTTGCCATCGTTGGTGAGTTGGTGAAATCCAGAACCATCCAGGTTCATGACCGCAACCTCATAGATAGCGCCGGGGCCTGGCACGATCGCGCCACCTACGGGTTTCATGAAGACGATTTGTGGGGAGACTAGCCTGCCACGACCCTCCCAAAGAATCTGTGACGGGCCGGGGCAAACGCAGGTCAGGATGACGATCAATGTCGCTATGAGTCTCTGCATCGAACGTTAAGAGGGACAGACGCTCGAAAGCGGTGCATCGTTTAGTCAGCCAGCCTGTGACCACCTCTAACGATCCCGGCAAGCTGTTAGACTAGGAATGTACATGGATGGCCCCCTCAGCGGCGTCAAGCGCTTTCTATTCTGGGACTATCCTCGCGCCGGCTGGCAATACGATTTGATGGTCGGGCTGATCCTGGCCTTCATCTTTCTGACACCGCGAGATTGGTTTCGCGATCAACCCCGAGCCAGCAACGTCGTCATGATTCGTCCGGATGCCTTCTGGGTGGACTCGGAATTGCTCTCAAGTTCTCCCGAAGGAGAACGGGTGGCGCGTGTCGACGCATTACTAAAGGCGCGCACCGGAAAGAAGTACAACGTCGTTCGTTTGGAACCCATCGTTGATTCAGAACAGGAAACTAAGGGTTACATGGCGTTCACGGCGCCATAGCCGCTCGACACTGCTGGATTTTCTTTTATCAAATGCTGCGATTCGGTGCTTTTACTGTCTCTCTGTTTGCTCTCCCGCTGATTGGCGCTCCCGTGAATCCGGAGGTTCTGCAGCGGCTGGATAGCGGCGCTGCTCATTTCCTGTCTATGAGCGCCACAGTCACCTACCTGACCCACACCGACGTGATTGATGAAAACAGTACAGAAACGGGCCAAGTGGTGATGAAGAAAGTGGCGCCGGGCGAAGTGCAGGGTCTGATCAATTTTACCGCTCCCAACCAGCGTACTGTCACCTTCGAGAAACGTAGCGTGCAGATCTATTACCCGAAAATAAAAACGGTGCAAGTCTATGATCTGGAAGAGCATGGTGAGCAACTAGACAAGTTTCTGATGATCGGGTTCGGCACCTCCGGCAGTGAACTTGCTAAGGATTACACGATGACGGTCGTGGGCACCGAGGCGATGAAGGGGACGGCTGGGGGTCAAGCCATTCATCTGGAGTTGATTCCGAAATCGGGGAAAGCGCGAGAGTATGTAAAGAAACTCGATCTGTGGATTCCGGAGCACGGCGATCCCTACCCTCTGAGCGAAAAGATTACGGAGCCTTCGGGCAATTCGCGTACGATGACCTACGCTGACCTCAAGATTAATCCCTCCTTGCCGCCAGAAGCGTTGAAACTCAAACTCCCGCCCGGGGTTAAAACAGAGCATCCAGGCAAATGACAGCTACCGCAACATTGGAGAGAAAAGAAACGCGCGTCCGGAATAATCGCGACGCTACGGGCCGCCTGACTTTCCTGGACTGGTCGCGAGGCTTGGCCGTGGTCATCATGCTACAGGGCCACGTATTCCACTCCTTCAACCGAACCGATCTGCGAGTCGATGGGCCTTTCATGCTATCGCAATTCTTCGGCGGTCTCGGCCCCGCGATCTTTCTGGTTCTCACCGGGATCACTCTGGCGTTCCTGATGGACCGGCGCGAACAGCAGGGCTTCGACGCGTTGGCGCGCTGGAAGTTTGCGCTGCGGCGAGCGGGCTACCTGTTCTCACTTGCATTCCTGTTCCGGCTGCAGTTATGGTTGTTCGCCTATCCGCAAAGTCCCTGGCCGGCCCTGTTCAAAGTCGACATCCTCAACTGTATGGGCCTGGCCATCGGCCTGATGTCAGTGATGGCGATTTTCACAACGGCCGAGCGAGTCCGGTTGTGCGCCGGACTGGGGATTGCCATCGCTACCGCGGCGCCGCTGGTGTCGGCCATCGATTGGAGTTGGCTGCCGGCGGGCGTGTCGGCTTACTTTGTGCCGAGCTATCAGTACTTCGCATTTTTTCCCTGGGCTGCGTTTATCGCCTTCGGGATCAGCATCGGCAGCCTGCTCCGAATTGTAAGAGCGGATCAGATGAATCGCGTCATGCAGTGGGGCACCTTGCTTGGCCTGGTGCTGATCGTAGGTGGGCAATATTTTTCCAACATGCCTTACTCGCTCTATCCTAAGTCGGAATTCTGGCTCGATAGTCCCGGCCTGATCGTGATCAAGCTGGGCGTGGTGATGGTCATCATAGCGTTCGCTTTCCTGTGGACCGAGTACGCCGTCGCTAATTCATGGAGCTGGCTGCGGCAGCTCGGGACCACGTCGCTGTTGGTCTATTGGGTGCATATCGAGCTGGTGTACGGCCGCTGGTTCGGGGCGTGGAAAGAGTCGCTGGGCAATCTGGAGTGCGGTATCTATGCCGCGATCCTGATCGCCGCCATGCTGGGCTTGTCGGTCCTGCGCGGTCGTTGGAGAACCCAGCGCTTGATGACTGCAGTGGCGCCCTGGTTTTCATACAGCGGCCCGCGGCGCGTCTCGGGCGATTAATTCGCTTGAATTCTGTCTTAATTAAGAAACAAGCCGATGTTTTGGTTGTAACCATTAATCGGGCGGAGGTGCGCAACGCCGTCGATGGCCCCGCTGCAGGCCAACTCGCCGATGCGTTCCGCAAATTCGACGCTGATGACCAGGCGAAGGTCGCTGTGCTCACGGGCGCGGGCGGAACCTTCTGCGCCGGTGCGG
>Ga0070713_100001220_pt1 | contig 16438 bp, 19 predicted proteins | sample LARL82metaG_FD_65465 | JGI IMG/M metagenome (GOLD analysis project Ga0070713, IMG submission 65465) | Corn, switchgrass and miscanthus rhizosphere microbial communities from Kellogg Biological Station, Michigan, USA - LAR L8-2 metaG | ecosystem: Host-associated > Plants > Roots > Rhizosphere ...
GAATATTGCCCGGCGCCGAACACGACGACGTTGCCCACGCCGGGCAGCCGGGCGATCTCGTCCTTGAGCTTGATGGTGGCGTAGTTGGCGAGGTAAAGGCTGTTCGTAGCGCCCGTCGGGCGACGTCAACGTGACGATCTGCAGGATCGCCGTCGAATTCTTCTGCACGATGACGCCCTGCGCCTGCACTGCCTGCGGCAGCGAGGAGAGACGCGCGCGACCAGATTGGTGGTGTTTATCGCCGCGGTATAGCCGATGGCCTCGAGGTAGCGAGTGACCTTCTGCTGCACCGGAATGGCGACGGTGACCTTCGGCGGCGGCGGCGCCACGTAGCGGTTCTCCTGCCCGCAGGCGCACAGCGCCGCGGCGAGCACGGTTGCGACGGCGCAGGCGGCAAGCTGCGCACTCGCCAGCCGATCGATCCTCATCGCGTGACCCTCAATTGCTCTCGTCGAAGTTGCCGGCTTGTTGTGAAGGGCGCCGGCTTCGCAGGCGCCGCCGCAAGTCGCGGTGCGCGACGTCCCGCCGCCGAAGTTACGATCCCGCGTTTGAAAGGGGAAGCCTGGAGCATTGCAAAACACAGCCGGCGCCCGAAGGCGCCGGCTGTCCCCTTCCCCCGTGTTGCTCGCGCTCAGGAGCTGGTGTTGAGCACCGTGACCGCGCGACGATTCTGTGACCAGCAAGAAATGTCGTTGCACACCGCGACCGGGCGCTCCTTGCCGTAGGAGATCGTGCGCATGCGCTGCGGCTGAACCCCGCGCGAAGCGAGATAATCGCGCACCGTCTGCGCGCGCCGAGCGCCGAGCGCGATGTTGTACTCGCGCGTGCCGCGTTCGTCGGCATGGCCTTCGATGGTGAAGGTGTATTGATTGTAGACCTGCAGCCATTGCGCCTGCTTCTCCAGCGTGGCGATCGACTGCGACGTGAGTTCGGACGAATCGGACTCGAAGAACACCCGATCGCCGACATTGACCACGAAATCCTGTTGGCTGCCGGGCGGCGCGCTGCCGCCGGCCTGCGGATCGTTCGGTCTGTTCGCGCAAGCGGACGCGGCAAGGGCCAGAGCCAAAAACCCGGCAAGCTTTGCCGCGCGGATGACGCGCACGACGACATTCGTCATTCCGCTGACTCCATGGTTGCGTCGTTAGCGCACATGCAGCAGGTCTAACAGGTGCGTGGTTAAGCGAAGGTTCTTGTCGACCTTGATCGGGTGTCGCCCGGATCGCTCAACGGCAGGGAAAAAGCGGAAAACCCCCTCCGGTGGTTAATGCCCGGTGAATGCGGCGCCTTCTAGACCTTCGCGAGTTCCATTCGCGCCGTTCCTTCGCTATGGCCTTATTGCAACAGCGGCGACCACGCGGGATCGGACGCGTAGCTCGGCGTTTTCAAGATCAGTTCGTTGCGGCCGGTCACGTCGACCGTGTAGAGCATCGGCCCGGCGTTGCCGCCCGGATCTCGGAAGAACATGATCACGCGCCCGTTCGGCGCCCAAGTCGGTCCTTCGTTGTGATAGCCCTCGGTGAGGATGCGCTCGCCTGATCCATCCGCTCGCATGATGCCGATGGCGAACTTGCTCTCGGTCTGCTTGGTGAAGGCGATGTAGTCGCCGCGCGGCGACCACACCGGCGTCGAATAGGCCCCGTCGCCGAAGCTGATGCGTTGCGCCGGCCCGCCCGTGGCCGCCATCACGTAGATCTGCTGCTTGCCCCCGCGATCGGACTCGAAACTGATTTGTGTCCCGTCGGGCGAATAGGAGGGCGCCGTGTCGATGACCTGCGTGTCGGTCAAACGCATCGTGGCTTTCGAGCGCAGGTCCATCACGAACAGGTTGGAACTGCCGCCGCGTTGCAGACTGAAGATCACGCGCTGGCCGTCGGGTGAGAAGCGCGGACTGAACGTCATGCCCGGGAAGTTGCTCACAATCTCCCGCTGCCCGGTCTCGACGTTCATGAGATAGACCTTGGGATCGCCCTCCCGGTAGGACATGTAGGTGATGGTGTCAGCAGCCGAGGAGAAGCGCGGCGTGAGTACGAGGTCGTCCCCACGGGTGAGATAGCGCACATTGGCGCCATCCTGATCCATTAGCGCCAACCGCTTGATCCGCCGCTCCTTCGGGCCGGACTCGTCGACGAAGACGATGCGGGTGTCGAAGTAGCCCTTGTCGCCGGTGATCCGCTCGTAGATGGCATCGGAAATGATGTGAGCGATGCGACGCCAATTGTCGGCCGTGGTGTTGTATTGCTCGCCGCGCAGCTGCTGGCCGGCGAACACGTCCCACAGCCTGAACTCGGCCTTCAGCCGGCCCTCGGTCTGGGTGATGCGGCCGGTGACCAGTGCCTGGGCGTTGATCTGCCGCCAATCGGCAAAACGGGGAAGCGTATCGATGGTGGAGACCTTCTCGATATACGCGGCCTGATCGATCGGGGCGAACAAGCCCGAGCGGCGCAGGTTCGAGGCGATGATCTCGCTCACATTGCGCGCCGTCGCCGGTTCGTGCAGTCCGACCCCGACAAAATCCGGGATCGCAATCGGCACCGGCTGGACGTTGCCTTCGGTGACGTTGAGCTTGAGCACCGCCGCCGCCGGCCGCGGCGAAAGGCTCGCGAGCGCGCCCACCGCTCCGCCCAGCATGATCACTCGGCGGCGGCTCAGTGCGCTCGCCGTCGAATCGGCATTGCTCGTCGCACGGATGCCTTGCGCACCGCCGGCGACAGCTAGCCCCGGATCATGTCGCGGGGGTCGAAGGTAATCTCGACGTCTTTCCATTGCTCGTAATGCTCGGGCTTGAGCATGTCGTAGGGCTGCCCCCGAAACAGTGCGCGAATGGCGCTGTCGCGGGCGGCCATGAAGAGCGGACTATTTCCGCTGGTCAGCACCATCGGCGGTGCCGCCAGCCTGCCGTCTGGGTTGAGCTTAACCCTGATCAGCACCACCAACTCCTGCGGATCCTTCGCTCCCGCGGGCACGGTCCACAATTGCGCGAGCCGCGCGCGCAAAGCCTCCAACTCGGTCAGCGACAACTGCGCCGCGGTACCGTTCGACAAGCCGAGCGAAGGCGCGTTGTTGAGCGTCTCGCCGGCGGCGGCGAGACGGGTCGACTCGCGCTTGTCGAGCAGCGCCGCGACCTGTTTGGGATCGAATTTGGGCGCCGGCGGGGCAGGCTTTTTCGGCGGCGTCGGCGGCTTGGCGTCGGCCTTTTTCGGCTCCGGCTTCTTTACTTCCTCCTTCGCCAGCGCATCGGCGATCGGGTCGGGCGGCGTTTCGGCCTGCTTTTTGGCGGATTCGGATTCGGCAGGCTTGGAGTCCGGCGCCGGCGGCGGCTCGCGCGCGGCTTTGACTTCCTTCTTTTCCACCACCTTGGCGGTGGGGTCCTCGACCGGCTTCGCCTCTGCGACCTTTTCGACCAGGGGCTTCGGCGTCTCGGTTTTAGGCGCGCTCTTGCTGCCGGCCGCGATGTTGGAGAACTCGGATACCGTGATCAGGTCGACCGGCAGACCCTCGGTCGATGACACCGGGAGCGGGTTCGCGGCAAGCGACCACACGCTCCACAGCAATACGGCTGCGTGCCCAATTCCCGATATGGTGTAGGCCGTCTTCATTCCCTCTCTCACGCAATCAACGCGCGGAGGCCTGCTGCTCGCTCTCGGTCACCAAGGCAACGCGGTGGAAGCCGCCGGCCGATATGCTCCCCATCACCTTCATCACGGTGCCATACTCGAGCTGCCGGTCGCCGCGCACGAAGATGCGCTCCTCAGCCCCGCGGCGAGCCTCGGTTATCGCCTTGAGCTTGGGAACAAGCTCCTCCGCGGAGATTTCGGTATTTTGCAGATAGATCTGGCCGTTCGCCTTGACCGAGACGGTCAGTGGCTCCTTGTCCTGATCGAGGCTCTTGGCCTGGGTCTGCGGCAGCTCGAGCGGCACGCCCACCGTGAGCAGCGGCGCCGACACCATGAAAATGATGAGCAGAACCAACATGACGTCGACCATCGGCGTCACGTTGATCTCGGCCATGACCGGACGACGGCGATGCCGCCTGCCGGCGACCGCGGCAGTGCCGCCGTTCATCGCCATTTGCGTCCCCCTATCCCCGTTCGTCGATCTGCCGCGAGAGAATGGCGGCAAATTCGTCGGCGAACCCCTGCAGGCGTTGCGCCTGTTTGTTCACGTCGGAAACGAACTTGTTATAGAAAATGGTCGCCGGTATGGCGGCGATGAGGCCGACTGCGGTCGCGAACAGGGCCTCGGCGATGCCGGGGGCGACCACCGCAAGCGAGGTCGATTGCTGGCCGGCAATCGCGCGAAAGCTTGTCATGATGCCCCAAACCGTGCCGAACAGGCCGACAAAGGGGCCGGCCGAACCGATCGTGGCCAAGACCAGAAGATGACGCTCCAGGCGGGCGATCTCGCGCTGGATGGTGACCTCCATGACCTTCTCGATGCGCATTTGCAGGCCGGCAAAGGAGCGCGGCTGGCCCTCGACGCTGCGCTTCCACTCGCGCATGGCCGCGACGAACAGCGCCGCCATGGAATGGGTCGGACGCGAGGCGAGCGCCCGATAGAGCTCCTCCAAGGATTGCCCGGACCAGAACGCCTGCTCGAAACCGTCCATGGCGCGCCGGGTGCGCGAATAAAGAACGAGTTTCTCGATCGCGATCGCCCAAACCATGACGGAGGCCACCAGCAGCCCGACCATCACCAGTTTGACCACTAGATCCGCGTTCTGGAACAGATCCCAGATGGAAAGCGGCGCGGCGGACGGCATGACATCTCCTTCCCGGCGGTCCAAGGCCTGTCCCGCGAAAGGTGACCAAACTAGGGCGCGAGGCGTGCCTTTGCGAACTTAGCTGGAGCAGCTTGCATTAACGCACGGTTACCGAGTGGGGGCGCGGCGGCTGCGCTCCTGGTCGGCCCGCATGGCGGTGCGCAGCCCCTTGGGAATGGGACGCGCCCGCCCCTCACAGACGCAGGCGACCCGAACATGTGCCTCGACCAACAACTCATCCCCTCGCAGGATGCGTTGATTGAGCGTGATCGAGGCGCCCTTGACCTCTTCCGGCGCGGTCACCACCGCCAGCACGTCGTCCATGCGCGCGGGCTTGAGGAACTCGAGGCGCATCGAACGCACGACGAAGGCAAAACCCGGCGCCTCCGCGCTCGCCTCCTCGAACAACGCGCGATGATGTGCGCCGAGGAGACGCAGATGATTGGTGCGGCCGCGCTCCATGAAGCGCAAGTAGTTGGCATGATAGACGATGCCGGAAAAGTCGGTGTCCTCGTAGTAGACGCGAACGGACATGACGTGACGGCCGTCTCGCAGTTCGCCGTCGAGCGCGTTCATCGCCACGGCACGCGGGCGCGCATCGCTGCTTCCCAGTGCTTGCCGTCAAATGGCTTCGGCGAGATCTCGGCGAGATCGATATCATCGAGGCAACGCACATTGACGTCGATTTTGTCCGGATCGGAGCGCGGCACGTAGAACGGATGGATGCCGCAGTGTTTGCAGAACGTGTGCTTTGCGGTCCTGGTGTTGAACTGATATGTCGTCAGATCATCCTTGCCACTGAGAAGCTCGAATTGTTCCGGCGGAACGATCAAATGCAAGAATCCTTTTTTGCTGCATATCGAGCAGTTGCAATCGGTCACGCGCGTCAGATCTGCCGTGACCCGGAACCGCACGCGGCCGCAGTGACATCCGCCCTCCATCGTCTTGAGCATGGTGGTCTGCGACGTCATCGTGCCTCCGCTTCGCTACTGGCTCTCCGGCCCCTCGCCGAACAGCCCGAATTGCGCGGGGTCGCGCGCCGGCTCTGCAAGCCCAAGATGACGGAAGGCATGCGAGGTCAATAGCCGCCCGCGCGGCGTGCGCTGCAGGAAGCCTCGCTGGATCAGGAACGGCTCGATGATTTCCTCGATCGCGTCGCGCGGCTCCGACAGCGCCGCCGCGATGGTCTCGATTCCGACCGGGCCGCCACCGTAGTGCTCCGCAATCATCGTGAGGTAGCGCCGGTCCATGGCGTCGAGACCCGCGGCGTCAACCTCGAGCTCTACGAGCGCGCGGTCGGCGGCGGCGCGGTCGATCGCACTCGCGCCGGCGACCAGCGCAAAGTCACGCACCCGGCGCAACAGCCGCCCGGCGATGCGAGGCGTCCCGCGCGCGCGGCGCGCGATCTCGTTCGCCCCGTCGGCGGTCATGCCGATGCCGAGGACGCGCGCGCCGCGGTTGACGATCTGTTCGAGCTCGCCCACGGAATAAAAATTGAGCCGCACAGGAATCCCGAAGCGATCGCGCAACGGATTGGTGATGAGACCCGCGCGGGTTGTCGCGCCGATCAGCGTGAACTTCGCCAGGTCGATCTTGACCGAGCGTGCGGCCGGTCCCTCGCCGATGATCAGATCGAGCTGGAAATCCTCCATGGCGGGATAGAGAATCTCCTCCACCGCCGGGTTGAGCCGGTGGATCTCGTCGATGAACAGCACGTCGCGCTCTTCGAGATTCGTCAGCAACGCGGCGAGATCGCCGGCCTTGACGATCACCGGGCCTGACGTAGCGCGGAAATTGACCCCGAGCTCGCGCGCCACGATTTGCGCGAGCGTGGTCTTGCCGAGGCCGGGCGGGCCGACGAACAGCACATGATCGAGCGGCTCGCGCCGTGCCCGCGCCGCCTCGATGAACACCGAGAGGTTCGAGCGCGCCTGCTGCTGGCCGACGAACTCGGTAAGCCGCTGCGGGCGCAGCGAGCCCTCGGCGGCGTCATCGTCATCGCGGCGCTCGGCCGTCACCAGGCGGCGGGGAGTCGGGCTCAACGAGATATCCTCACAGCGTGCGCTCGCGGCTGTATTTGTTCGGTAGCAATTCGCCAATGCCGGCGACAACCGGGCCGTCGGCGCCGGGCACGATCACGCGGGCGTTGCGATCATAGTCCCAGATCAGTTCGCGGCAGCTGCCGCACGGCGACACCACGGCGATCGCCTGATCCGGCTCCGCGGGGTCGGGGTGGCGCACCGCCACGATCGTCTCGATTCCGGTCTCGCCGACTTCCGTCACCGCCCGGCCGAGCGCTACCCCCTCGGCGCACACCGCCATGCGGCCCAGATAGGCGTCGAGATTGACCCCGGTATAAATGCGTCCGTCGCGCGTGCGCAACGCGGCGCCGACTTCCTGCCAGTCGTAGCGGTAACGCTGTTTGATCGCCTCGCTGGCGGCGGCGATCAACTCCCGGTCGCGCTCACTTAGCATCGAGCACCGCTCCGACTCATTTCGCGAGTTCCTTCAAACCGAGCCGAATCAGCCGCGCGGTGTCCGCTCCCTCGCCCGCGCTGCGCGCGGCGGCGGCGATGGCGGCCGCCGCCTGCGGCTGACCGTAGCCGAGATTGATCAGCGCCGAGACCGCGTCGACGATCGGCTGCGGCGCACGTCTGTCCTCGACCGCCCCCGAGAGCCTGATTACCGCCGGATCGACTGAGGCGTAGGCCGGCGCCTTGTCCTTCAATTCCGTGACGATGCGCTCGGCGACCTTGGGGCCGACGCCAGGAGTGCGCGCAACCATCGCCTTGTCGCGCACGGCAATGGCGGAGGCGAGTTCGGCCGGCTTGAGCGTGCTGAGGACGGAGAGCGCAACCTTGGCACCGACGCCCTGCACGGTCTGCAGCAGGCGAAACCATTCGCGCTCGACGTCGGTGACAAAGCCGAACAACTTGATCTGATCCTCGCGCACGTGCGTTTCGATCGAGAGCGTCGCGGGCTGCGCCACGCCCGGCAGTTCCTGCAGCGTGCGCGCGGAGCAATGCACGAGATAACCCACGCCGTTGACGTCGAGAACGATGAAGTCCTCGCCGTAGCTGTCGATGACACCTTTGAGTTTGCCGATCATGGTCCGTCACTCAACCGGCCGCGGCCTTGAGCAAGACGCTGCGGCGATGGTGCGCGTGGCACACCGCGATCGCGAGCGCGTCGGCGGCATCATCCGACTGCGGGTCGGCTTTCGGCAGCAGCACCCCGACCATCATACGGATCTGCGTCTTCTCGCTGTGACCGGCCCCGACGATGGTTTTTTTCACAAGGTTGGGGGCGTATTCCGCAACCGGAAGGCCGGCGATCGCCGGCACCAGCATGGCGATGCCGCGAGCCTGGCCGAGCTTGAGCGTTGCGGACGCGTCCTTGTTGACAAAGGTCGCTTCCACCGCGGCCTCGTGCGGCGCGTGTTCCTCGACCACGCGCCGCAAGCCATCATGGATGACGAGGAGCCGCGCGGCGAGCTCCGCCTTCCCGTCGGTCGCAAGCGAGCCGCAGGCGAGGAAGCTCAAGCGATTTCCCTCGAGCGCCACCACGCCCCAGCCGGTCCGGCGCAGGCCGGGGTCGATGCCGAGGATGCGAATCACGTGGCGCATGACGATCCCGTTGATAGCCCCGCCGGCGGCAACAGCCTAGACGGGTCGCGCCGCTCTCCCGCTTTGGATGTTCGAAGAGCCGTGCCGGCAGGCCCTGGCGACCGCGGGCCCGGCAGCATCGCCCGTTCGGCGCCCCGCTCCTGCTCAGCCCTGGTGTCGCCGGCCCGCTCGCCGAGCTCTACGCGCTGAGCTTCTGCATCAGCGCGTCCGAGACCTCGAAATTGGCGTAGACGTTCTGAACGTCATCGTGCTCGTTGAGCGTCTCGATCAGCTTGAAGAGTTTCTCGCCCTGTTCGTCGTTGACGGCCACGGTGCTCTGCGGCTTCCACACCAGCGCGGCTTTGCGCGGCTCGCCGAATTTCGCTTCCAAGGCTTTCGCCACCTCGCGCAGCGATTCCTGCGTGGTGTAGATTTCGTGCCCGCCCTCGTTCGACACGACGTCCTCGGCGCCGGCCTCGATCGCGGCCTCCAGCATCGCCTCGGCGGTCGCCACCTTGGCGTCGTACTCGACCACTCCGACGCGATCGAACATGAAGGAGACCGCACCGGTCTCGGCCAAATTGCCGCCGGATTTGGTGAAGGTCGCGCGCACTTCGCCGGCAGTGCGGTTGCGGTTGTCGGTCAAGACCTCGACGATGACGGCGACGCCGCCCGGCCCGTAGCCTTCGTAGCGAATCTCGTCGTAGCTCTCGGCTTCGCCGCCGCTCGCCTTCTTGATCGCGCGATCGATGTTATCCTTGGGCATGTTCTCCGCCCGGGCAGCGATGATCGCGGCGCGCAGGCGCGGGTTCATGCCCGGATCGGGCAATCCCAGCTTGGCGGAGACGGTAATTTCCCGCGCCAGCTTTCCGAACAGCTTGGATTTGGCCGCATCCTGCCGCCCCTTCCGGTGCATGATATTCTTGAATTGGGAATGGCCGGCCATGTGGTACTCCTCCACGGCCCGCCCCGCGCATGCACAGCGCGATGGCGAAGCCGCAGACAACGAATTGATCTCGGGCGCGCGATTGGGACGCGCTCGCGGTCAAAATAGGACGCGGCTCACCGGAAATCCAGAACAGCGGAGAACTGTAACGCCGATACCGCGGATCGGACCAATCGTGGCGGGAACGCGCGGCACGCGAGTCTATTCCCAAAATTTCGGCCGTGCCTCTTCCAGCCGGCCGCCCAGACGCACGACGGCGACGCGCTGCGCGAGCCCGCTCGCGTCATCGGTCTCAACCGCGAAGGCGCATAGAGTGGCCTCTCCTATCGCCGGTTCGAACCGCGCGCCGGAAATTTTGCGCAGGAACCGCGCGAGCGGTTCCTCCTTGTCCATTCCGATCACCGAGTCGTAATCGCCGGTCATGCCCACGTCGGAAATGTAGGCGGTGCCCCGCGGCAGGATCTGGTGATCGGCGGTCGGCACGTGAGTGTGCGTGCCGACGACCAAACTTACGCGTCCGTCGCAAAAATGGCCCATCGCCTGCTTTTCGCTCGTGGCCTCGCCGTGAATGTCGACGATAATGGCGTCGGCCGCCTGCCTGAGCTGACAGGCGGCAAGCTCGCGCTCGACGGCGGCGAACGGGTCATCCAGCGGATCCATGAAAATGCGGCCCATGGCGTTGAGCATGAGCACGCGCGCGCCGTTCTTGGCCTCGATCACCGCCACACCGCGGCCGGGCGTGCCGGCGGGATAATTGATCGGGCGCAGCAGCCTCGGCGCGCGTTCGATGAAAACCAGTGCCTCCTTCTGATCCCAGGAATGGTTGCCGCCCGTGATCACGTCGGCGCCGGCATCGACGAATTCCTGGTAGATCGCCTCGGTGATGCCGAAGCCGCCGGCAGCGTTCTCGCCGTTGATGGCGACGAAATCGAGCTTCCAGTCACGCACGAGTCCGGGAAGGCGCTCGAGCAAAATAGCGCGCCCGCTGCGTCCTACGACGTCGCCGATGAAGAGGATGCGCATCCGTCAGGGGACCCGGCAGTCGATGACTTCACGCTCGGTTAGCACGAGATCGAGGCGCGCGTCGCGCGAAGTCGTGGGGACGCTCGAGATTTCCTGCGCGGCAAAGGCGAGGCCGCAGGCGGTGATGGTCTTGCGCGCGCGCAAGGCGGCGATCGTCAAGTCATAGTAGCCGGCGCCATAGCCGATGCGGTGGCCACTGCGTTCGAAGGCCAAGAGCGGCACCAGCAAAATGTCGGGGAAGACCTCCGCCGCGTCGGGCGCAGGCTCGCGGATGCCCCAAACGCCGGGGATGAGCCGCTGGCCAAAGTCAAAGGCTCGCATGCTGAGCGGCTTGCCGCGTCCGCACACCACCGGCAGCGCGAGCTGCGCGCCAGCGCCTGTGAGCTTGCGCATCAGCGGGATCGGGTTGATCTCGCTCCCCAGCGGCATGAAGCCGGAGACGATCGCCCGCAGCGTCAGCGCGACCGGGAACGGCCGCGCCGCAATCGCCCGCGCCGCAGTGGCGCGCACGCCGGCGGGCAACGCATCGCGGCGCTCGCGCGCCTGCACACGCAGCTCGGCCTTCGCATCTTCGATCGCGGTGGATTGAGCCATTGAGCGGGGCGTCAGTGCGGAGCCGCAATGGCCGTTGGAGCGTCGATCCCGGGTTCCCTACGAAAGTAGGTGGGCGCCATATGTCCGAGCCCACGAGCCCGGTCAGGGACAGCTCCCTTTAGGATCGATAAGGCCCCGGGGATATGGCTCCTGACGCGCCTTGCAGCCCCGCGCGAGCCAATGTAGTGCCTGTGCCACGGCGATGCTACTGGGGTCCGTCCGCCTTGGCACCGGAGAATTTCACCACCTTGGCCCATTTCTCGGTTTCATCGGCGAGGAGCTTTCCGAACTGAGCAGGCGTCATTGGCATCGGCTCGCCGCCAAGCTCGGCAAGCCGCGCCTTGAGCTTGGAATCGGCAAGGACCGCGTTCACCGCCGTGTTGAGCGTGTCGACCACCTCGGGTGGCGTGCCCTTGGGCGCCACGATCCCATACCAAATCACCGCCTCATAGCCGGGCACGGTTTCGCCGATTGTCGGCACATCCGGCAGCGCCTGCGCGCGCTTGCCCGCCGTCACTCCGAGCGCGCGCAACGTGCCGGCCTTGATGTGGGCCATCGAACCCGGGAGGTTGTCGAACATCACCTGGACGCGGTTGGTGAGCAGGTCCTGCATCGCAGGGGCCGAGCCGCGGTAGGGCACATGCTGCATGTTGACGCCGGTCATCGCCTTGAACAATTCTCCCGACATGTGCACCGAGGTCCCGCTGCCCGAGGAGGCCATGTTGGTCTTGCCCGGATTAGCCTTGGCGTAAGCAATGAACTCGGCGACGGTCTTTGCCGGCACGTCGGGGTGCACCACCATCACGTTGGTCAGCAGCATCGTCCCCGCGACCGGCACGCTGTCGCGAATGAAGTCGAACGGAAGGTTCCCATAGAGCGAGGTATTGATCGCATTGTTGGGAGCGACAAAGCCGATCGTATAGCCGTCGGGCGGCGAGCTCAGCACAGCCGCCATCCCGATGTTTCCGCCCGCGCCGACTTTGTTTTCGATGACGAATTGCTGGCCCAAGCGATCCGCCAAGTATTGTCCGATGATGCGGGCCACCGTGTCGTTCGGTCCGCCGGCCGTGAACGACACAATCCAATGCACTGGGCGAGTTGGATAGCTTTGCGCCCTAGCAACGGTCGAGGCGGCTCCCAGCACGGCAGCGCCTGCGGCCAGCTGTAGAAAGTCACGGCGGGGAGGTGTCACGGCGGACAGAGCGGAGCTCATTGCGCGCATGAATGAATCCCTCCCTCAGCCCATTGGGACGGTTGCATCGGCCACCGTCTGATTGAGACGCTTGGTGAGGCTCTCGATGCGCTCGGCCGCCGCGTTGAGGGCGGCGACCACCGCTGCCTGGGTCGCCTGGCCGCGGTCCGCGGATATCACGCTCGCCTCCTGCAGCGTGGCGAGTTCGGGCTCGAGGCGGGCCAGCTTTTCCCTCGCCTCCGAGAGTTCGTCGGCGACCGCCAGTGCGGCCATGACCGTGAGCCGCGTGTCGCCGATCTCACCGAAGCGCGCGCGCAGCGTTGCAATGCGCGCATCGAGATCCGCGGCAAGATTGGTTAGGCGCGCCTCTTCGCCGTTCTCGCAAGCCATCCTGAATTGGCGGCCGTTGATGGTGACGCTGATCTGCGGCATGACACCCTCAGCGTGCGTTGACTGCGAGCACCGAGCGGATCGTATCGATAGCGGCATCGAGCCGCCGGGCGACCTCACGATTGGCGCTTTCCAGCGCCCGGTTGCGCGCCGCCGCGGCATCGAGTTCCGCGGCAAGGCGCGAGCGGTCGGTGCCGAGCGCGTGCAGTTGGTCGTCCAGCGTCTGTTCGCCGCGGTCGGCTTCGTGCCGCCGCTGGACCGCGGCCGCCAGCGCATCGAGCGCAAGGGCAAGACGTTTGCTGGCCGCATCGATGGCGCTTGCTTCGGTCATTCTCTGCGACCCTTTGGCTCGGCCGATTACATAGCGGATTCGTCAGCCGTGTGGCCGAAAAAATCTTTTGCGTGCGCAAGCGGTTAGAATGAGAAGCCTACGTTGCGTGCGGGCTGGCCGTCAACGCTTCGCCCGAATCCACCTCGCCGCTTGTGAATGGCGCGCGCGCCACGCGCCAGCGTTCTTTGACTCCTCTCGCCCGCGTGCTAGAGCCTCGCCCAAGAAGCGCTTAGCCAGGCGATGACCAATCCCAATTCGCTCCTTGCTGCAGCGGCATCCAATGCCCAAACCGTCCGCTGGGACGAGCGCGCAGCGCCGCCGCGCGCGCGGCATGACCGCATGGCAAACGCGTTGCGCGTGCTCGCCATGGACGCGGTCGAGCAGGCCAAATCCGGTCATCCCGGTCTGCCCATGGGCGCGGCCGACATCGCAACCGTGCTGTTCACGCGCTTCCTCAAGTTCGACCCGGCCGATCCCGCCTGGCCCGACCGCGACCGCTTCGTGCTATCGGCGGGGCACGGCTCGATGCTGCTCTACGCGCTGCTCCATCTGCTCGGCTACGAGAAGATGACGATCGAAGAGATCAAGCGCTTCCGCCAGCTGGGCTCGATCACCCCCGGTCATCCAGAGAACTTCGTTACGCCAGGCGTGGAGACAACGACTGGTCCGCTCGGACAGGGACTAGGCAATTCCGTGGGCATGGCGATTGCCGAGCGCCATCTCGCCGCCGCGTTCGGCCCCGGATTGGTCGATCACCGCACCTACGTGCTCGCCTCGGACGGCGACCTGATGGAAGGCGTGAGTCAGGAGGCGATCGCGCTCGCCGGGCACCTCAAGCTCAACAAGCTCACCGTGTTGTTCGACGACAACGGCATCTCGATCGACGGGCCGCTGTCGCTGGCCGATTCCGTCGATCAGGTCAAGCGTTTCGAGGCTGCCGGCTGGGCGGCGACGCGCATCGCTGGGCAGGATCCGGAGGCGATCGCCCGGGCGCTCGCGCAGGCGCAGTCCTGCGATCGGCCATCGCTGATCGCCTGTCGCACCACCATCGGTTTCGGCGCGCCGACCAAGGCTGGTACGGAGAAAACCCACGGTTCGCCGCTCGGCAGCGAGGAAATCAAAGGTGCGCGGGAACGACTCGGCTGGCCGGAACCTGCCTTCGTCATTCCCGCCGAGGTGCGCGAGATGTGGCGCAGCGCAGGACGAGCGGGCGCGGAGGCGCACCAGGCCTGGCGAGAGGGCCTCAACGCCGCACCGGAGCCCCGTCGCTCCGAATTCGAGCGCCGCATCCGCGGCGAGTTGCCGAAGGACCAGCTCATCGCGGCTGTGCGGTCGGTGAAGGAAAAGCTTGCGGCGACACCGAAGGACGTCGCAACCCGCGCCGCCTCGGAGACCGCGCTCGAAGCCCTGACCGCCGCGGTGCCGGAGATGATCGGCGGCTCCGCCGATCTTACGGGCTCCAACAACACCAGGCCCAAGGGCATGACGGTCCTCTCCGCCGCCGATTATTCCGGTCGGTTTATCCACTATGGCGTGCGCGAGCACGGCATGGCCGCGGCCATGAACGGCATCGCGCTGCACGGCGGGATCATTCCCTATTCCGGTACGTTCCTCGTGTTCTCGGATTATTGCCGCCCGGCGATCCGTCTGGGCGCGCTCGCGGGCGAGCGCGTCATCTACGTGATGACGCACGACTCGATCGGGCTCGGGGAAGACGGCCCGACGCACCAGCCGGTCGAGCATCTCGCCGCGCTGCGCGCCATCCCGAACCTCCATGTATTCCGCCCATGCGACGCGGTCGAAACCGTGGAATGCTGGCAGCTCGCGCTCGAGAGGTCGCGTTCCCCGAGTATTCTTGCGCTTACGCGCCAGAACATGCCGCAGTTGCGCCTTGGCTTTGAGGAGACCAACCGCTGCGCCGCCGGCGCCTACGAGATCGTTCCTGCGGAGAAGGAGGCCGAGGTGTCGCTGTTCGCCACCGGCTCCGAGGTTTCCATTGCGGCCGAGGCGTGCAAATTGCTGCGCGAGCGCGGCGTCTCGGCGCGCGTAGTGTCGGTACCCTGCTTCGAGCTTCTGCGCGAGCGTCCCGCGTCCGAGCGGACGCAAATCGTCGGCAGGGCCAAGGTCAAGGTCGCGGTCGAGGCGGCGGTGCGGCAAGGCTGGGACGAGATCATCGGCTCTGACGGCGCTTTCGTGGGAATGACCGGATTCGGGGCGAGCGCGCCGTATAAGGATCTCTACAAGCACTTCGGCATCACGGCGGAGAAGGTGGCCGAGGCGGCGTTGAGCAAACTGGGAAAGGCTTAAACAGCGGGCGGCAAGCACTATCTACGCGTTACATGCTCCCGCGCAGCGGTGTCCGCCAAGGCAGGGAGCGCCACGGAGGGGAGTGAAGGAGCCGGGAATGTCAGTTCGAGTCGGGATCAACGGGTTCGGTCGCATCGGTCGCAACGTGCTGCGCGCCATTGCCGAAGCGGCGCGTAACGACATCGAGGTCGTCGGCATCAACGATCTCGCCCCGGTCGAGACCAACGCCCATCTCTTGCGCTTCGATTCGGTGCACGGCCGCTTTCCGGGCGAGGTCACGGTCAAGGGCGACACGATCAACATCGGCAACGGCACCATCAAGGTGACTGCCGTCAAGGACCCGGCAACGCTGCCGTGGCGGGAGCTCGGCGTCGACGTCGCGCTCGAGTGCACCGGCATTTTCACATCGAGAGAGAAGGCCGCCGCGCACCTTGCCGCCGGCGCAAAGCGCGTGGTCATCTCGGCGCCCGCCGACGGCGCCGACCTCACGGTCGTCTATGGCGTCAATCACGACAAGCTCACGCCGGAGCACAAAGTCGTTTCCAACGCCTCATGCACCACCAACTGCCTGGCGCCGGTTGCCAAAGTGCTCAACGACGCCGTCGGCATCGACAAAGGCTTCATGACGACGGTGCATTCCTACACCAACGACCAGCCCTCGCTCGACCAGGTGCACAAAGATCTCTATCGCGCGCGCGCCGCGGCGATAAATATGATCCCGACCTCCACCGGCGCGGCCAAAGCTGTCGGGCTGGTGCTGCCGGAGCTTGCCGGCAAGCTCGACGGCGTGGCGATCCGGGTGCCCACGCCCAACGTGTCGGTTGTCGACTTCAAGTTCGTCGCCAAGCGCGCGACCACAAAGGACGAAATCAACGGCGCGGTGAAGCGCGCCGCCGAGCAGCAGCTCAAGGGTATCCTCGGCTATACCGAGGCGCCGAACGTCTCGAGCGATTTCAATCATGATGCGCACTCGTCGGTTTTTGCCATGGATCAGACCAAGGTGATGGACGGCACGCTGGTGCGCGTAATGGCGTGGTACGACAACGAATGGGGCTTCTCCAACCGGATGGTCGATACCGCGGTTGCGATGGGCAAGCTGATCTGATCGCACCGACGATGAGCGATCGTTCCGTTGCGGCGGTTTCGGTTCGCACCACCGGACGCGCGGGCTGTTGACATGTTCCGCACGCTCGATCAGGCCGACATCAGAGGAAAGCGCGTGCTCGTGCGCGTCGATCTCAACGTACCGGTCGAGAACGGCAAGATCACAGACGCAACCCGCATCGAG
>Ga0070713_100001221_pt1 | contig 16428 bp, 14 predicted proteins | sample LARL82metaG_FD_65465 | JGI IMG/M metagenome (GOLD analysis project Ga0070713, IMG submission 65465) | Corn, switchgrass and miscanthus rhizosphere microbial communities from Kellogg Biological Station, Michigan, USA - LAR L8-2 metaG | ecosystem: Host-associated > Plants > Roots > Rhizosphere ...
GGACGAAGAGGTCGTGGATTACGTCGACCGAGCGTAGGCTCAAGTCGACCTCGCGGTTCACCGGCAGGTACATCGTCCCAGTGACGACGTCATCTTTTGCCGCGGGGTCCGAAGTATTAAGTCCGACCGCAGCTTCGCCACCCGCGGAAGGATCCATTAGCTTGGCGCTAGTCGGGCCGTACTTGCCATCTGCACCGGGGTAGCGGAAGTACCAGGCGAACTGCATGCCTGTCGCCTCCACCTGCACGGCGCCCGCTTCAGCAGCATCAAATCGCTGGCTCGCCCAAACGCTGCTGCCCATAAGGTTTAAGCCAACGAACAGGATCGTTGTCAGCGTGGTCCACACGATCTCAAGCTTGGTATTCCCGTGCGAGTACTGCACGGGAGGAGACGACGGCGTCTGCCGATATTTCCAGACGATGTAGCCGAGCGACAACTGAGCCGCTACGAACACGATCCCCATGATGATGAAGGTGAGTGTGAACTGACCGTCGATCCATCCGGCGGCGGCAGAGGCGCCGACCGGTAACCACCAGGTTTTGGCGACAAAAAAGTATGTGCTGATCAGTGTGATCAGCCAGATCAAAACCAGTAACGCGAGGCCCATTCCCCAGTACCCCCAGACGGAGACAAAAGGATTTCCCCACGGCGGTTGTCGCGCCCACAGCGCGAGCAACAGTCGGCGGCGAGTGTAACACAGGGCGAGAAGGAAAAATCAAGGAAGTTGTACCGTTCGGAAAGAAGCAGTTATCGACGAGATGCTCCTTAGTTTTTCAACAGCAGTTCCGGAAGGATGCAGGGAACTTTGCTTCCGCGGATCGCCGCGGATCGCGCGGATTCACAGATATTCTTCCCGCTTTCTTGCTGAGTCTCAGGCTATCCGCGAGATTCCGCGCGAACCTGCAGGAGAGAAGTTTAGAATTTGCCGACAGGCCGAAAGCCGCGCTGGGAGCCAAGTTTCGGCCCATCTGTTACTTGTGAGGGTAACCACTCCGGGTGACTAACGTACGTTGCAGCGCCTCGCCGGTGGATTTAATGTGCTGCGAACGACATGAGCCTCAAACATTCTCATCCCCACGCCAAACCACATAGCACTCATATCGCTGCGGCTGCTCTGAATCGCTTGCAGGCTTCGAAGCGGCGCAGCAGCCGGATGGCCCTGAATGCCTCGGTTGGCATGTCAGGCGAGGACAAGTTGAAAGTCTCGTTCACCATGCCGGCCAAAGCGACGAACCTGAACCGTCACGGAGCGGCGGTGCAGTTGCCCCGCGACCTGCCAGTGGGATCGGTCGTGACATTGAAGAATCAGAGGGGCACTCAAGTGAGCGCACGCATCGTGTCGGTGATCGCCGCGAAACAGGGACTCTCCACGTACGGCGTGGAGTTCGTCGACAAGGACGACAATTCAACGCAGTTCTGGGGAATCAGCTTCCCGACGAACGCCTAGGTGATGTGTGGCGCGCGCGCCTCGTGCGCGACCTGGCACCGACTCGAAAGTTCGAAGGTCTATTTCTCTGACCAGTCAGGCACCCGCCCCGGAGTCCAAGGAGCCCCAGCCGCCTCCATGTCCTTTTCAAGTTTCGCGAGATCGACATCAACCAGCGTGCGCAGCTTCGTCAGTTGATCCGCGAACTCGCCGGCAGCAATTCCATAAGAGTCGATATCGGACTGAGTGGGTTTTGCCATCGAGAAACGTTCGCCCTCGATGATCGTGTTGACCCGTTCGCCGATCGAGGAAGGAACGGGTTCATTTCTCTTGGCAATCTCGATATCGCCTCGCAACGCGCGCAGGATGTCGCGATCGCGCTGCTCCAACGAGTCGGCAGTGGGGCCGAGTTGTTTCTCGACTGCCGGAGTTTCGTTGAGAGCCTCGCGAATTCGCTTGAGTCGTGACGAGACATCGTCGGCGGTGCGCGTCGCGCCGTAGACTGCGCCATAGAGCCGGGAAGCCTTCCGCAGGAACGCTTCCTGCGCTCCGCGGTCGGCCGGTGTCATGGAAGCGGATTGTTCCGTTGTTACCTTGAACGTTTGCGGTGTGCCTAACTCAGTCACGGTACCGTCGATCTTCTGGAACATCCGCACTGAGTAAGTTCCCGCGACCACAAGTGGCCCTTGATCCGTGGCATCACGAAAATCGCTGTCGCCCTCTTCGTCCTCATGGTGCTCGACTACTTTGGACGCTGGATACCGCAGGTCCCAGGCCGTGCGGTGGAAACCCGCATCGGTTGAGGAATCCACGCGGCGAATCGGCGCGCTACTGTCGTCATAAACCATGAAATAGACTTCGGGCTTGGCTTCCTCCGCTTCAGCTCGTAGTTCGTCGCGCGAGGGATAAGGAACTGTCTCGTTCTTCTTGGCCGCATCTTTTTCCGCGTCCTGACGTCTTTCCTTCTTGGTCTTTATTTTCTCTTTCAGGTACGAAGTAAAGACGGTGCCGTACGGCGGATTGTCGGCGGTGAAGAAGGCATCTCCCTGGAATCCCTTGCTGGGACCTCCGAGCGGATGACGCTCGATATACATGAGCGCGTCTTTGACCGGATATAACGCGGCTGACTGCTGGGTAGCTTCAGGCTTCATCTGCCGGAGCGGTGTGATGTCGTCGAGCACATAAAAGCCGCGGCCGAAAGTTGCAATAACGAGATCGCCTTCGCGCGGATGGATCAGCATGTCACGCACCGCGATCGTCGGCAGGCCGCCCTTCAGCCGCACCCAGTGAGCGCCACCATCGATAGTGAAATAGGCACCGAACTCGGTTCCAACGAATAGCAGGTTCGCGTTCACCGGATCTTCTGCAAATGCGAGCACGGGGCCGTTGTCCGGCAAGTCGCTAGCGATCGACGTCCAGGTCTTTCCGGTATCGGTGGATTTCAGCAAATACGGCTTGAAGTCTTCATTCTTGTGATTTTCGAATGCTGCATAGACCGTGTTCAGGTCGTGCGATGAAGCCGCCAGCCGGCTTACGTAAGTCATGTCGGGGACGCCGGGGAATTTCTCGTACTTCGTCCATGAACCGCCGCTGTCTTGCGTGACCTGAATCAGTCCGTCGTCGGTGCCGACATAAATCAGTCCTTCCTTCTTCGGAGATTCCGATAGAGACACAATATTTCCGTAGAAAGAGGTCGATGCGTTCTTCGCGACCGCATCCGGTCCCCAGACCTTTCCCATGACAGGCAGCTTGTTGCGGTCTATCTGGCGTGTGAGGTCACTCGAGATTGGCTTCCACGTATCGCCGCGATCGTCGCTGCGGAATAATCGATTTGCAGCGAAATAGAGACGAGTGTGCGCGTGCGGAGAAATGATGATGGGCGAATCCCAGTTCCAGCGCAGCGGAGGCTCGCCCTTGCCTTCCTTCGGCTGCAACAGGAGTTCCTGTCCGGTCGGCTTGTCGTAGCGAATCAGAACGCCATACTGCGATTCGGCATAAATCGTGTTCGGATCTTGCGGATCGACTGCCGAGCGGAATCCATCTCCGCCGGTTGTGACGAACCAGTCGCTGCTCATGATGCCGTTGACGTTGCGCGTGTGTGTGGGACCACACCAGGAGAAGTAATCCTGTGTGCCGCCACACACGTTGTAGAAGGGAAGCGAATTGTCGAGAGCGAGATCGTAAAACTGCATTGTTGGCAGGTTCGCTTTGAATTGCCACGATTTCGCATCGTCCCACGTCTCGTACATGCCCCCATCGGAGCCGAGCAGCCAGTGCTTGGTGTCGTCAGGATCGATCCACATGGCGTGGTTGTCCCCGTGATGGTTGACCTCGTTTACCTTGTGCAGTGTTTTGCCGCCGTCCGCCGATTCACGCAGCTCCACATTCATGATGAAGATGCGATCGACATTCTTGGGATCGGGGACGATGCGGGCGTAATACATCGCGCCGGAGTCGAATTCATTTCGGCGCTCCCAATTCGCGCCTTTATCGCTCGAACGGAAAATTCCACCTTTGCCGTCGGCGGCTTCCACCGCGGCATACACGACATTCGGATCGGCGGGCGAGACAGCAAGTCCAATGCGTCCCATATCTACCGAAGGCAGTCCGGATGAGACCTTGTTCCACGTTGCGCCCGCATCGGTCGACTTGTAGATCGCGCTTTCCGGGCCACCATCGATCAGCGTGAACACGTGTCGTCGCCGCTGATACGCCGATGCGTACAGAATGTCTGGATCGGACGGGTCCATGACTACATCATTCACTCCCGTGTTCTCGCTGATGGTCAGCACCGCCTTCCAGGTTTTACCGCCATCGATTGTCTTGTACAGCCCGCGATCTCCACCTGGACCCCAGAGAGGTCCTGCTGTCGCGACGTACACGACTTTGGAATCACGTGGATCGACCACTACACGGCCGATGTGCTCCGATTTCTTCAGCCCCAGATTTTTCCAGCTTTTTCCGCCGTCATCCGAACGGTAAATTCCGTCGCCGTACCCGACGCTGCGCTGCGAATTCGACTCGCCCGCTCCTACCCAGACGACCGAGGGATCATTGGGATCAAGCTCGACCCATCCAATCGAATACGATCCTTCGCTATCAAACAAGGGCGTCCAGGTCGTGCCATCGTTCACAGTCTTCCACACGCCGCCCGAAGCCACTCCGACGTAAAACTCATGCTTCTTCTTCGGATTCACAGCAATCGACATCACACGTCCCGATTCGGCGGCCGGCCCAATCGAGCGGAACTTTAGTCCCGAGAACGTGTCGGCATTCATCCCCGGCTTTTTCTCTTCTTCCTTCTTGGGCTCGTCTTTTTTCGATTCTTCTTTCTTCCCCTCCTTGGCAGCTTTCTTCTTGCTCCCCGGCGAAGCGGCGGCGACCGCATTCTTTTTATCTGCGTCTTTGTCAGGCTTCTGTTGCGGAGTGGATTGGGCAGCAAGGGTGAAGGACGCGAGGGCTGCGGCAAGAATGAAGAGGGCGAGTGATTTCATCCGAGACTCCGATTCAAGTTTGACTAGTCATCCTGAGGCGCGTTTTGCGCCGAAGGATCTTGGCCATTTGTGGACAGCGTGCGACGGGCCGGGAAAAGCAAACCGATATGTATACAGGATTTTTAAAAGTGTGAAAAGAACGGCATGAGACTAGCGTGGAAGATTGTCGTAAAAATCTCTTTGTCTTCGCCGCCATTCTTTGCTCGTGAAAGGCACGTTCCTTTTCACTTGTCGAGGTCGGGTGAAGAAGAACCAATACCAAAGCAAATAAAGTCCGCTCCATGAAGTCACAAAAATTACAGGGATAAGGAATATAGGAGGATTTAACCAGCTTTCGAAGGCGACGGTGATACCTACCGCCCATGCGAATGTGATGATTGCTGATCCAATAAGCTGAACGCGAGGCTCCCCGACTGACGTCACGTTGCCTATATTCCCATCAATCGTTTACCGGAGCAAATCGCTGTTCCACGTTACAATCTCCGCATGCCCGGCAAGACGCACGGTCACGAAACACGCAATCTCAAACCAACCAAAAACTACTGCTTCGTCTGCGGCCCAGATAATCCCGACGGGATGCATTTGCAGTTCACCCTCGACGAAAACCGCCGCACTTTCGTTTGCGCCTTCAGCCTGCCCAAGCGCTACACCGGACCTCCTGGCCACTGCCACGGCGGGATCATTGCGACCATCCTCGATGACGCCATGGGCAAACCAAACAAATTGCGCAACGTAGTCGCAGTGACAAAAGAGATGACGATCGAGTATCTCAAGCCCGTACCCTTAGAGACGCCTCTGCGGGCCGAGGGCAGGGAAGTTAGTGTGCACGGCCGCCAGCACATCAACGCTGCAGAGATCCTGAATGCAGAGGGTGAAGTCTTGGCCCGAGGCCGTGGAGTATTTGTCGCGATTGATCCCGAAAAGATGTTTGGGAAGTTTGTGGAACGATAAACGTATGTCATCCTGAGCGAAGTGGTCGTTCCGCTCAAAGCGGACGACCACGCAGTCGAAGGACCCCCGTGGTCGCGTCCAGTATCACCGGCCTTGCAGGGAGGGTTCCACTTGAAACTTCGCAGCTGAAAGCTGACAGCGAAACGCTGGCAGAAATGCCCTTCGAAGTCGCCCGTCATCCGAGCGTGAAAGGGATTCTTCGCTTTGCTCAGAATGACGGGTTTCGAGCGGCCCCCGATGGGGTACCGCGAATTGTGAATGCGCTGTAAAATGAACTAGCGGCGAACCCCCCTGCACCATCAAAACAAGGGTTAGCTGATGGCTGAAAGCTGACAGCTGAGAGCTGCGGCGGACAGCCGACTCTTCGCGATAGCGAGAAGGTATCCACGGGTTCCGAATATGTCCCAGAACAACGGCAGCAACACCAACACTTCGCTCCGTCTCAAGACCGGCCTGGCCGAGATGCTGAAGGGCGGCGTCATTATGGACGTCACCGACGCCCGCCAGGCTGAAATCGCCGAAAAGGCCGGAGCAGTCTCCGTCATGGCACTGGAGCGCGTACCGGCGCAGATCCGCGCCGAAGGCGGCGTCGCCCGTATGGCGAGCCCCAAAAAAATTCGCGAGATCATGGCCGCCGTGTCGATTCCGGTGATGGCCAAGTGTCGCATCGGGCACTTCGCAGAGGCGCAGATTCTGCAGGAGCTTGGTGTCGACTATATCGACGAATCCGAAGTGCTCACGCCCGCCGACGAAGCGCACCATGTGGACAAGCACGCCTTCACCGTTCCGTTCGTCTGCGGCGCCCGCAATCTCGGAGAAGCGCTGCGGCGCATCGCGGAAGGCGCAGCCATGATCCGCACTAAGGGTGAAGCCGGCACTGGAGACGTTGTCCACGCCGTGAAGCACATTCGCCAGATTGTTCAGGAGATGCGAATCCTCACGGTGCTCAGCGAAGAAGAACTCTACGCGAAAGCTAAAGAGCACCAAGCGCCGTACGAACTGATCAAGATGGTCGCGAAAGCAGGAAAGCTGCCGGTACCAAATTTCTCCGCCGGAGGAATTGCGACCCCGGCCGATGCTTCGCTCGTGATGCAGCTTGGAGCCGAAGCGGTGTTCGTGGGCAGCGGAATCTTCATGAAGAACTCGACGGAGTTCGCCGATCCGGAAGAAGCCGCGAAGCGAGCCAAGGCGATCGTGCTGGCAGCGACGCACTACCAAGACCCTAAAGTGTTACTTGAAGTCAGCGAAAACCTACAAGGGGCGATGAAGGGCCTGGCTGTTAGCGCGCTGGATGAGGCGCACATGCTGCAGACTAGAGGCTGGTAATCTCCTCAAGTAACTTGACACCGACCTGTTCCTGGTCGTCACTGGCCTTGACAGAGTGTTGCACTACGGGGTTTTTTGATGGCTCCGAACAGATCGGAGCCATCATTGTTTTTCAACACTCGTCTTTCAACACCCCCGACTCACAACAAGAACTCAAGGCAACTCTGGAGAGGGCACTCCGTTCCGAATCCCGAACGACTCGGCAACAAGGGAATTTTCCCAAGCCTTCTCTGCTACAATTTTCCTCCCGCAAAGCAGGTGAGTTATGCCCCTACCTTTAGTTCTAGTTCATGGATACGCGAGCAGCGGAAATGCGTTTGGTTCGTGGCGCAACGCGTTTGTTGCTGCCGGACGACAGGTCACGGACATCTTTATCGGCAATTACGTGACTCTCAACAACGAAGTCACTGTCGATGACATCGCCAATGGCTTCAATCGCGCGCTCCACGAGAAAGGATTGGATCGCGCTCCCTTCGACGCCATCGTCCATTCCACAGGCATGCTGGTCATGCGTTCGTGGCTGACTGCGGCCAATCCTGCGGTGCCTCGCAATGGATTGCTCAAGCATCTGGTGGCGCTTGCTCCTGCAACGTTCGGATCTCCGATTGCCGCCAAAGGACGCAGCCTATTAGGCAGGATTTTTATCGGGAGCAAAACCTTTGGCCCTGATTTTCTCGATTCCGGGAATCTTGTGCTCAGCAATCTTGAACTGGGAAGTCAATTCACCTGGGATCTCGCCCACAGGGACCTGATCGACAGAAAGCTGTACGGGCCCGGCAACGACACTCCATACGTCTTTGTATTTGACGGAACGAATGACTACGGCAAGCTGGCCGAGATCTTCGATCGACACGATCAAGAAGGCAGCGATGGCGTGGTTCGATGGTCTGGTGTCGCTCTAAATACCCGCAAGATTATTCTGAACCTTGGCGTATCCAAGGGCGGCGTGCAGATGTCGGACTTCAGCAACCTGCTTGATATCCCAATGATTCCCGTTGCGGGCGTACACCATAACCAAATCATGAGTGTGCCTCCCGACGGGCTCATTCAATTGGTTTTGGCGGCGCTGAATGTTAACAGCCAGGAGGCATTTAACAACTTTCACAACAACCTGGTTGCCAATTCCGATGTGGTCAAACAGGGTCGGGCCAAGTTGCAGGGACAGAATTGGCAGCAGTTCGTGGTGCGTGCCAGGGACAATCACGGCAGCCCGATCACGGATTACTCCATCGAGATCATTGCTCGTGCTTCCGACGGAAGTGAAATATCGATCCCCGAGTTTGAGGCCGACGTCCATCCTTATGCCGCCGACAACAGCTTCCGTTGCTTCCATGTGAAATTGGATGAATTGCAAGGGAAGATTACGGGCAAGCGTTTAATTGCCCGTATCATTGCAAAAACCGGCACTAATCTCGTGGGTTACCAGGGATACGGCACCAATATGACGGAAGGCGCTACTCCTGATTTCGGCCCAGTCGATCTGGACATCTCCGATTTCGACGGAAGAACGCCGGGCAAGTCGCTGTTCTTTCCGTTCACTACGACACTCATCGAGATCATTTTGAACCGTGAGCCAATAACCAAGGATATCTTCAGCTTCTCCTAGGGCTGCACACGTGAACGTCTTGCTTGGGGAGGCAGTATGGCACTTGATCCGGCGACTGGAACTTTGTTCGGTGCAATCGTAGCAGCCACGACCGGCGTCCTCGGAAATATTCTCACCTCCTGGTATTCGCTGAGACGGGACCGCGAGTCGCGGCAGGATCAGAGCGTGGAAGAGGCGAACAAATGGCAGCGGGAATGCTCAGCGAGAGCATGAAGCGTGTGAGCATCTATACAACCATCGCCCTCGACAGAAGCCTTGAGCAACTGCAGGGCGATCCATCGGCACGAGACGCAAACGCCGAGTTGCAGCGTGTGCTCGTGGGTCTCATCATGGCCTATCCCAACAAAAGTTCTTCCGAATACCTGCAGTTGGTAACAACCGTTGACCACGGGCTATGGAAAGGAATGCCGCAGGCTTCGGATGTCTGGCCCATTCGCCAACTTATTGTAAAGTTGGCTGCGAACATCGCGTCCCAAATCCGAACCCCGAGTGGCGCCCTGCTCCAGAGCTAGGTTGCCGCTTGAGGCACTGTGGCTCTTGCCCCAGTGCTATGCTCTCGCCATGAAACTTCGTGTTCTTGTGTTTCTTTTTTGCGCGAGCTTGTTGTGCGCCCAAACTCCGCAACCCCACAGCAAGCGCCTCCTCGCCATCGGCGAAGAGAAAGGCTATCGGCATGAAGCGGTTTCGCACGCGCTGGCGACGATTGAACGCCTTGGGCATGAGTCTGGATTATGGGACACAACAATCCGCACCGACACGGAGGCGCTTACCAAAAAGAAGCTGGAGTACAACGCGAAAAACTTGAACGACTTCGACGCGGTCCTGTTCTACACCGGCGGCGAACTTGAGATGGACGCGCAGCAGAGAGCCGACTTTCTTTCGTTCGTTCGCGACGACGGTAAAGGTTTCATCGGCGTCCACAGTGCTACCATCACCTTCACCGCGTGGCCGGAATACGGAGAAATGATCGGCGGATATTTTGACCAGCACCCTTGGGGAACCTTCGACGCGCCGATCATTATCGAGGATCCAGCATTCCCCGGGATGCAGCAGTGGCCGCGCGCGTTTGTTTTGCGCGACGAGATTTATCAACTGAAAGATTATTCGCGCGATAAGGTTCGCGTGCTGATGCGGCTCGATCCGTCCAAGCTCGACCTGAAGAACAAGAACGTGCACCGCTCCGACGGAGACTTTGGCGTGACCTGGGCAAAGACCTACGGCAAAGGCCGGGTTTTTTATTCAACTCTGGGCCACGTGCCTGAGAACTGGGACGATCCGCGGCTTCAGGCGATGTACACCGAGGCCATCAAATGGGCGTTGGGACTGATTCAGGCGGATGCGACGTCCCAGCCCCTTCCCACACATTAAGCCCGAGCAGCGTCTATTTCATTCCACAGCTTTCCCCACCAGAGATGCCGGATCATTTTCGGGAGCTATCGAACTGTACCAGTCGATCTTGCGGGTGCAATACATTACGGCGGCGACAGCCAAGAAGCTCGCCACAGCGCCCAGCAGAAGGGCATTGTCTTCCAGCCGTAGCAGCAGGTAAATGAAACCGTAGAGCATGCTGAACACAGCGAGTGCTCGCGCGCCTTGGAGGCGGCTGCCGAAAATCCAACTTGCGTTTGCCGAAAGCAAAAGGACGGTCGCGGTGCCCCCGACGAGGAAGCCCCAATCAAAGCCGATCCGTTCAGCCAGCGAAAGCAACAGGAGATAGAAAATCAATTGCGCCAAGCCCACCAACATGTATTGGGCAGGATGGACTCTCTTTCGAGCCGTCACTTCGAAGATGAAGTAAGAGAGAAACACCAGGCCGACGAATAGCGGCAAATACTTAAGGGAGCGATTCACGGATTGATACGGATCTGCTACTTCGATCAATGAAACGCCGAGCGCCGCGCTGTCTAGATTGGCGACCGCCACGTTTGTCCCATCAGCACGCACGCCGCGAGCGATGAAGGGCACGAGCCACTCTCCACTGAATCCCTGCGGCGAAACGGTACGTTTGATGGGAAGAAAAGCTCCATCAAAGCCCGGGCTTGGCCAGTCTCCCTCCACCGTGAGGTGCGAGGTTTTGCCATACGCCAGCACGGCAAGCCGTTGGGCGCCGGAAAAGCGTAATGCGGCGCTCACGCGAAATGCGCCATCCGGTTGTGCGATGTCTTTAGCACTGACGCCCAAATAGGAGAATGCCAATCGCTGTTGGGCGTTCGCATCGCCAATGTCCTGTGCCGGAACGAAGTTCACGGTCTTGCCGTCCATCGTGAGGGTGGCATCGGCGAGAGCGCCGTGGGCGTCGCTGACCCCAACTACAATCCCGGCGCGCGACCAGTCAAGAACTGCATCGGCGGGCGCGGCGGAGGGCACTCCGGCGAGATCGAATGCCGCGTCGAATTTGAGATCAGCCTGGAAGACAGGGACCTTGAACAGGGACCGCCGACGCTGCTCAGTGCGCACCTTTACCATGGCATCGCCTTGGATGGGGAACACCACGTATGTTCCGGTCGTCTTTGTAGGGGTGCCCTTATATGACGATTGCACGGTATAAGGGATCGCGAGCACAGGGCCGAGAAATGTCTGTTGGCCTCCGACGTGGCTGCTGATTTCCTGGACGACATCTTTCGCCCGATTCGTCCGGTCTTCCACAATGCTGGTCACGAACAGAGCCGGAATTCCCATCAACAAGGCGAGGAAGCTGACCACCACCAGTTTGATCCCCATGGAACGGGACCGATTGCGGATGATGGTGCTCAAGGGCAAAGCGGAGATCTGGTTCAATGTACCCTCCCAGAAAAAGCCTAATACGAAGTACTTTATGATGTAAAGTAAATACTAATTGCTGATGACAAGCGACTTCCATCGAGATGCGACAATCCGGTATGTCCAGTTCAAGCGATAACCTGGAGACCGTTCGGCGGTACCTCAAGTGCATCGAACAAGGATCATTTTCTGAGCTGAAATCCCTGTTCATGCCCGATGTTGTGATGGAGCAGCTTCCCAACCGTATCTATCCACAAGGCGTGCAAGGTACGCTATCGAAGATGGAGGCCGCCTTCGAAAAAGGACGCGCTCTGTTTGCGGAGCAGACGTACGAAATCAGGAATGCCGTCGCACAGGGTGAGTCTATTGCTGCCGAAGTCCTCTGGACCGGAACACTCGCTGTGGGTTTCGGGAGCCTTGCTGCCGGATCCCAGATGCGTTGTCACTCTGCCATGTTCTTTGAATTCGTCGACGGGAAGATCGCCAGGCAGCGTAATTACGATTGCTTCGAACCGTGGTAGCAAAAGAAGCTATCAGCATTCAGCTATCAGCTTTCAGTCAAAACGTTCCTCCTCATTCACCGTGGCGATTTGGCTGAAAGCTGACAACTGATGGCTGAAATCCCCTCAGTATCTCGCGGGTCAGGAAAACGATGCTAAAATCCATATCCATGCTGTTCCGCTGTCAGGCGCAGTCTGTGTCAGCGCTCGTGATCTTGTTGTTAACGGCAGTCCTCGTTTTCTCGCAGGAACATCAGCCGGAGACCAAAGTCTCGCCTACACCTGCGACAACGCCCAATGTCCCAGTCCTGGTCGAGTTGTTTACTTCTGAAGGCTGTTCCAGTTGCCCTCCAGCGGACATCATCCTGAAGCGGCTCGACGACCTCCAGCCCATCTCTGGAGCCCAACTCATCGTCCTGAGCGAACACGTTACGTACTGGGACCAACTTGGCTGGAAGGATCCCAACTCTTCCAGCGCCTTCACTGATCGTCAGAACTCTTACGAAAGTGCGCTAGGCGAGAAGGAGCCTTACACTCCGCAGTTCGTCATCGACGGCGCCCGTTCGGTCAGCCTCGAGAAGTTGCAGGCGCTGGAAGATGCTCTGAATAAGGCAAAAGGGGATACCAAGGTTCCGTTGACCATCGCCGGCGTAGCCCTCGATCTCTCCGATCCAACTATCCTGCGAGCCCACATCGAGAGCGCAGCGCACTCTGAAAAACACAATGCCGATATCTATGTGGCACTGGCGCTCAACCAAGTCGAGTCCAAAGTGCTTCGCGGAGAAAACGGCGGCAAGCAACTCGTTCATGTTGCCGTGGCGCAGCAGTTGACTCGAGTCGGGAGGCTTTCCAAAGGGAAGTCCTTCGCAAAGGACGTCCAATTGAAGCTCAAGCAACGCGAAGATCTCAAGAATCTTCGGCTCGTCGCCTTCGCGCAGGAGTCCGGCCCGGGAAAGTTAGTGGGCGCTGCTATGTGGAAACCCGCTAACTAGCGGCATCCGGCGATAGCCGCTCTGCAGTCAGTATTCATTCCAGCAACTTCCGCCCTATAGTCTGCGTGTTGTATCCTGCTGCACTTGTTGGGGACTTCACATTCGGGGGCATCCATGAGGATAGGTTGTGTTCGAGTCGTCGGAGTGTGCCTAACGGCTGCTTTGTTCTGCGCTGCTGCTGCTTTTGCGCAAGAAACGGACGCAGAAGGCTGTAAGGACTCGCCGCTCATCAGCCGTTTTCCAGGCGGCGCCATTCACCAGTGCGACAACAAAGAATATGAACAAGTCGACTTTCCGTTGAACAGCGACGCCAGCCAGACCAAACATCTGGAAGGTGAGTACCATTACTGGGACATTGGTACGCGCGAAGGCACTAGCCAAATACAGGTGTACCGCAACTTTGAAACGGCGATTGCGAAGGCCGGATACACCTTTGACTACAAGAATTCGCCAAGCGAGTTCGTTGCTCACAAAGGCAGCACCTGGATTCACATCGAGAGTAAGGGCGACTACTACTACCAGACCATCATCACGGAAAAACAAATGCAGCAGGAGGTGACTGCCGATGCCTCTGCTTTAGCTGACGAGATCAACAAGTCGGGACACGTTGCCGTTTACGGCATTCACTTTGATACCGGCTCGGAATCGACGCTGAACGAAATCGTGAAGCTCACGCAGCAGCTGCCTGATCTGAAGCTGCGCGTCGAAGGACATACGGACAATCAAGGAAATGCGGCCTCAAACCAGACCCTGTCGGACAAGCGGGCCCAGTCGGTCGTGGCCTGGCTGACAGGGCACGGAGTTGCCGCCTCGCGCCTAACCGCCAAAGGATTCGGCCAAACGAAGCCGGTTGCCGACAACGCAAACGATGACGGACGCGCCAAGAACCGCCGCGTAGAACTGGTGAAACAATGAAGAGAAACAATCCCGGAGTGAATGCCGTACTGCATGCTTCCGGAGTTCTATGCGACCGCGTGGGAAAGCTGGCCTTATACCTGATGCTGATCGCGCTTTCGGGTCTGGCGAGTCACGCTCAATCCCCGCTTCGTGAGCCCACTCCCGCTGAGAAGAAGGTCCTAGAGCAATACACGACCGTCATCCATTCATTCCTTGACACTTTCGATTCCGACGATTGGGATACGAAAATTGACTACGATGTCGATGACAGCGTCCTGGTGAGCAACGGCAACGAGTACCCGCTGGACATCGACGAACTCATCCAGCGGAGCTACACCGTCAAGAAAGACTCGCCGCTGTACGAGCGTGAGATCGCGCCATTTCTCGCCAAGATGCAGCAGATGAGTCCGGCCGAGATGGCACAGGAGGGAAAGAAGCTAAAAATGCTTCGCCTCGAAGTGCAAGTGCATTTCAACCGCGCCGGTGCCGAGACGGACGCGAAGACCAGGACCCAGCTTCAGGTCTCGGGCGCCACTTATTCCTATATGACGGAGGAGAGCGAAGACAAGCGCTCCCAGACCGTCGTCCTCCTTTTCGGAGACTGGAAATCGGCAACGGTTAGTAGCCAAAGCCTCGTCTTCCACTTCAAACATCCTGCTCACACTCCCGCCGTTGAGAACCTTGTTTTCCAACTGCAAGGATCTCCCGATCGTATTCACGAATTGCTGCGGAGTGCCGATTGGAAGAAAGTTAACGGTGCCCTCATCGGCTCCGGATCGTAAGAAAGATGATCAAGTCGAAGTATTGCTCTGCCAGTTTGCTAAACCGTCGTGCACAAATCCGAAGTCAAAAAGGAGAATCAATGAAGAAAACTCGTACGATTTTGTGCATTTTCGCTGTTGCCCTGAGCGCCGCCGCCGCTGACACGAAGCTTGCTAAGAACCTCGATGGAAACTGCTCAGTTTCCGTCTCAGCCGATTGGTCCACGGATTCTCTCGGCGGAGCGCAGTCGCCCGATAAGAAAGTGACTCTGACGGTGTCCTCTCCCAAGCACGGATTAACCAGCATGGGGCAGGTGCATGAACTCGCACCCACCGTGTATCACGACGACAAGGTCACGAGAGATTCGGGAAGTGAATTCAGCATGGAAGGCAAGGGCATCAACGGCAAACCGAACGTCTATCGCGCCGTTCCCGCGGGAGACAAAGTCTGCATCCTAGAAGTCCAGTATGACAACGGCGATGCTGCGGGCGCTAAGGCAATTGCTGCATCATTGAAGCCAGCGAAGTAAGAGAAATTCCGTAAGGCCGCGCCCCATTTCTCGCGAGCGTTAAGGCGAGAAATGGGGCTTTTGAGTTTTACGATTCCGTAGAGCGCGTTGTGCCTTCCGCAGCAACCCGAAACGGCGATGGCTCATCGTAACGCCGGGTTATGATCAAACTGTCGGGTCGACTCCTCCTCCTCATTCTCTCAACCGCAATTCTTTCCTTTGGCCAATCGCGGATGGAAGCTGGGATATTTCTCGATTTTCTGAGGATTTCGCAGACGACGACAGACAATATCGGGTTGGGTGCCCGGTTTGGATATCGTATCCACAGTCATGTGATGCTGGAAGGCGAACTTGCGTACGATTACGGACTCAACTTCGACGAAGCCTACCGCAATATCACGACTGGCGATCTCGTGGCGATCGAGCGGACTTCGGTCGGAGTTACTCACGGATTGTTTGGTCCGATGGTTCAGCCTGCTCACGGGCATTTTCGTCCGTTTGCGACCCTCAAGGCCGGATTCATCGATTTCCGGCTGAGCCCCAGCCTGCTTCCGTATAGCAATGTGGTGAGTTCAGTGCTGGGTCTGCGTACTTCGAGCGTGAATGCCGCTTTGTATCCCGCCGGAGGAGTTGAAGCGTCACTCGGGCCTGTGGGCCTCCGCTTCGAGCTGGGCGATGAAATCTACTTTAACAGCGGTGCGCACAACAATCTGAGGATCACATTTGGCCCCATCATAAGGTTTTGATGATTGTGTGGCGGACGTTTCCCGAGCACAGACGGCAGAAAGGAGATCCTCTATTGCTTGCGGTGAAAGATCTCTTGATCTCGGCTACTGACTCACGCCCGCAGCTTGGCTCGGCTTGCCAGGTTGTGCAGACGATGCGTAGTACCCACGCCGAGCGTAGACTCTCAGCTTGTGGCCGTCTTTTTCGGCTATGATATCGACCGCGCGGTATCGGCCGTCGCGTTGGAAAGATGCGGGCTTGTAGGAAATGAGATAGCGGCTGCGAATGACTTCCTGCAATTCAGCAAGGCTTCCGTTGAGACGTGAGACGGAGCCCGGTCTATATCCCGCAGCACCCGTCAGTTCCGAGAGCTTCTTAAGGGCCTGATCACCCAGCAACGCCGTTTCCTCATCGTTGGTTTCGTCTCTCGTGCTGACAGTGTAGATGGCGACTTCGTTCCTCAGGGCTTTTGAAATCGTT
>Ga0070713_100001222_pt1 | contig 16427 bp, 15 predicted proteins | sample LARL82metaG_FD_65465 | JGI IMG/M metagenome (GOLD analysis project Ga0070713, IMG submission 65465) | Corn, switchgrass and miscanthus rhizosphere microbial communities from Kellogg Biological Station, Michigan, USA - LAR L8-2 metaG | ecosystem: Host-associated > Plants > Roots > Rhizosphere ...
AGCCGGCAGTGCTAACTGTTCGCGAGATCGATCCCGAATTTTTCCTGGAGCCTCTTTTCAATCCATGCCTCGGCTTGGCCGACCGAGCGGAAGGTCATGGTCTCCCATCCAACGCGCTCTACGAGGGCTCCCCACATGCGGGCCAAGGCGAAGCCGTGATCTCTGGGAGAGGCGACGGCGAGCAGAACACCGGGCACAGCCATAGTGGCGATGCTGGCATTTTGGGTGACTACGCGGGAGACGTCGGTGTAATCGATGTCCATGGATTCGACGGCGGTGAGGTCGATGAGGGCGTATCGCCATTTACGGATTTCGTCGGGAGTGGCCAGGAAACTGGCGTTGGCGGAGAAAAAATCTTCGATGACCATGGGGCCGCGGCAGTGGTAGATAACGCCCATGGCATCATGCCGGACTTCCACTTCAATTGGCATAGACTTACTTTAATCTATTACGGGCTCTATACCGTCGGGGCCGAGCCCAACCTCAATGGGCGAAGTTACCGTAGCGCTGAAAGCGCGGCGCTACGCAAATCGCGTCCCCCCCAAAAAATCTTTCTCTCCGAGTTGTAACGATGGATTCAAATCCCGGGCAAATCAGGATCCGGATATTCGGACACCTACGGCACGGGAGGACTGATGGTGTTTTCTGCGGTCGTGTCTTCTTCCGCCAATAGGTCTTTCCAGGGACACTCGTCGGTGGTGAAGCGGTGGACGGCTGCTTGTACCTTGTGACTAGTACCACTTTGGCGGACCCAGACGACGCGGTAGCGGGCCTTCTTGCCAGCGTAGAGGATTCCGATCACGTCGCCGGAGCGAAGTTCGGAATTTCGAGGCCTGAGAGGAGCGCTCCACTCAGGCTGATTTCGCGGGCGCGGGCTTCCTGGAGGAAGCGATCGCCGCGAGTGTCGACGCCCCAAACCGTGAGGACGATGTCGACATCGGTACGAGGTTCGCGACGGCGGTCTTTATTTCCCTCGTCGATGGTTCGGAGATTTCCCATAGCTCTTCTTTCACCCTAACGTTGCATCGGTTGCAGGTAAAGATTCGAGGCGGGGAAGGAGGAACGAAGGTAGCATTCGCTGTTTCGTTTCGGACGTATTCCAAAACGGGAACGCGTGGACACGACAATTCGGAGTCGCAGTGAGGTGCCGATCCTACTGATGGAGCGTTACCTTTGTCAGCACAGCTTGCTGTTTGGCGAGGAGAGAGTGCACTCCCTGGCGCGCGTAGGCGATCATCTTGGTCAGTTGCTGGTCGTCGAAAACCTGGTGCTCGGCGGTGGCCTGGACTTCCACCATCTTATTCCCGGCGGTCATGACGAAGTTCATGTCGACATCGGCGCGCGAGTCTTCTTCATAGCAGAGGTCGAGCAGGATTTCTCCGTCGACAATGCCGACGCTGACGGCGGCGACAAAATCTTTGAGCGGTACTGAGGTCAGGGTTCCGGCGTCCACCAACTTTTCGAGAGCGAGGCCTAGCGCGACGAAAGCGCCGGTGATGGAGGCGGTGCGAGTGCCTCCGTCGGCCTGGATGACATCGCAGTCGATCCAGATGGTGCGTTCGCCGAGGCGACTGAGATCGGTAACGGCGCGCAGGGAGCGGCCGATCAGGCGCTGGATCTCGTGGGTGCGTCCGCTCTGACGGCCCTTGGAAACTTCGCGGGGGGATCGAGTCAGGGTCGAGCGCGGGAGCATGCTGTATTCGCTGGAAATCCATCCTTTGCCCGAGTTGCGCATGAAGGAGGGAACGGTTTCTTCGATGGAGGCGGTGCAGATGACGCGGGTATTGCCGACTTCGATTAGGACGGAGCCTTCGGCCGTGGTGATGAAATCAGGTGTCAAGACGACGGGGCGAAGTTGGTCGGGAGAGCGGTTATCGGAGCGATAGAACATGCTTCGCGATTGTAAATGAGCTGCGAGCTAAGAGCCATGAGTCCACCAGCTGTCAGCTTGGAGCTGCGAGTTTCGAGACGTGAGCTTTTCAGGCAAAGGCCTCGTTTCGCACGAAGCGCGAGATTGAGGGGTTGGAGAAGTCGTCGTAGGAAACCGACTGTCGAATTTTGGCGCTATACCGGAACTAATTCTGCCGAAGCGTTTCTATGGGATCAATCTCAGTGGCGTGGCGAGCAGGGATATAGCTGGCGAAAAACGTCACCGCGATCAGAATGGCTGAGACTAGAACCAAGGTGAGCACATCGTGTGGTTTCACGCCGTAGAGGAATTCGGCCAGCAAGGGCGCGACGGCGAACGATGCGGCCACGCCAATGATCACGCCGAGGAACGAAAGCGTCATGGCCTGCCTCAATACCAGTCGAACCACATGTCGCGGTTGCGCTCCCAGTGCCATGCGCAAGCCCAGTTCGTGGCCACGTTCGCCTACCGAGTACGAGATCACTCCATAAATTCCAATCGCAGCGAGGAGCAACGCCACTCCGGCGAAGATGCCCAACAATTGGCTGAGAGAACGCCATTGCCGGGCCGAATTCGCAACCATCTCGTCGACCCTCGTAAATCCAAACACGGGTGAGTCTGGAGCGATGTCAGAAAGGACAGTACGCACTTTCCGGATCAATGCCGGTGAGACCGACTGGGTGCGGATCACAAGGGTTTTGTGAACGCGGCTCTCCGTCCATCCGGGCACAGTGTGCGGGGGCAGTTGCGGGATGTTGACGTAAGCCTCGGGTTCGGACTCCTGCACGAGGCCAAATCGCTTCACGTTTCCCACGACGCCGACGATTTGCCGAGGCCGCTCTTCGGGGGAGGAATCAAAGGTGATCGTTTGGCCGACGGGATCTTGATTCGGCCAGAACTTTCGGGCCATGGCCTGGTTGATCACAACGCCCGGCGCAGCGGTTTCCGTATCCTGCTCGGTGATGCCGTGGCCTCGAAGGATGGGGATGCCCATCAACGCGAAGTAACTTGGGCTGACACCTGCCAGCAGAACATTCGGCCGTTCTGCCCGAGGAGGGGCGGCGCGGCCTGCAATGGTAAAGCCGGGGAAAGCCGGCTCGGCCTCTTCGGAGAATGGCAGCCAGTCGACCAACGCGACACCCTCAATGCCGGGCATGCTGCCGACGCGTTCCAGCGCCTGACGGCAGAAAATTCCGACGGACGGGTGAATCACGTTCAGCCCGGTTTTGTCTTGCTGGGTCGCGTCCATGTACTTCTCGCCGGTCAGCCGCACTTCCACTGCGAGAAGATGATCGGGATTGAAGCCCGGGCTGGTGCCGAGGATATGAGTCAGAGTGTTGATCATCAGCCCCGCGCAAATCAGCGACACCAGCGCCATCGCGATTTCGGCAACCACGATGATGTTTCGCGTGCGATGACGGGACCGGGTTGCGGTGCTGCGGCCACCTTCACGCAGGCACTCGTTGACATCGTTTTTCGACGCGCGATACGCAGGGATCAGGCCGAACACAAGGCCGGTGACAACGCAAATGCTTAAGGTAAAGAGCAAGACGCGGCCGTCCACAAACACGGTCGTGGTTCGCGGGAACAGTCGGGGGGCCAAAACATCAAGAATCTTCACGCCGCCAAACGACAACGCCAGGCCTAACACGCCTCCGGATAACGAAAGGAGAACGTTTTCGGCCAGCAGTTGACCCACTAGTCTCTTCCGGCTGGCGCCCAGTGCAATCCGCACCCCCATTTCTCTTTTCCGTCCCTCGCCCCGAACCAAGAGCAGATTGGCGACGTTGGCACAGGCAATCAGCAGCACAAACCCGACGGCTGCAAAAAGCAGATACAGCGTCTGTTCCCACCATCCAAACAAGCCCTTCTGCAAAGGATCAACTCTGACTCCCGTACCTTTGTAGACTTCGGGAAAGACCTGGGCCAGATGAAGCGCCGTCACATTCATCGCTGCCTGAGCCTGTTGAACCGAAATACCCGGCTTCAATTTTGCAACGGCAAGCAGAAATCGGGGATCATCGAAACCAGAGTCCGCGGGATCTGCCATGCCGTGGATGAAGTAAACCTCGGGGACTCCTGTGCCAAAAAGGTTGAATCCCGGATTCAGAACTGCAAGCACCGTGGTTGGCGCTGTGTCGACGAAGATTCCGCGCCCGAGCACATTCGGGTCGCCGGCGAAGTGGTGTTGCCAGAATTCGTAGCTGATGGCGACGCCGTCCAATCCCCGCTTCTCAGTCGCGGCGTCCGTGGGGACATTGCCCAGGAAAGTTTTGATACCCAGCAGGGAAAATAGCCGCACACTGACGTGTTGCACACCCACGCGTTCGGCAGAGCCCGCGCCCGACATCGCCACCATGTCCGGGCCCGACACAGACTCGATTTGCTCGAATACCTGGTTGTCGGCTCTCCAATGGGCTACGTCGGTTCCGGAGACGGGTTCGCGCTCATGTGCGAACCCGGGGAAGCGATTAAACAGAGCTACGAGCCGGTCTTGGTCGGGATAAGGCAGAGGACGCAGAAGAAGTGCGTCGATGGCGCTAAAAATCGTGGAGGTCCCGCCGATTCCGACGGCCAGGGTCAAGACGGCGACGATCGTAAAAACCGGACTCTTGGACAGTCCACGAGTCGCGTAGCGAAGGTCCTGCCCCAGGGCGTCGATCCAGTACCCTCTGTACAAGTTTCGGACCATGCCAGAGTGTAACTCGCCTCAGTGACGCCAGAGTAGGTTTCAGAATGAAGTAGCGTCCGACCCTGAATCCGGATTGCCAGTTGTAGCGGTGAGAGCATTTTGCGTCTGTAGATACGGCCCCACTCGTCGGACGCCTTTACGGGCCGGCTTGGAGTTGGGACGTGAGTTGATTTACGGCGGTGACGTCGTAAAAGGATGACAAGTCTGCGTGGCCCGCGAGCGTGTCGCGGTCTTTCCCGTCGACGAGGATCTTCACCTTGAGGATGCCAGGAGTGTTGGCCGAGATGGTGTGGATGAGGGATGCCACCGTGAGTTCTTCGACGAGAACACCGGAGCGGTGAGTATCGGCGAAGGCGGCGTTAAGATCGATGACGGCGACGCCGGGGTCAACGAGGAAAACGCTGCGGACCTCAGAGCCCACACCGAGAACGTGGGGCGACGCTTTGTCGAGGTAGTGAGAGACCAGAGTGCGCAGCAGTTCTTCGGCGCGCTGCTGACGTCCGGAGGGCAGGGGGATTTGGGCCGACTCAGGGCGCAGGCTGCCGTCTTCGTCGTGAGCAACAAAGAGCGTGACTTGTTCGGTTGGTCCGGCGACTGGCGGTGCGAGAGGGCGGGTATCGACCGGGGCGACGGGAGTCGAGACTGCCGTTTTGCGCATGTGCCATGCGTACGTACTCAAGGCGAGGGCAGCGACGAGGAGCACCGAAAGCGCGATGACCAACTGTCGTTGGATCATAGAGTGAACCTCGCGAACTGTCTTTGGGCAATGCTCGAGCTGACGGCTTTGCCGTGAAGGTTAGAGTTGCCGTCGAGCTTCCCTCGACCGGACAGCCGAGGGCGGCGGTCTCTAAACTCCGATCGTATGGACTTCATTGCGCGGCTCCCAGTTGATCGCGAGTGGCGGCGACTGCGGTCGCGACCGCGCTGGTGACTAGCTGCTGGTAGTCGGGCGCAGTGAGTTGCGAGGGGTCGGAACCTTGAGGCGCCACCTCGACAGCGATGGCCGGTCCAGTCACGTTGTTCAGGGGGCGCAAGGGAGCGGCGAGAACGCGAACGGGGATCTGTCGCTTTTGCAATTCGGCGGCGACCGCTGCGGCTGTGCTTTGGCTGAAGGGTAGCGAGGAATGCTGAGCGGTCGTCCAGGCGCGGAAGGTTCCGCGGTCGTCGCTGCCGAAGGGAAGCATCGCGGTGTAGACGCGCACCCCATGTCCGTTGGAGGCAGCGTGCAGTGCAATGTAGATGGCGGCGTGGCCTGCGTTCGCGAAGATGGCGCGTTGGTCGACAGAGAGATTGGCATCGGAGTCGCGCAATACCAGGGTAGGAATGCCACGGCTTTCCAGTTCCTGGCGCAGGCTGCGTGCGAGGGCGACGACGACATCCTTTTCCATCAACGTGTTGGTTAGGGTCTCTCCATGGTCGTTGCCGCCATGACTTGCATCGACGACCGCGAAGTACCGGCGGGCCGGCGGAAGCGGAGCGGGTGCTGGACTCGGGGTGATCGGCGTCGGCTGCTGCGTCGTGGGAGGCGTTCCGGCCGGTGTGGAATTCGCGCTTTGTGCAGCCGCGGAGGTGGGCGCGATGGTCACTGTCCGTCCGTCGTTGCTGAAACTCGCGATGACCGGGATGGAAGCATTCACTGTGACAACGGCTGCGCCGTTACTCTCGCTGTAGATGGCCGATGGGATCGCCTTGTTACCGAAAGTAAGAGTGGGTGAGGCAGGGGCGACCAGCGGCTCGCGTGCGAAGGTCATACGCAACGCGCCCGGCTCGGTGGCGATGGTCGGATTGACGGGGGCGGTGAAGTGGAAGACGAGACGTGGCGGATTGTCGCCGGAAAGAGAAGCGGTGAAATGGGTGGCGACGCTGCCGATGAAGAGGCGTCCGGAATCTTCATGCAGCGTGACGGGGCCGCCTAAGAAACGAGGCAGCAAGGAAGGCAGAGCGGCGACGGGAACGAGCCCGCGATTGTTTTCGACAAAGAATTTAGCGATGAGATCGGCATCGCGCCCCTGCACGCGGGCGCGCGTCTTGCCGACCTGGAATTCGCCATCTACGTTGTTGTAATGCAAGCGCCAGCGCTGGCCCTCGGATTTGGCGTTCACTTTGCCGAGCGGTTCGAGGATTTCTAGCAGACCGACGTAATCACGGCTGTCGCGTTGCACGATGGGGAGAGAGTAGTTGGCCGCGACGGAATAGACCGCGAGATGTTTTTCGGCGGGAGCACCCCGCAGAAGAATAGCGCTCACAAAAATCGCGCAGACGATCATCGACCCACCAATCGCGATGATGCGAGCGTGTAACGCCGGCGAGACGTCAGCGGCCCGGGCGGGATGGCTAATCCAGCGCATAGGCAGTTAATCCACTCAGTAGCTTGGGATAGAAGTCGGTCGACTTCTGAGGCATGACTTCTCCGGCGAAGGCCACGTCTCGTACCTCGGGCACGGGACAGGCGTTCATCAGGAAGGCGATGTTGGCTGCGCCTTTGCGAACTTGGTCGAGAGCTTCAGAGGCGTCGCGAAGGTAAGAGAGATTTTGCTGGTTGCGAATGGATTCTTCCGAGAGCTTCAGCACGCCTTCGAGCAGGACTTTGTGCAGTTGTACGACGTCAAGCGCGCGCTGGCGGGACGAGAGGCTCGTCAGGAATTGAGATCCGGCCGCTTTCGGAGAATGCAGAAGGAGAGCGCGGTTGGCGGTGACCGCTAGCAACGCCGTTCCTGCGCGGCCGCGATCAGCCAAGAGCGCAGTAGCTTTAGCAGCATCGAGGGCAGCGGGATCAACATCTTCGACCTCGAAAAACGCGCGGCTCGCGTTCTGGAAATCGTCGACGGAAAACGAAGTTAGAGAATGTACGACGCGATGGGTCGGAAGCACGAGGAGTCCGAGATCGGTCATGTTGACCAGCGTCATCATGACGAATTCGTAGGGAGCTTGCGGATTGGGGGGCGCACCAGCGACCGCTCGGCACTCATTGCGGTAGTTGAGTGCGGTTTCATAGCGGTGGTGGCCATCGGCGATGACCAGCTTCTTGTCCCGCATCTTGTGCTGGACCGAGGCGATTACAGCGGGATCGGAGATTTGCCAGACGCGGTGGGCGACTCCGTATTCGTCGGCGACGTCAATGGTTGGTTTGGCTCCGGGTTTGGGAGTGAGAAGAAAGTCGATTTCACCGGAATCCTCGTACAACAAAAACAATTGTTCATAGTGAGCGCGGGTGGCACGAAGCAGGTCGAGACGATCAGCCTTCGGCTTGGACAGAGTCTGCTCGTGGCGATAGACGACCTTGGCGGAATAGTCCTCGACGCGGCCTAAAGCGATGAATCCGCGGCGCTCAAATTTGGCACCAGAAGGGGCTGTAAAAGCCTGGGAGTAGGCGTAAATTGAAGGTGAAGCGTCGTGCTGTAGGATGCCCTCCGAGCGCCACTGGCGGGCGAAACCGGCTGCACGGGTGTAGACATTGTTTGCAGCATCTTCCGGTTCGCGCTTGCCAAGAATGATGCGCACCAAATTGTATGGGCTGGCGGTGTAGTACCGCTCCTGCATCGCAGGCGTGATTTTGTCATAGGGTTGGGTCACCACCTGATCGGCGGAAACACGCTGCAAGTCGTAACGGAGGGCACGAAAGGGATGTATGTCAGCCATGGGAAACTTTTGATTGTAACAAGATAGGGCAGTGACCGGGACGCCTGTAGACGTCCCGGATTGAAGTTGCGAGTTGGAGACGCAGGCAACCTCTTTTCGTCCGCCGACAACCAAAATGCGGTTTCGGGATTTGTCTCCGAATTTTGACAAAAAGCCTGCGCCACGGGGCAAAAGCTGTGCTAACATCCAGCCCCACTGAGGTTTTTATGGCCCGCCTTTATGAAGGGCGCTGGTCATCTCACCCGATGGCCCTAGTTCGAAGTGGCTGTCAGGTTCTCCCCTGGGACCCGACTCCAGCCCACCTGCGCAAATTCTTCTCCAACATCCATCTGGGGCTTTCCGCCTTGAGCATCGTAATCGCCTTGGCGAGTTGGTGTGTTCCAAGCTTCGGACAGACCGATGTGAACGACGTGCACGTTCAGCCGCGGGAAGTGGAAAAGCCAGCCGAGCCTGTCAAGCCGGATCTTGTGGCCTCGACGACGGGAATGAGTGCGCATGTGCGTCCGCTGAAGGTGGACGTGGATCTAGTGCTGGTTCCGGTCACGATCACTGATCCGATGAACCGGCTGGTGACGGGATTGGACAAAGAAAATTTCCAGCTCTTTGAGGGGAACGCGTCGCAGCAGATTCGAACCTTTTCCAGCGAGGATGCGCCGGTATCGTTGGGCGTGATTTTTGACTCCAGCGGAAGCATGAGCAGCAAGATGGACCGCGCGAAAGATGCAGTGATCGAGTTCTTCAAGACCGCGAATCCGCAGGACGAGTTCTTCATGATCACCTTTTCGGATGAACCCGAGGCGGTGAGCGACTTTACCAGTTCGGTCGATGAGATTCAGAACAAACTGGTGTTCGCCGTGCCCAAGCATCGGACGGCGTTGCTGGACGCGATTTACATGGGCATAAGCAAGATGCGGCAAGCCAAGTACGCGAAGAAGGCTCTGCTGATCATCTCTGATGGCGGCGATAATCATAGCCGCTATACCGAGGGCGAGATCAAGGCACTGGTGAAGGAAGCGGATGTAATGATCTACGCGATCGGCATCTACGATCGCTACGCGTCTGCGACAGAAGAACGCCTGGGACCACAGCTGCTGAGCGACATTACGGAACTGACCGGAGGGCGGGCCTTCACCATTGATAATCCCAACGACCTCGGGGATGTGGCTACCAAGATTGGTGTTGAACTGCGCAATCAATATGTCCTGGGCTACCGTCCAACGAAAATCACGCGCGATGGCAAATGGCGTAAGATAAAAGTCAAGCTGCTGCCACCGAAAGGATTGCCGCCTCTACGGGTGTATGCCAGGACGGGATATTACGCGCCTCAGGAATAGGGCCGCGAGGGTTCTTCTCTTCATGTTGGTGACGTGGGCCGTGCCGCATATGGCGGCGCCCGTCTGGTCGCAAGCGGCCCCGGCTCAGGACCCAAGCAAGCCCAGCGCACCTCCCGCCGAGGCACCTCCGGCTCAAACACCTTCCGCCCAAGCAGCTCCGACGCAGGCACCTCCCGCTACCGCATCGCCTGCGCCGCCGACGGACGCCAAGGGCGCATCACCGCCGCAAGATAAGCCGGCGCAAGACAAGAAAGACCGGGACATAAACGACCAGGGAGTTTTCGTCTTCCGTAAAGACGTGGACGAAGTCCTGCTGCACGCCTCGGTCGTGGATGACAAGCAGCACATCATCACGACGCTGGATCGTAGCGCGTTCACCGTGTTTGAAGACGGAAAGCCGCAGAATATTATCTCGTTCCACAATGTGGACATCCCGGTTGCGATGGGAATTGTGATCGACAACTCGGGATCGATGCGGGAGAAGCGGAACAAGGTGAATCAGGCTGCTCTGAACCTGGTGCGGTCGAGCAATCCGAAAGACGAGGTGTTTGTCGTGAATTTTAACGACGAGTATTACCTCGATCAGGATTTCACGAACAACCTGCTGAAGCTGAAGGAAGCTCTGGAAAAAATCGATGCGCGTGGCGGGACGGCGCTTTATGACGCAGTTGTGGCCTCAGCCGAGCATCTGAAAAAGTTTGCGCGCCTTGAAAAGAAAGTTTTGTTCGTCGTTACCGATGGCGAGGATAACGCCAGCAACGAGACGCTGGAGCAGGCGATCAAGCACTTGCAGGAAGAAAACGGGCCGTCGGTCTATGCCATCGGAATCCTGGGGGATGAAGAACATCCGAAGAGGGCGAGGAAGGCGCTGGATGTGATCGCGCAACGCACCGGCGGGATTGCATTCTTTCCGAAGACGCTGGATGAAGTGGACGAGATCAGCCGGACTGTGGCGCGCGACATTCGGAATCAGTACGCCATTGGGTATCGGCCTACGAATCCACGGGGAAATGGCGGATTCCGGCAGATTCGGGTCGAGGCCAAGGCCAAGGGCCACGGGAAGATGGTTGTGCGCACCAAGAGCGGGTATTATGCGGGCGTGCAGCCTTCGGCGGGAGCCGGCAAGTAGGTCTCGACACAACTCGCTTCAAATTAGCCTTCAACTTGTTAGATTGTGGTGCGAGAGACATTGCGAGCAACGTCTCTGCGAATCATTTCGCTTCGTCCAGTTGCTTTGCGGCTGATTCGATCAGGGACGATTCTTCTTCCAGAGCTTTCGCCACCCTTATAATTTCCTGATCGGCCTCGGCGTAGTGCTTCTGCTCGATGCCTTCCCGCACACTGGGAACGGTCTTCACTTCGTATCCGCTGTAGATTCCCGGAGCGTAAAGCATGTGCTTATACCATGGGCGACGAGGGAGGCCGGCTTCGTTGGTCAACTTTCGTTCGCTTTCCATGAGTTGATGGTTCAGGGTGCGCAGCGATTCTGTCTGACTGTCGCTCAGCGTCGATTGGCGCGCCGATAGAGCCTTGCGATAGTGCTCGGCGCTTTTGGCCAACGACTCCGCAGCGTTTTGCATGGGCGCGAAGTTGAGGTGCGGAGGAATTTCTTCTCGTGTAGGCGCGACTGTCGGACGGCGGGGATCGAGCGTCGCTTTGAAGACGCCTTCGTCGAGTTCCTGGTTGCGCTCGCGAATTTCTTCCTGCTTGTCAGACAGTAGCTTCTCCAAATCCTTTGTGTATTTCTGAATCGTGTCGGCAAAATCGACGAAGTCCAAGGGCAGGATTTCGGCGTCGGCAAGGCGCATCACGGAAGTGCCGACGGTTTGCGAGAGAGCGCGGCCGTAAATGAAATCGTAGTCGGAGAAGTGTGTGTACCAGTAGAAGTCATCGTAAATCGAATGATAAATGCCTTGTTCGTCTTCGCCGGAATATCCCAGATCGAGCGTAGCGACGCCGAGGTGGTCGAGAAATCCGGTGAAGTCAGTGCCCGAACCCAACGCATTGATGCGCAGATCAGGGCGCTGGCGAAGTTCTTTGCGGTCGTCGGCGGATTTGGCTTCGGCGATTTTCGAGAGTTGCAAGCGCTGCCAGACGGTGAGCTTGGTCTCGGGGTCTTCGATATCACGGGCGACCCCGTTGATGAATTGCTCCAGCGTGTGAGAACCGCCCATGGAGAGCAGGCCACGATCGTTGCCGTCAGTGTTGATGTAGACGGCGGCGTGCTGGCGCAACTCATCGGCATGGGCCTCGACCCATTCGGTGGATCCGAGAAGCATCGGTTCTTCGCCGTCCCACGCAGCGTAGATGATGGTGCGCCGCGGCTTCCAGCCTTGCTTGAGCATCATCCCTAGAGCACGGGCTTCTTCCAATAGCGGAGCCTGGCCAGAGACGGGATCTTCGGCGCCGTTGACCCAGGCGTCGTGATGATTGCCGCGGACAATCCACTCGTCGGGGGCAACACTGCCGGGAATTTTGGCGATGACGTCGTTGACTGGTTTGGTGTCCCAGTTGAACTCGAGTTTCAGATGAACCTTCGCAGGGCCTGGACCAACGTGATAAGGGATGGGCAGGCTGCCGCGCCACTCGTCCGGCGCCATCGGGCCTTTGAGCGCAGCCAGTAAGGGCTGCGCATCTCCATAAGAGATCGGCAGAACTGGAATCTTGGTGAGACTCTTTGCTTCCTTCAGCGACAGCCGCTTCGCCCCGGGTGTGGCACCAATGCCAGGCGTGAGCGGATCGCCGGGACTGGCGGAGGCGAAATCCATGACGCTGCCGCGCTGCACGCCGTCAGGATTGCGCATGGGGCCCTGTGGGAAAACGACGTCACGGGTGTAGCCGTCATCTTTTGGTTCTGAATAGATGAGGCATCCGATTGCGCCGTGCTCAGCTGCGACCTTGGGCTTCACACCGCGCCAGGACTGATAGTACTTCGCAATCACGATCGCGCCCTTGACTGAGATTCCAAGGCGATCAAGTTTTTCATAGTCTTCGGGGAGCCCGTAGTTCACGAAGACCAGAGGAGCAGTGACGTCGCCGTCGATGGAGTAGGCGTTGTAGGTGGGAAGCTGCTCCGACTTTTGGTTTGAGGTCGGATCCACGGCCAGAGCGGGCTCTTCGAGTTTCGCGGTGAACTTGGCGGGTTCGACCATTTCGAGCAAGCGGACCTTGGGCGTGGGGAAGAGAACGTCGAAGGTCTCGATGTGGGCGTCGAGTCCCCATTCCTTGAAGCGGGCGAGTATCCATTCGGCATTGTCTTTGTCGTAGGGCGAGCCGACGTGGTGAGGGCGCGCGCTCATGCGGCGCATGTACTCTTTCAAATTGGCGGGATCGGGGATTGCGCGGAACCTCGCTTCCCATTCGCGCTCGGCTTGGCTCGTATTGGGCGCATAGCCTGCGAGGGGAGCCTGATCGGCGCTGAATGCCACAGAGGGGATCATCAGATTCAAGATCAAGAGCAGTGCGGCGAAGCGTCGCATTCAAATCCTTTCCTGTCTGGGATGGGGAGTAATTATAGCCTGAGGTCGGAGTGTTCCTGAACGTACCGTCCCTCAGAGAGAGACGGATCTTGCGAAAACACCTGTTGGATGCGTCCACGCGCGAGATCCTTCGCCCGGCTGGAAAACGCCGGACTTCGGGGGATGATGCCTTCCGTAACGGGGCGGATCTCAGAGCTCGCGAGCACCCGGCAATTGACGATCGTGCGGGCTCTTCCGTAACCTGTAAGGTGACTTCAAAAACTTCTGAAATGTCCCGCCTGCGCGTTGCCGACGACATTACCCAACTGGTCGGCGAAACTCCGATGTTGCAGTTGAAGCGGCTGGTGCCGGCTGGATCGGCAGATGTATTCGCCAAGCTGGAGTATTTGAATCCGGGCGGGAGCGTGAAAGACCGTGCGGCCATCGGCATTATTCGGCGGGCCGAGCAGGATGGGAGGCTTGCGCCCGGTGGCACGATTGTTGAGGCGACCGCGGGAAATACTGGGATTGGACTGGCGCTGATTGGCGTGAACCGCGGTTACAAAGTGCGGCTGTTTGTGCCCGAGCGATTTTCGGAGGAGAAGGTCAAGATTATGCGGGCGCTGGGTGCGGAGGTGGTCCGAACTCCGGACGCGGAGGGGATGCAGGGAGCGATTCGACAGGCGAAAGAGTTAGTCGCAACCGATCCCAAGGCATTTATGGCCGGGCAGTTTGAGAATCAAGCCAATCCTGACTATCACTACGAGACCACCGCTCGCGAGATTTTTGAACAGATGGACGGAAGGGTCGATGCCGTGGTGCTCGGCTGCGGCACCTCGGGCACATTTTCGGGAATCGCCCGCTACCTGAAAGAGAAGTCACCGCAAGTGCTGGCGTATGCGGTGGAGACCCAAGGGTCAATCCTGGGCGGGGGGAAGCCGGGGCCACACAAGGTTGAAGGCATTGGTGCCAGCTTCATTCCCAAGACGTTTGACCGCTCGGTGTGCGATGAAGTGATGATGGTGATGGATGACGAAGCCTTCGGCATGGTGAAGACACTGGCGGCGCAGGAAGGCGTCCTGGCGGGCTCGAGCGGCGGTGCAGCAGTTTTCGCGGCGTTAAAGGTTGCGAAAAAGCTGGGATCCGGGAAGCGGATTGTGACGATCGTTCCAGATTCCGCAGAGCGGTATTTATCGAAGAAGATTTTTGAAGGTGGCCTCTAGCGTTACGGAAGTCAGGACTGCGGATCTCGCAGATATTTCACACTCATGAAAAAAACGAAAGAACCAGGTTTTGCCACGCGCGCCATTCATGCAGGACAGCAGCCGGATCCCTTGACTGGCGCAGTGACGGTGCCAATCTATCCGACCTCGACTTATGTGCAGCAGGGAATCGGCGAGCACAAGGGATATGAGTATTCGCGCGTGTCGAATCCGACGCGTACGCGCTTGGAAGAGAACCTGGCGTCGCTTGAGGGTGGTGTCGCTGCGCGCGTGTTTGGCAGTGGCATGGCGGCGATTAACGCGATTGTCAGCATGCTGAAGTCCGGCGATCACGTGGTGTGTGGCAATGATCTTTATGGCGGCACGCCGCGCTTGTTCAATCAGGTGATGACCGGGTTCGGGCTCGAGTTTTCATACGTCGATACTTCTGAGGCGCAGAATGTGGAGCGGGCCATCCGGAAGAATACACGGATGGTGTACGTGGAGACGCCGACGAACCCGTTAATGCGGCTCAGCGATCTTGCCGCCATCAGCCAAATTTGCCGGCGAAAGAAAGTGGTGCTGGTTGTCGATAACACATTCATGTCTCCTTATTTTCAGCAGCCGTTGGCACTGGGCGCGGATATGGTCGTGCACTCGACCACGAAATTTCTGAACGGGCATAGCGACGGGCTCGGCGGCGTGGTGGTATGCGCCAAGCAGGAGGATGCCGACAAACTTGCGTTTCTGCAGAAGGCGGCAGGAGCGATTCTTTCTCCTTTCGAGTGCTGGCTGGTGCTGCGAGGCGTGAAGACACTGGCAGCGCGCATGGAGATTCACGACCGCAGCGGACGCATCGTGGCAGACTTTCTGTCGAAGCACAAAAAGGTGAAGGCTGTGTTTTATCCCGGCTTGCCGACTCATCCGCAGCATGCGCTGGCACGGCGGCAGATGAGCGGGTTTGGTTCAATGATCACGTTTGAAACCGGCTCCCTGAAGAATGCGAACACCATGCTCAAGAAGGTTCGTGTGTGCTCGCTGGGTGAATCGCTTGGCGGGGTCGAGACGCTCATATCTCATCCCGCGACCATGACTCATGCGGCGCTGGGCGTGAAGGGGCGCAAGGCGATTGGGATCACCGATGGGCTGGTGCGGATTTCTGTGGGGATTGAGGATGTAGACGACATCCTCGATGATCTGGATTCGGCGTTGAACTCGATCTAAGGACGGTACCTTCCTCTCCGTTCGCGGTTTTTCAACCACAGAGGGCACGGGGTTTCCACAGGGTCAGGAGTCAGGATCGCCCTCTTTCACCAGCGAATACGCGAGCCACTGCATATACTCCAAACTTCCGTCCTCGATGCTGATTGCGACGCACTCAGGCAGTTCGTAGGAATGCAGCGCTCGAATGGCGTCGCGAACTTCCGGAAAGCGGTCGGCACTCGTCTTGATCAACAACAGCCATTCGCGGCCGGTCTCTACTTTTTTCTGCCAGCGGTAGATCGATTCGATCCGTGGAACGATGTTGACGCAGGCCGCGAGGCCGCGGTCGACGAGAGCGTGGGCGATCTTGCGGGCCTCGTCTTCGGAGCCTGCGGTGGACAGGACGATTCGTTTGTCAGTCATATAAAATCAGCCGTCAGCTCTCGGTCATCGGCTTCTTGACGGAGAGAGTAGCACTCGTTGCCACGGAATGGGGTCGAATATGTTAACGCAAATCAAATTTGGTACATCGGGATGGCGGGCGGTGATGGCGGAAGAGTTCACATTTGCCAACGTAAAGCGCGCCGTGGGTGGGATTGCCCGCTACGTAGCGTCGCAAAAACCCAAGGGAGCGCGGGTGATTGTGGGCCGCGATCCGCGGTTTTTGGGCGAGACCTTCTGCTCGGTGGCGGCGGAGATTCTGTCGGCGCAAGGGATCGCACCGCTGGTGGTGGCTGATCCCGCACCTACCCCGGCGTTTGCGCACGCAGTGATTGAGAACAAGGCTGATGGGGTCATCAACTTCACGGCCTCGCACAATCCTCCGGAATACAACGGAATCAAGTTTTCGACGCCTGATGGATGTCCGGCGTTGCCGGAAGTCACGAAGAAGATCGAAGCGGAAATTGTTATGGGGGATAACGCGTCGACTGACGGGGCCGAGGTCAATCCTGCGAGTCAGGGATCGCTCGATCCAAAGCCCGGATATTT